>JAEEGK010024224.1_pt1 | contig 12602 bp, 16 predicted proteins | sample 8958771 | NCBI WGS metagenome assembly JAEEGK01 (sample SAMN16246547, study PRJNA631951) | gut metagenome | biome: gut microbiome; feature: rumen; material: SC-attached | host: Bos | place: Iran: Karaj | collected 2018-10 | reverse complement strand
GCTGATGTGGGTCGCCAGCTTGCGGGTGTTCAAACTCTCCAGATACTTCACACGGCCGTACCACTTGCCGTAAGCACTGGAATGCTCATTCTGATTCTGGTACACTTCATAAATAATCTTTGCCATACTTCTTGTGTTTTTGATGGTATTAGATTTATGCGATGAACTACATCGGGTCACCGCCTCCCGCTTGTGCGCACTGTGATCTCTTAATCACACTGCAAAATTACTAAAATTATAAATGCAAAACAAGGCTTTTTCAGATATATTCCAAATTTATTTTGGTTTTAAATACTGAAGTCGTTGAATGTCAGCCACTTACAAATTCAAAGCCACCCAAAAGCGCACTAAAACCGACTCTCTTATAGTGCAAGAATACTTCATGGCATTGCGCGCCCGCGCTGTGAATAGTTCAATCTCCCTCGAAGAATAGTTCAAACAAAGAGATTGCAGTATTCTCACTCAAAACGAGCATAATTTTTATATTTACCTCCTCCTTGCACATGGTTTCGTGCCAACGTGCCATCGTGCCATTTGTAAAATTCACTTCTTAAAAAATCCCGCTAATTCTATATTTATATTATTATATATTATAATATATAATAATATAAAATAATATATATACCTTATTTCCCTCCCATCCCCCAATACCTAAAAACTAAAAATCGAAATGGCACGATGGCACGATGGCACGTTTCATACTGAATAAGTTGTCACCGTCTTCCTGAAATCGTTGACAATCTTCCTGAAATCGTTGACAATCTTCCTGAAATCGTTGACAGTGTTCCTGTTTTCATCTTTTTTCTAATGTCGGACAACTTCTGTCCGTCCCTCCCTTTAAATTTGCACCCAGAAACTTAAAATAGGAGGTTAAAGATATGAAACAAGACAAAGATTTGGCTTTTCTGGCCACATGCGAGAATGAAGACCTGCGCACATTGTGCGATATCCTTACTTATAATAAGAAAGGTGAACTGCGACTGGGTGAGCAATTGACAAACTCAGATGCCTACATTCATTGTTATCCAGAACGGATGAATATGATGACAAAGGAGATTAGCGAGGAACTTCGTAAGTATGGCAGCAATACGGTCAAGACACTTTATCGTCGTGGCGAAGCAGACAGTTATGATACGATTCTGCGTCGTGTATGTAAGAAAATGGATGTTGAGATTGGAAATGACGTGTCTGTTCAGGATATGGAACGTCAGCTACTTATTAGTGTCTGCGAACAGGCGGCCAGCAAACTCTCAGACGAAGAACTGCGTAACCTGACAGAAGAAGTAGGCATCCCTCACAAGAACCTCAAGCGTCAGATGTTGATCTATTCTATCATGATGGCGATTCGCCATAATACCTATCTGTTTAGTCGAATCCTATCTTATTTCATCATACGCATAGGCAATATGCTGCTTGGACGAGGCGTCCTGATGATGGGTTTGAACACTTTTGGTCGTTATATAGGCATGGCCACAGGTCCTATTGGTTGGGCATTGTTGGCAGGATGGACTATCAGCGACATTGCATCTCCAGCTTATCGAGTGACGATTCCTGCAGTCATTATGATTGCCTCTATGCGTTATCGTCAGACAGCATCATTAACACAGAAAATTTAAGTATTATGCAAGCAAAGGATATCATGCATCCAGAGGATGCAAAGGCACTCCAGATTCTGAAGAAACTGAGAGGATTTGATGACCTGATCCGTTTGATGATGGAGAATGGTTATGAAAAGCAGTATCGTGGTGACAATCTTGGTTGCTATCTAAAGGTCAACGATCACAATTACAAAGATATATATCAGCTTTTCAAAGGGGTTGTCAGGCAGGTGGGTATAAAAATGCCAGAACTCTACATTTACAATGATCCAGTGATGAACGCCTATACCTATGGCGAAACAAATACGTTTGTTGCAATCAGTAGTTCATTGATAGAAAGGTTGTCGATTGACGAACTTCGATCAGTTATGGCTCATGAGTGCGGTCATATTCTCTGTCAGCACACCTTATATAATACGTTACTGCGCACGATTGAGGAACTGGGCACACTGTTGCAAATCATATCCTATTCTGCCTTAGGCCCCATCCTGATGGCTATGCAATACTGGAGCCGGAAGAGTGAACTCTCTGCAGATCGTTGCGAAGCAGCTGTTGTTGGTGTTGAGGTATATCAGAGAACTCTTCTTAAACTGACTTGTGGTTTGTCAAAGATAGAAGGAAGTCCTTACCAATTGGTAGAACAGGCTCGCGAGTACCATCAGATGAAGCAGGAGTCATGGTGGGATGTCATTCAGCAGAATTGTCGCATTGCCTTCAACTCTCATCCCCAATCATGCGAACGCGCCTGGGAGATTGACCGTTGGAAGAACTCCTGGCAATACAGGAAGTTAAGAAGCACAGGTTTTTGAACTGATAAACATGCAGATTATGACGTTAGATATTGTAACCAAAGGTATCCCATTCCTTCACATGGCTATTGTTACAGTCATGGTTTTGGCAGGCGTCCCCAGAATCTATTCTTATACAGCATTGCTCTGGGGTTCATGTGCCATCATGTCAATCCCTCTCACTGAGGAAGAGTTCTATTTGGAATTTCCCTCCCTATGGAGATACAGACATCTGTTTGCTTTGGGAATTTGCTTTATGATTTAATAATAATAGGTATATGAGATTACAGATCCCTTACAACGAGCTTGAACAATTTCTCAGTGAGAATTTTCAGCAGAAGATGGTTAGCAAGATTAGGTTGGCGTATGTAGATGAGAGTACCATACAGGTGAGTGCCGTAGTTAAAATAAAACTAAAAGTAGTGGAAGCAACTATTCCTGTTAAAGAAAATGTCTCTGTTAAGAAGTTGGATGGCAGTGACGTTACGTTGACATATCAGGCGGGAATGGCTTTTGAACTGATGTGGGAACGGGTATTGAAATTGTGTGAGGATGTTGCTAAAGACATGCTGGAGAAACAAGACAATAACACATTGTTAGTTCGTCTGGGTAAGATTGATAAGCTGAATATCGTCTTAAAGAAAGTGGAAATACACAGCATTAGTTTTGAGGCAGACTATATCAACTTGTGCTTTGCGCTGAAGTAAGAAGCTGTTCATGGAGATATGCCCTTGGAAGAATTCCAGGCAATACAGAAAATTATAAGAAATGTATGAAACATCCTATCAAAAAAATACCAATAGAGCCTTATGAAGAAATAACAGAGGAGTTCGTTCAAAGGAAATATTACGAGTATAACCAACTCTACTTTGCTGGCGAACTACCACCTTGTAAGTTCCGTTTTAATGCGATGTCTCTCTATTATGGATGTTTGGGGCAATATTATGGATATGAAGACATGCCTGAAATTTGGATTGATATTATGACAACATATGAACCAGATTGGGTAATCCGCGAAGCTATCATACATGAAATGATTCATTGTTATATAGACAAGGTTATGAACGTTAAAGAAAGAACCCCACATGGTCCATTATTCTCTAAAATACGCAAACACCTCAACAAGAAGTACAATCTGGGGTTATGTAATTGTCAGGGAAGATATGACTACAACGATGAAGTATTTGCATATAATATATATGCTGTAGAATATGAACCTAATAAATAATATTGTATTAATATGACGTTAGATATTGTAACCAAAGGTATCCCATTCCTCCACATGGCTATTGTTACCACAGAGTGTATAGTATAAATCCAGTCCGTGATATGAAAAAAGTGAGTAAATGCTTTGTCGTTTCAGAAATATTCCCTATCTTTGCCTCTGCAATCTTAGAGAAGACGAGCGGCAACGCTCTATTTGACATATTGCACGACAGGCTGACAAGCTTTGACCTAGTTAAATCTGGAAAGTTTGAAATAGGGTTTTCCTGAACCTTATTAGGCAAGAATATAGGGAGGACGTGTTCTTCTCTTCTTGTCGCCAAAAATTGAAACGTGAAACTATGTGAATATGAATGATTTAGATTTAGGGAACTATGCAAATGATGATATCGTCATTTCTGATTATTTATCTCAACTTGACGAGTTTGAGATTGAACTATCTGCTCAAGAACAAACTGATTTAGATGAACTAAATAAACTACTTCAAAATCGGACACAACAAGAAAATCTGTCTATTGAAATTTGGGGAACAATTAAGAAGGCTGCAGTAGATTCTATTGAACAGATTGTTGGTCTAAGCGATAGAGGTGACTGGCGTCCTGACCAAGGTGCTGTTATCACAACTCCTCTTAATTTCCGTAAAGGGATAGTTGCGTCTAAAGCAGATCAGAAACGTTATGAAATGTGGCAAGACCGACTTAATGGGAATGCTGCTTCTGCCTCTGAATTTCGTAATGATCCTGAACGGTTTAAGTCCTCGTATGATTCGGCTAAGAAATCTTTTAAAAATTCAAGGCGAAACCCTGATGGTTCATACAATAATGACTATAACGACACTGTTGTCTATGACTGGTGTGACCCTCGTACATACAATGAGGCAGACACGAGCGGTGATATGACAAGGGATACTAATAAAACAATCAATGTTGATCATGTAAATTCAGTTAAATCTTTGTATGAGGATGATAAGATGGCATTGTATGGAGGGGCAACTGAAGAAGGCTTTGACCAAACTATGCGAGATGTTGCAAATGATCCTGCCAATTTTGCTGTGTCTGACGAACATGCTAATAAGAGCATGAAGGATAAAGACACTTTAGAGGCTGCTGAAAGCAATCCTGATTTGAATATGGATCCAGAAAAAGTAAAGGATAAGCAAGCAGAAGCAGATACTGCTAAAAATAAGTATCTTCTTAAAAATGCTATTGGTGAAAAGAGTAAAGAATTTGCGATAGGTGTAGGAAAGTCCACATTAGCTGCAACAGGCAAGATGCTAGTTGGTAAGGCGATGAAGATTGCTGTGAGTGAGACTTTTGTTGAATTCCAACAAAAAAGCGAAGAAAATTTGCTGGACCGTATAAAACGTATCATCAGCAATATTATGAAGAGGGCAAAACAGGAATTGTCACATATTTGGCAAGAAATAAAGGAGTTTGCAGCAAACAATGCTATATCTGAGATTGTCAATCTCATTCTAAACTATTTTGTAAGTACGGTAAAGAACGTATTTAAGCTTATACGTTGCTTGTTTGGCTCAATAGTATCGGCATTCAAGATTATCTTTGATTCCAGCCGACCTTGGGAAGAGCGTCTTTTCGAAGCCTTGAAAATAATATCAGCAGGCATAGCCATGGCAACAGGATCTATACTGAACGAGTTAATAGCAAAGGCTATTGCAACAAATATTCCTTTCCTTGCCGGCTATGCAGGTGATATATCAGCTGTTATTTCTGGTTTAATCAGTTCTATTCTTTCTGCTCTTGTTTTGATGTCGTTTGACCGATACAAAGCCACTTTAAGAATAAAGGACGAGGAGCGGCAGATTCTGCTTCTCAATATGCAATTGACTGGTAGCAGTGTCGCTCATGCACAGATTTCAGCTGCAAAAGCAAGTGTAATAATAGCTCAAACCACCGAATTGGTTAGGCAAGAATTAAAATCAATTGTAGAACATAATCGTGAGATAGAAGCTTATATTAATAAAATCAAAGAAACTATAAGTAGACAACGAGTAACTCATGATGAGATTGACGAAATTCAACAGAATATTGAGAATACTCAAATAACTCTTGAACAGACAAGAGATAATAGCAATAGAAATATTGAAATTAAGTTGAATAATTTACCCAAAATAAACAATGACTGATAATATGGATTTTTCGAAAATTCAACCTTTGGTTCATAAAGACCAGTTTGAGAACGTTGAAAAGATACATTCACTACAAAAGGTATCAGAAGAGATACAACAAACTATAGATGTTGTAGATTCCTATAAAAGACAGTTGGAGTCTTTACAACCCCCAGTTGTGAATGGAGAACCTTGGTATAAGTTTTCTTTTGGAAAAGCCAGTGTAACAGAAGTCAACAAAGTGATGAAAAGCTTTTCTGATTTTGTTCAGAAAACATTCAAGTTAGTTGCTCTGGTCCAAAATTTCCAAAATGAAAATGATATAAATATCTGTCGTTTGGTTGGTTTGTTGGCTATTGTAGAAGCTAATTCTTATGAAAAGCTTCAGGACTTGGCTTCGGAAATGAAAGACCTTTCTACAGAAGACGAGGAATCTGCAAGGCAGCTTAAAGAGCTGGAAAAGTCTTTCCTTCAATCTTTAGATGATTCTGCAATAGATAGCACAAAACGGGATGAACAAATGTCACGTCTCATCGACTACGTAACCTTGTTCGCCCAAAGTAAGACTAAAAAAATCAGGTCGATCTCTTTAAGTCTGTCTGAAATTAAAACAAAGTTGGATAAATATTGTACAACTCAGGATAACTGGATAGAAAATGCAAATAAAATAATAATCTCTTGGCAAAAAGAGGTTAGCAATAATTTAGCAGAGTCACAGGAAAAGTTTATATCTCAAAGCAATGAACAGACCTCTCAGGCTCTTGAAGCATTAGCCAAGAAACGAGAGGATGACACTATAGCAATACAGAATGAACTGAGGGCTTTTCTCGATAAAACAGAAGAACTGGTTAATGAGAATCTTGCAAGAACAGAAGAAAAAACAAACGCCTTGGCAAAGTCACAAGAGGAATTTGTTTCTCAGAGTAAATTGACCCTATCTGAATTCCATAAAGAAGCAGAACATAAAATTACGGAGATTCAAGAGCAGACAGACGGTTTTATAGATAATCAAAATGCTCTATTTGAAAAAATGAAGAAACAGCAAAAGTTTTATAAGGCCGTTTCGATTACTGCCCTTGCTGTATCAATTGCATCTTTATTATATGGAATTATCTTATAAATCTGAGATTAATAGAGGGCCAGATAAAAGAATCTGCCTCGCTCTATCTTTGCACCAATAATGATATGATTCGAAGATTTCGATAAATTACGAATATGAGACATGAAACAAAGATACATCCAAGAATGCACTAACTGCGGTAATGTTGTAGTTGGCAGAGAGAAGCGTGGGTTTATCAGAGATGCTTTGCATGGTGGACCAGGAACTGCTGTGGAGTTTATACCGGTTGGTGGAAAACTGATCTGGAAGGCTTCAAAGGAAATCGTCTTGCGACTTTTGCGAACTGATATGGAGAAGTGGGGTGATGAGCTTGAGAAGTGGATATACAAGGATATTCAGGTTGAATACGAATGCCCTAAGTGTGGTAAGACCTGGACTGAGACGCATCCGTTGAGTGAATCGGATTATAAACAGATGATAGCCGACTACGTTTCAAAGGTTAAAGATTTGGCTACGCTGAATAAGTCAGAAACCAAGAAGCAGAATATAGGCAAAAGTATGATGGTTGTGAGCCGTCAGGAATCAATCGGAATGAATATGAAGTTACAAATACCTTACAAGGAACTGGAGGCATTCTTGATGAAGAAGTACGACCAGGAGGTTAAGCTGGGGTTTGTCGATGAGAAAACTATGAGTGTCACAAAGAAGGTGGTAATCAAAGATGCAACAGTCAATATTTCTGTTGATCAGGTAACAGGAAATGACATCATGTTGCATTATCAGGCGGGCTTCGGTATTGAGTGGATTATCAAGGGTGCGTTGATGTGGTTTAAGGAAACAATAAGTGGTTTTGTCGACGAACAGGATGAAAATAAGTTGTTGATACACTTGGATAGAATTGAGCAGTTGAACAATATGCTCGAGAAAATAGAGATTAAAGCAGTAAGCTTCGATGACTTAAATGTAAATGTTGCATTCATAGCAAAATGATCTTTAGTTATAAGCAAAAAATTTAGTTGATTTAAATATATATTTGTAGAGGCGGACACAAAATGTCTGCCTCTCCTTTTATCTTTGCAGCCATAACTTATATAAATGTGTAGATTATGGTTAAAAATTGGATTTTATTAGGTGATGAGGCCTTTGAGGGTTCTGAGTCAACTTGGGGGAGAATCGAACTTTCTAAGGAACAGCAGAGTAACTGGCAGAATATTGTGATGGAGCAGCTTAATAGTGCCATTGAGAAAAGTGCCAAGGTGAGAGAAATGATTGACAATAGTAACTTCATTGAACTTGATTTCTACTTCTTTGAAAAACCCAAGGTGAAAGAAGAAGAGGTTGATGCGTTTATAAAGCTTTTGGAAGAACGCTTTAAGGACAAGCAAGTTTTCCATAGAGTCTCATTCAACAGGGAGTTTTCTTGGGTCTTTATAGATTTTATGAATGTAAATTTCCAGGCTGAAGAAGAGAAGCCAGAGGAAGATGAAAAAATCTGCATTGATGAGAATGGCAATCCCATGTCGAAAAGGAATAGCCTGACCGTTTCTCTCAGAGATCTTGCTGGTGAATGGACAGAATATGAATACCGGGATGTCAAGGGCAAAGTAGAACAGGATGGCCAGTACAAGATTATCCTGAAGGGAAAGGAATATAATCTGGAAGGGATAAAGCATCCCAATGATGACTACGATGAATATATAAGCAGAGAACTAACAACCATTCTTAAAAGCAGTTTTTTTATATTTTGTTGAGGTTGATCAGAGTACAATAATAGCAATGCCCGATGAAAATTATATCAAGGAGCATATTGAATGGTTAAGGAAATGTTTTGAGGATGCTATAGAGAATAGTGGGGAAATCTTAATAGATCGTAGAGCTTATCCTGTCCTGGATTTTTGTTTAAATGTACAAGATCTTATTGAGAGTAAAGAAGCGAAGAAAATTATAGAACAATGGGAGCGGATAAAGCTTGAAGATGGCGAAAGAGCCATCCAAGAGATTAAAAACTCAGATTCTAAAGATTTGAAAGAAGAAGAGATAGAGCTCCTTAACAAATTGCTTGAAAAATGATCTTAACGGGTTGAAATAATGAAAGAATTATGATTAGAGGTATTACATTAATGAAATGCACAGAGTGCGGAAAACGTTTTTGGGGGCCGGACATTGAATTGGGGGCATCAGCATTAAGTCAACCCCTCCGTTGTCCGAAGTGTGGGAGTGTCAGGACTCGTCCGTCAAGGCTGCTTAGTCCCTTCACTTCTGACACGGTTTATAAGAAAATCTGGGATCAAATGGAAACATAATATTTTGATTATGAAAGATAATTGGATAACTACTGGTGATGGGGATTCTTATTCAGAATTTCGAGGCTTATTGTATCTGTCAGAAGAAGATATGGCTCATTGGCAGGATGTGGTATTGGAAAAGATAAGGTCTGTAAAAAGTGAGAAATTACAGGAGTATGTAAAGCGGAATCCCTACATTACTATAGCTGCCCTTTTCTATCGTGGATGGGAGATGTCTCAGGAAGATTATGATCTTTTTGTCAACGATGCCTGTGCAGAGTTTTGGGATGCTCAGCCAGTCTTGTGCAAGTTGGACTTAGGCAAAAAGAGAAAACGTAATATCATATGTATTGGTTTTGCTCCTGGTTCCATCCAGGATTGGCTCTCTAAGAATAAGAATGCGAAGCTAAGGCTACAGTCATTTCTTCATCGGATAAAATAAATAGTCAATATTGCTTTGCAGAATCGGGTTTTATTATTATATTTGCACAAAAAATTACCAATATGTCGAAACTGAAGAAATGTCTTTATCTCATTAACCTCATGGAACGAAAGGGTCCGATGACCCTGAAAGAGATTAATGACTATTACCAGTATTCATCACTTTGTGAAGGTGACGAGTTCCTGCCTCGTACATTTCTTAGATATAGGGAATACATCGAAGAGACCTTCCCTTGTTATATCGATTTTAATCAGCGAACGGGTAAATACGAACTTCGTCGTCACAAGGCACTTTATGGTGAGGATGATTCACTTTATGACTATCTGCTTTCAGCCTATCATATAGAGGGTATGACGGAACTGGCCCTGAAGCATCGAGATAAGATTATGCTGACAGAAGCCCCCACTGGAGTGGAGAACGTGCAGATAATCCTTGGAGCAATTGACAAGAAGAAGGGTATAGCGTGTGACTACTATTCATTCAACAAGAATACGAAAAAGAGTCATGTGCTGATTCCGTATTTCCTGCGTACCTGGGAACAGCGTTGGTACTTGGTTGCTGAGCCCGACAACCATCATCATGGACAATCGCTGTTTGCATTGGAGCGCATGGATAACATCAGGCTGACAGAAGAAAAGATGCTGCCGTCGTCGGATATCAATATTGATGATTTCTTTGAAGGTTGCTTCGGCATCAACCATTCTGATGATGCGAAACCAGAAAAAATTCGCATTAAAGTCTATGCAAACCAAGTGGAGTATATCAAAGCTCTGCCCATCCATGAATCACAGAAAGAAGTTGAAGCGTCAGGAGAATGGACTATCTTTGAGTATCGGTTGGTTCCCTGTTACAATTTCTATCAGCAATTGCTTTGGCATAGGGAAAAGATAGAGGTATTGGAGCCCTTGTATGTGAGAGAAGAAATGAAGAAAGTCATAGAAACAATGTTGGCAAAATACAAGTAAGAATAATTACCGTGTCGTATAGGCATAAAAAATGGGGCTCCGCTGAGCCCCTATTGTTGAATTGTGAGTTTAAAAAAAATATGAATAAAGAACCGTCATCACGACGGGTATCAACTAAAAACAAATTTCTACTTTATTAAGGCGCCATATTGACACCTCATGATTCCTCCTCATAAAATCGCTAACTTTCCGTCCATAGTATCATGGATTTAATGCTAGTTTTTCTAATTGCGATGCAAAGGTAGTGCTATATTTTGTAACTACCAAAGTTTTTGGGACTTTTTAGCAGAAGAGTTTGGTGGATTCGGGAAGATTGATTAACTTTGCACCACTTTTCAAACAACTTATAAAAAATAATAATACCAATTCTAAATTTCTACAGTATGAACTTTATCAATGAAGAGATTGAGGGATCTCTACTGGGGGAAGCTCAGGCAGCTGTCCTTGGAGCTTCCCCCTACCATCCAACAGATCTGGGTGACAAGATCCACGACATCAATGTCTTAGTCTGCAACTACACCCAAAATCCGACTAAAAGGAAGGAAACGAGGAGTGACATGGTTCATTCTTTGATCAATATGCTGACGAAGGCTAACCGTGATCTGACCTTTTATATCCCAGATCTGAAACAATCCAAGTGTATTGAGCCTTTCGAAGTGTCGTCGAAACAAGACGATGATCATCCTGTTTTCTGGACTTTTATCGATAAGCTGTGTGAAGAGATACGGGATGAAGAGGCTTATCAGATTTTAAAGCGTCAGATCGCCCAATTCAATTCGTTGCTGGCAGAGGCTGAGAATGCCAAGGTGCATTGTAATCCGATTGTTTTCAAGGAGTTCTATATGAGAAAGAAGAAAGAGAAGCTCGATGAGAATTTTGTGAGACGTTTCTATAATAAGCTCTATGAATATCAACCTATCTCTGAGGACAAACTGAGAGAGATGCAATGGGAGGCTGTGATTAAGGCACTGAATATGGGTATCCTCGACTTTGCGCGCAAACCCTCTATGCAAGTTGTGGAAGAAGTGAGTCCTGAACTTGATACAAAGGACATGCCCTGCGATTTTGAATTGACGGATCAGTTTAAGAGGAGATATGCCAAATTCAGGCAGTTTGCTGAGAAAAGAGGTGATATGCTGGTGTTTAACTATGTGAACTATGGCCAGTATATAGTGAACAACCGTAAAAAATTCGATGAAAAACAATTTCAAGTTATCTTTAATCTGGATATGGAGCTGAGTCTGATCCACAAGGAGATGGTGAGGGGTGAGAATAACTACTTTGCCATTCTGAAGGAACTGACTGATTTGTATCAGATGAAGTGCATAAAGCAGGTGCGCACGGATCAGAAGTACGATGAAGACTGGTTCGAGAACTTCCTGAACAGATTCTTTGATTCGGAGGCGGGCAGAACGTTTGTACTGCTATGGAGGCATGAACGCAAGCACTCCAAGTTGAAGGCGGCCTTCATCGGGAGTCTGAGAGCAGCTCGGGTGATTGAAGATTCTTATGCGAACCTGGGGCGAAACATCATGAAGGCTGACTGGCGCACGAATAAGAATTTTGCCACTTATATGAGTGAATGGGCGGATTACTCGTTTTCGACATGGATCATCGATGAGGTGAAAGGCTGATCGTTTTAGAAATCGTCCATTAAAGTTCCACTAACATTCCATTGGGATGTTGGTGGAATTTTTTTTGTTTTCTTCTGAAGCTTGATGAGCACTAAGGCTTCTACGTGTTTTAAGGTGCTCCATCAGATCGTACATCGACTTGTTTTTGGCAGTGGAATAATGGCGATCTACTTTTGCAGCGTTTTTCAACAATTAATTTTTTAATGATTATAAAAGATGTATTGAAACCCATGTCGGAAGTGGGACTTTCGAATGAGGCGCTGCAGAAGAAGAACTGCATGCAGAACGGCCGACGTTATCAACAGAGGCGCTGGCCTGAGAGACTGAGTGTGGAAACAAGACCTAACGGCTATGAGCTGACAGTGGGGCAGGAGAAGTTTTTCTACTACACCCGGCTCGCCCTGTTTGCTGGGGTGATGATCCATGTGTGGATGGAGCCTGAGAAGTCTTTCGACTGGCCCGTACCATTGAAACATTG
>JAEEGK010024223.1_pt1 | contig 12603 bp, 8 predicted proteins | sample 8958771 | NCBI WGS metagenome assembly JAEEGK01 (sample SAMN16246547, study PRJNA631951) | gut metagenome | biome: gut microbiome; feature: rumen; material: SC-attached | host: Bos | place: Iran: Karaj | collected 2018-10 | reverse complement strand
ATGGCCCACCATCATTTCCGTGAGCTCCTGGGGGCTGGTGTCCTTCGTCATCACGTCGCCCACGTAGCGGCCTTTGCGCAGGACGGCCACCCGGTCGGAGACGGCCATGACCTCATTGCGCTTGTGGGTGATGATCACCACGCTCTTTCCGTCCGCGCGCATATTGCGGATCACGTCAAAGAGCTTTTCCGTCTCCTGGGGAGTGAGAACTGCGGTGGGCTCGTCCAGGATCAGGATGTCCGCACCGCGGTACAGGACCTTGATGATCTCCAGCGTCTGCTTTTCGCTGACGGACATATTGTATACTTTTTCATTCGGGTCGATATGGAACCCGTAGCGATCGCATATCTCTCTCACCCGGGCGCCGATCTTCCTGCGGTCGACGCCGCCTTCTTCATGCAGGCCGAGAACGATATTCTCCGAAGCGGAGAATACGTCCACCAGCTTGAAATGCTGATGGATCATTCCGATGCCCAGATCCAGAGCGTCCTTCGGAGAGCTGATGGTCACTTCCCTGCCCTGGACGAAGATCTGCCCCTCATCCGGGTAATAGATCCCGGAGAGCATGTTCATCAGCGTGGTCTTCCCGCTCCCGTTCTCTCCCAGGAGAGAGAGTATCTCCCCATTGCGAATGCCGAGGCTGACGCCGTTATTGGCAGCCTTGTCTCCAAACGCTTTGGTGATATTCCGCATTTCCACGGCGTATTCCATGATTCGACTCCTTACAAACCGAATACGGGGGAAGCCGTTTTTGCGCGACTTCCCCCTGCGAAGAATACCGGATTCAGCTGAGCTGCGTGATGCCGTCGATCAGCAGGCTGAAGTAGGGAGCGCTGCGGAAGGAAGACTCCTGGAACGCTCCGTTCACGATGCACTCGTAATCCTTGCCGGTGTACAGGATGGCGGAGTAATCGCTGTTCATGGTGCTGGAATTGAAGGTATAGGTGGAGATATGAGCGCCGTCCACGGTGAACTTGCTGGTATCAAAGACCTGCAGGCTGCCGTCCTTGATGGCCTTCTCGACCTCGGCCACCTTCTCGGCGGTGCCGGGGGCGCAGGAGCTGCCCAGCTGGGAGATCATGTTGGCGCCGCTGGCATAGCCCTCGGACCAGTCGACGGGGATCTCGGTGCGCTTGCCGTCCTTGGCCATGCCCAGGGCGTAGGTGTAATACACGGACCAGTCATTCTGGGCGGAGGTCAGGATGGCGGTGGGGGCCACGGCCAGCATATCGATATTGTAGCCCACGTAGTAGCAGACGGAGCCGGTCTTGACGGCGGCCTCAATGGCGGAGGGGCCGCCGGTGGAGTCGGCGTGCTGGCTGATGATGACGCAGCCGCGGCTCAGCAGCATTTCAGCGGCCTGCTGCTCGGCTGTGGCATTGGCCCAGGAGTTGGTGAAGGTCACATCCATATGGACATTGTCCACGATGCTCTTCACGCCCAGGAAGAAGCCGGTGTAGCCGGAGACCACCTCGGCATAGGGGTACGCGCCCACGTAGCCGATCTTGATGGTGCCGTCCTCGTTATAGTTGTCGTCGGTCAGCTTGCCGCCGTCCACAAGCTCCTTCAGCTTCATGCCGGCAACCACACCGGAGACATAGCGGCTCTCGAAGGTGTGGGTGAAGAAGTTGTGGGTGTTCTGGCAGTTGTCCACCGCGGCGGTATCGCCGGTGGCGATCAGGAAGGTGATGTTGGGGTTCTCCTCGGCAGCCTGGGTCATGTAGGACTGATGGCCGTAGGAGTCGGAAATGATCACGGTGCAGCCCTGCTCGATCAGGTCCACGGCGGCTTCATAGCAGGCCTGGTCCTCGGGGATGTTGTACTTCCAGATGACCTGCTTGCTCTCGTCGATGCCAAGGTTCTTGCAGGCGGTCTGGATGCCCTGCAGATGGGCAAAGTCATAGCCGATGGACTCATCGTGCAGCAGGATCACGCCGATCTTAAGGTCGGACGCATTGCTCTGCGCAGACGTGCCGCTCTGGGCGGGGGCGTCGGGCTTCTGGCCGCAGGCGGCAAAGGCGAACACCATCGCCAGCACCAGAAGCAGGGCGAAAAGTTTCTTCATTCTCTTCTTCCTCCGATTATCTTATAGTTATCGGCGCTGCGGCCGGATCAAACGGGCTCAATCCAGGAATTCGATGCTTCCGTCCGGGTCCATGGAGCGGATGCGCGCAAGGGATTCGATGCGGAGTCCCCGCTCCCGCAGAAGCTTTCCGCCGGGCTGATACGCCTTTTCGATGGCGATCCCGGCCCCGACGATCTCTGCGCCGGCCATCTCCGCCAGGTCGACAAGACCCGTCAGCGCGGAGCCGTTTGCCAAAAAATCGTCGATCAGCAGCAGGCGGTCCTCCGGGCCGAGAAAGCGCCTGGAGACGATCACCTCATACGTGGCGTCATGGGTATAGGAGCGGACCTGGGTGCGGTATACTTCCCCGGCAATGTTCTTCGTCTTTGTCTTTTTGGCAAACACCACGGGGCAGCCGAAGGCCCGGCCGACGACGCAGGCGATGCCGATGCCGGAGGCTTCGATGGTGAGGATCTTGTTCACGCCGCAGCCCGCATACAGCCGGAGCCATTCCTCGGCCATGGCGTCAAAAAGTGCAACGTCCATCTGGTGGTTCAGAAAACTGTCCACTTTCAGAACGTCGCCTTCCATGATCCTCCCGTCTTTTCGGATCCGTTCCTCCAAGAGGCGCATCCCAATCCCCTCCCCAAAAACATGAATTATCATACTACAGGGGTCCTGTTTTTTCAACATTTTTTTACGGCTTTGCGATATGCGTCATAACGGGACCGGAGGGCGCAGCGCCCCCGGTCCCGGGATTCAGCTGTTCTTTTCCGTTTTCCTTCTGCGGAAGATCTGTCTCCGGAACAGGATGACCTGCATGGCCAGGAAAAGCAGCAGGACGACGCCCAGGGTGATCCAGCCGTGGGTATCGCTCTGGGGCGCTACCGGCAGCAGCAGGAGCATGGGGAAACCGAAAACGATGGCCCAGGGCTGGTGATAGACCAGGTTGTCGCTGGCCTGGGTCTCGAAATGGGGATCCACCTCCCGGAGAAGGATGACTCCGGTGCTCACGGTACCGGTCAGCATCCCGTACAGGCTCAGGAACGCCTCGTGCCGGTACTGGGGGAACACCTTGCCGCACAGGGGCTCCAGATAGAGATAGCTCACCACGGCGCCTGCCGCGCAGATCAGGCTCAGCGGGATGATGAAGGGTCTTTCCGTAAAGGCGTCCAGCCGGATGGCCGCGATGGAGGCGACCACCATGAGGTCGAAAAGGAAGCCGGAAATGCGGTTCTGCATGAAGTTGTTCGTGTATTCCCGCTTGATGATCCCCGCCTTCTTCAGGCCCCGGAGAACGGCCTTCTCCAGCAGGGCGAACAGGGTGCCGATCAGGAAATTGAAGCCCCAGACAAGAGGCCGGACGGTATTGAAGCCGAAGTTCCCCAGGATGCCGGTGGAGACGATGGCGTCGATCCCCCGCATGAAAAGGTACGCGGCGATATAGGCGATGAATACCAGGGCGATCTGGACGCTGAACTTATCCATGGATTCCGAAAGAGGGATCTCGTTTGCGCCGCTCACCTGTTCAATGGTGAGCTCCGTATCCATGACCGTCTCCTCCCGGCTGCCGCGGATGATCCCCCGGCGGCGCAGGACGTTCAGATAGATCACGCCGCCGATGGAAGCGGAGAGGAAGCCCATTGCGGCGATCGTCAGGCCGAAGCTCGTCCCGTCCGTAAAGCCGTAGACCGTCTCATATGTATGGCCCCAGTTGTACGCCTGCCCGGGTCCCTGCCCGAAGCCCATGGGCAGCAGCAGGCCGGAGGCCCAGAAGCTGTCCAGGAGATAATAGCAGAGCATGGTGATGAGCAGTCCCACCAGGGCCTGGATCAGATAGGTGGAGACCACCGTCACGCCGGAGTCGAAGCCGCCGGTGCGGCTGCGGGCGTCCTGCTTCTTTTCCATGTTCCGAAGCGCCATGGCTACGAATCCCAGGCCCAGTCCGTGATAGGTGAGCATCTCCAGCGTGGAGGCGGATACAAGGGATCTGCCGCTCAGCTCCCTGCAGATGAAGTCCGCAAGCAGCAGGAGCAGTCCTCCCAGCACGGAGCTGGGGATCATGAGCTTGCGGAGGGGCCGGATCACGTTGCGCAGGGTATTCGCCACCATCATGGAGAAAAACAGGAAAAACATGGTGAGCACGAAGCTCCAGACCGGAACATCCCAGAAATTCAGGCCAGTCGTCATCGATCAATACCTACTCTCTTCTCGTTTCTTCTTTTCCGGTCATGCTTCCGCATGTGCCCGGTATTCCAGGCTGGTCATGACCAGCTCGCTGATCTCACAGACGTTGTAGTTATCCCGCTGCAGCCGCTCCAGCAGCTGGGCGAACTGTCCGGTGCCGCAGCCGGTGGAAAGGATCAGATCGCAGCGCTCCTCCGCCGCGTCCAGAAGCGGCTCCGCCAGGGATACGTCCATCCCCGGCCCCGCGCACCAGATCCTGAGGCCGGTTTCCTCCGCCCGCTCCAGCGCGGCGGAGTCCAGGGCGCCGCCCGCTCCCGCCAGGAAGGTCACGCTCCGGGCTGCCTCCCGCAGAAGCGCGGCGGCTTCTGCATACGCCGCGTCCAGATCATCCCCGAACAGCACGCCGACGCCGCAGCCCGAGCCGAGGATGCGCCGGATGAGCTCCGGGTCATTGCGGATATCCCCGGGCTCCACGAAAAAGCACGCGCTGAAGCCCCGGGAGGCCAGGGCGTCCAGATACCCCTTCGTCTCGGCGCTCACGCCCAGCAGGGCGATATACACCCGGGTATCCCTTCGGTCGGGTCGCGGGGATGCGCTGGGAAGAACGGGGGGCGAGGGCGAGGGCGAAGCCGTCGCCGGCGGACGGGTAGGCTGGGGCGGAACGGTCTGGGGCGGAGCCGTGGAATTCCGGGCGGCGGTGTACTGGGCCAGCCTTGACTCCATGATGGCCGCGGCGCCCTGCAGGAAGGCTTCGTCGGACAGGACCTCCCCTTTCGTCAGCCGCACGATATGCCCGTATTCGCTCCGGATATACGAATACCGGATATCAAAGAAGCCGGAGGAAAAGAACGCGGGAACATAGGCGGTATCGTTCTGGTAAATGGCCGCGTAGGCGTAGGTCTCGCCCCCGTCGTCATAGCTGTTTCCCGCGCTCATGTCGAAATACAGGATACGGTCGCCGTCCGAAATGAGCACGAGCTGCCTGGCTCTGGAGTACAGGGAATAGGTGCCGAGATCGCTGGAATTGAACACGGAATAGGGAATATACAGCTGGCTGTTGTGGATCACCGGCATGGTCTTTTCGTCCAGCGCCAGGAGGGTATTGTTGATGGCGGTGAAATAGACGGTGCCGTCCGCCAGGCTTGGCAGGACCAGGAGCAGTCCGCCCAGCACGGCAAGACAGAGCGCCAGCGCCAGCATTCTCCGCATCCCGGTCCACCTCCCCCCTGCGAATGCGCCGCCCCTGCGGGATAACGATAAGTTTGGATGAAGTATTATATCCCATCCCGGCTTCTCTTGCAACTGCAGCGCCGAAAAAGGATCGCTGCGCGCAAAAAGCGCGGACGCGATACGGAACCGTATCGCGTCCTTGGCGTTCATTTTCGTTTTCTGATGGATTCTCCGATCCGGCGTCTTGCCTCCAGGAGCCCCCGCAGGAACCAGTACAGCAGGAACAGGCCGGGATACAGCAGCAGCGCCACGGTGACCGCCGCAAGGATGGCGCAGCGGCTCTCCGCCGCCCGGGCCGCGTTCTCCCAATAGGGATAGGATACGCTGTCGGTGCGCATCACCCGGCTGTTGTACTGGAACAGGTTCTGCATGCTGCGCTGCAGGCTGAAGCGGCCGGTGCATTCCACCGTATCGCAGCTTTCTCCCCCGACGCCAACGGCGTTCTTCAGCTGGTTTTCCGCGAAGTGGGAGACCGGATCCGGCAGCACCGCCTCCACGCAGGTGATCCGGACGTTCATTCCCAGGCGCGCCATGAGTCCCGCGGACATCCATATGGTGGGGGTATCTCCGTATGCCTTCTGCTCCAGGCGTTCCTCCGGGAGCCTGGCCACGCCGGTGATCACCGCGCTGACGCCGTTGACATGGACGGTCTGCCCCGCAAGGTCATAGCCGCCGAAGAGCTTCCAGGCCAGGAACATGTCCAGTACGACCCCGTCCTGGTTCACGTCATTCTGGTCGTACCAGGCGCCGCCCGCCATCTGGTGGAACTGGTAGTGATCCCCCAGGGTCCCGATGACCCGGGCGCCGGACTCGCCGTTCAGGCCGGATACCGTCGCCTCCCCGAAGCCGCACAGGGACAGGGTCCATGCCTCCTCCGACTCCCCGGCAAGGCCGGTCCCGATCCGTTCCCGGATCGAGCGCTCCGCCTCCGGGGAAAGGGCTGCGCTTTCATCCAGATAGCAGCTCACCTGCCCGAATCGGGCGTCATTGTCTCCCCGCCACCGTTCCGCCGCCGTCTGCTCCGTCATCCTGTTCCGCAGGCGCAGCCATATGCCCGCCGGGATCAGGGACAGAAGCGCCAGCAGGATCGCCAGGATCAGGCAGATCCGGCGCCGCCTCAATTCTCGGCCAGGCGCACCAGCGTGCCTGCCTCCAGAGGCCGGGTGGATGTGGTGATCACGTACTCATAGCCGAAATCCGTACCCGCATCCAGAGCGGAATTATAGGCGTCCTTCTCCAGCACGGTCACGTCCACCCGCTCGGCGGTATACCGGTTGCCCAGAGGCGTGTTCTTTGCCCTTGCGATCAGGATGAAGGTGCCCTTGCTGTCCTCCCGCACCGCGCTGTTCGGCACCACAAGGTTATAGGAGTTGGAGCGTTCCCCTATGGTGATCTCCAGGGACTGGCCGTCCACCACGTCCCCTTCCACGTTGAATTCCAGGATCTTCCCCTGGCCGGGGTTATTGCGGTCGGTGCGGATCGCCGCCAGGGTGATGCGGATATCGCCCCACCAATAGTTGTTCACCTTGGCCTGATCCCCCACGCTGAGGCGGCGGCTCTGCTCATTGGTCACCGATACCAGCATGGTATAGCCCTTGCCCTCGATGCCGATCTGGGCCAGGGCCATATCCGGAGTCACCTTGTCCCCTGCCATCACGTTCACGGCGGTCACTTCGCCGGCATACTTCGCCGTCACGTCCACGCCCAGGCGGCGGGCCTCCAGCTTTTCCACGACTTCCTTCTGCTTTTCGATGTCCTTCTGCTGCTTCTGCAGCTCAAGATACGTGCGCTGTTCTTCGGCGCTGCCCATCTTTTTGGCGTTCTCGATCTCCCGGTTCTTGGCCTGGATGCTCTTCTGGATCTGATCCACCAGGGCGGCGGCGGTCTGGTATTCCTGATTCTTCTCCGCCAGCTTGTCGGCGGCCTTCAGCGCGTCGGAGGCGGCGGACTCCTCCGCCTTTGCCGCGGCCAGCTCCTCCCGCAGGGTGACCTTCCGCGCCGCAGCGGCGGCGTCCAGATCCCGCTGGGCAGCCGCCAGGGCGGCGGCGGTCTCCCGCTGGGCCTGCTTGGCCCGGGCGGTCTCCAGCCGCACCTCGGAGAGGTCCAGCTCGTCGGGATTGCAGATAGCCAGGATCTCCCTGGCCTCCTCCAGTTCCCGGGTCGTATAGTAGATATCATCCTTAAAGACCACCAGCTGGCCCTCCAGGGACTCCACCTCTTCCTTGTCCACGGGCGTCAGGGCGCTCATGGCGGTCTCCGCGTCCCGGAGCTCCCGCAGCGCGGCGGCGTACCCTTCGGGATCCGCCTCCTGCTGCTCAAGGGTCATGTACCACTCGTTGAGCTGGGTGTTGGCATTCTGCAGTCGCGTCCTTGCCTTATTATAGGCGTCCAGCATGGGGTGCTTATAGGCATAGTCCTTCTCTGCGGCGGCCTGGGCGGTGAGCAGCTCGCTCAGGCGCTTTTCCGCGCTCGTCACCGCGTTCTGGGCGTTTTCCAGATCGGAGGTGAAGGTCAGCAGTTCATTGTACCGGGCCAGCGCCGCGTCGTCCGCAGCCTTCGCCTCGTCCCGCGCCTTCTGCACGCCCGCCACCACCGGGTCCCCGGTGTCGATGCTGGCGTCCAGGCCGGAGATCTTCGTCTCCAGAGCCTCGACCTTTTCCGTCCAATCCTGCACAAGGGCCAGCGCCTCCTTGCGCTGGGCTTCGATGGCGTCGGTATCGGCATAATCCGCAAGCTTGGCAAGGGCGTTCTGCGCGTCCTTCAGCTGCGCCTTGAGGTCGCTGAGATCGTTCTCCAGCCCCGCATAGCTGGAGCTGCCGCTCTGGATCAGGGCAAGCTTATAGTTGTACTCCAGCGTATCCAGCTGTTCCCGGGCGGCTTCCAGCTCGGTGCTGTCCCCTTCCTCCAGCCGGAAGACCACCTGGCCGGCCTCCACCTTGTCCCCCTTGCGGATCAGCACTTCCTTGATCTCCCGGGTCTCGGTGATCACCACGCTGTAGCCCTGGTTCGCGGTCACCGTACCGCTGCCGCGGATGCTGCTGGTGATGGTGCCGTATCCGGCATACTGACCGGATACCTCCGGCAGAGACCAGTTCATGATGGTGTTGGAAAAGAAAGTCAGGAGCAACAGCACCACCAAAAAGATAATGGCGATGTTCTTGATCAGATCCTTGCGTTTCGTCTTGTTTTCCGTCATAGCTAACTACCTTATCCTTTCAGACCGCCGGAGTAGTTGATGCCTTCCACCAGGGAATCCTCTCCGTAGAGGAAGAGCAGGATCGCGGGTATCATGTAAATGCAGGCCACGCAGAAGGCCAGGCTGATCTCCCCGGCGTTTATCTGGGAAAGAAACACGCTGAGGGGCTGCTTTTCTTCATCCCGCAGCAGGATCAGCACCTGCTCCACCATGTTCCAGTAATCAATGAAGATCAGGATGATGACGGAGAAGATGGCGCTTTTGCAGGAGGGCACGCAGATCTTCACAAAGGTCTGCCACTCGTTGGCGCCGTCCAGCCGGGCCGCCTCCAGCAGCTGCGGCGGGATGCGCCGCATGCATTTGGTCAGGATGAACACGGCAAAGGGGGAAAATACCCCGGGCAGGATCACCGCCCAGCGGGTATCCAGGATGCCCAGCCACTTGCTCACCAGATAGTTGGGCACCAGAGTGACCTGGTAGGGCATGAGCATGACCACGATGTACAGGAAAAACAGGATCTCCCGGAATCTGCCCCGGTACCGGGAAAACCCGAAGGCCGCCAGCAGGGCGATGCCCGTCTGCAGCAGGACGATGGGGACCGTGAGGATCACGGCGTTCCAGAACTTCAGCAGATAAGCCGGGCTTTTCAGCAGCACCGTGACGTACTGCTGGAAGGTCACCATATCCGGAATGAATTTCAGGTTGACCCGCTCCGCGATATACGCCTTTCCCCCTGCGGAATTCGTGGCGAACACCGTGCCGTAATTGGCGGTGATCTCGCCGGGGGACATGAAGGAATTGGTCAGGGTGAGGACCGTGGGCATGAGGAACAGAACGGCAAAGATGCCGGCCCAGATGGTCAGCAGGGCTATGCCCACGTACCTGCGGATCCGTCTTCGTTTTCTCACTGCTCCACATCCTTTCCGAACCTGGCCTCAATGAGAAACAGCGCGCCGATGATCACGATCATCACCGTGAACATGATGATGGCCGCTGCGGAGAGCTTCTGATAGTCGATGTTCAGGAATGTGTTGTTCATGAAATGCTGCAGCATGTAAAGACTCTCATAGGGGTATTTTCCGGTGAGCAGATATACCTCCCGGAAGATCTTGAAGGAGTTGATGAGGGAGAGGATCGTGACGAACAGCACGGTCGGGGAGAGATAGCGCAGCTTGATGGCGAAGAACTTGTAAGCGCCGCTGGCGCCCTCCACGTCCGCCACCTCCAAAAGCTCCCGGGGAATGTTGGCAAGGCCGGCCATGAACAAAATCATGTTGTAGCCGAGGTTTTTCCACAGAAACAGCAGCACGACCACCCAGGGGGCGTATTCGGTGTTCAGCCAGTCGATGGGCGCCCTGCCCAGGGCCTCCAACAGCACGTTCACCGTGCCGTTATAGCTGAACAGCACCTGCCAGATCAGCACGATGGAGGCCACGGGCACCATCATGGGGCTGAGGAAGAAGGAACGGAAGGCGCTCTTCATGGGGATGCGGCTCTCCAGCATGAGGGCCAGCACGATGGCCAGCACCACGCTGAGGGGCACCGCGGCGGCGGAGAAGGTCAGGGTGTTCTTCGCCGCCAGCTTGAAGGCCGCGTTGGTCATGAGCTTTTTGAAATTGTCGATGCCCACGAAGGCGGCGTCGGCGGCGGAGGTGTCCGTCACCGCGTACTTGATGACGACGCCGAAGGGCACGATGAAAAAGAGGCAGACCCCCAGGAAGCTGGGGCAGAGATAGCAGAGGCTCCGCAGGAAGTCCTTGCCTCTTTCGATTCTCTGTCTTGCGCGCATAAACCTTTATCTCTGTTCGTTGACGTAGATGGTCAGCTTGCTCTGGATGAGCTTTGCGACCTCCTGCGCCGATTTCTGTCCCGCGAAGTAAGCTTCGCTCTCGGCGGAGATGACGTCCCAAATGTCCGCGTGGGCGTTCCACACCCGGTCCGTACCTTCCACCAGGGCCAGGACCTCGTCTCCCTGCTCCTGGGTCAGGGCGTAGATCTCCTGCCCGCCGCCGAAGCCGAAGCCGAAACCGAAGCCGTTGTTCTTGGGCACCTCGATGCGCTGGCCGTTTTCGTCCAGAAGGTAATTGCCGTCCTCGTCCTTCTCGTATTCCGGCGTCATGGCGTCGGTGAGCTTTTCCATAAAGAGGTCCTTGTTGGTGGGGAAGCTGCCGAAGGAGGTGACGGTGTTCTGGTAATCCCGGGAGAACAGCAGGCGCACGAACTGCCAGGCGGCCTCCTTGTTCTGGCACTTCTGGCTGATTGCGTAGCCGCTGTCCTGGAACCAGATGGCGTTGCCCACGCCCTGGGAGGTGGGGAAGCCGATGTAGGTGGCGTCGCCGCCGAACATGTTGTTGTAGGTCTGGAAGCTGTCAAAGGAGGAGATCCAGCTCAGGCTCAGCATCTGCTGACCGGAGGCGATCCGCTCCTCCTCCGTGGGGCCGTTGTTGCCGCCGCCCCCGAAGCCGAAGCCGAAGCCGAAGCCGCCGCCCTCGCTCTCGTAAGTGGCGGGGAAGAGCGCGGCAAACTCCAGGATGTCCGTGAAGGTGCTGCTGTCGAAGTTGCACTGGCCGGTGGTCCAGTCGATGAGGTTGTCCATCTCCATATTGACGCAGGCGTTGAGGATGGTGCTGCGGGTGATGCTCTCGGGGAAGGCCATGCAGCCCTCGGGCATGCCGGCCAGGGCGTCGTTGAAGTCCTTCAGGGTCCAGCCCGGGGTGTCGCCCACCACGCTGGCGGCGCCGGTGACGGCGTAGATGTTGAAGCTGGCGGCGGTGCGGTAGAGCTTGCCGTCGCTCTCCAGGTCCTTCAGGATGTTGTCAAAGATATGGCCGCTGAGCTCGCTGTCGGCGTTCAGCAGAGGATAGAGGTCCGCCAGGATGCCCCGGGCCCCCAGCTGGTCGGCGTTGAGGCCCCCCAGGTCCAGGATGTCCGGCACGTTGCCCGCCAGGATCTCGGTGTTCAGCTTGGTGACGCCGGCGGAGCTGTCCTCCTGGGTGTTGTACTCGGAGTAGTCCAGCACCTGGATGCGGAAATCGGCGCTGTTGCGGTTGAAGCGCACGATCTGGCTGCGCACGTTGTAGTCCAGGTTCTGGGTGGCCAGGGTCAGCACCGTCTTCTGGGCCACGCTGGAGGCGGGAACCCTGGTCAGGAGGATCAGGGTGGTGTTGGAGGAGCTGAAATCGCTGGACCACTCGGTGATCATGGTGGCCACCCGTCCGTCGGGCAGGACCAGAGCGGTCTGCACGTTGTTGGGGTCCACGTCGGCGTTGATCCAGTTGAGGATCCGCTCCGTGCTGCCGTCGGCGAGCTTGTAGCCCATGAGGTTGGAGCCGTTGGTGTAGTAGAAATCGCAGTCTCCGCCGCCGGAGGTGAGGTTATAGACGTTGAGGATGGGATAGCTCTCCTCCTTGCTGAGCTCCAGGGTCACGGGGTCGATGATGGTAAGCCGCTGGCTGAAGCCCTCGGAGTAGGTGGCCGCGATGCGCCCGTCCTCCAGCCGCAGCAGGGTCACGGACCAGGTGTTGTTCAGGGTGAATTCGCCCAGCTTATTGCCCTGCCCGTCCAGGATCACCACCGTGGTGCCGTTTACCACGAAGATGCGGCCCTGACCGTCCACGGTGAAAGAGCTGATGCCGCCGAAGCCGCCGAAGCCCCCGAAACCGCCGCCGCCCTGGGAGTCGTCCTCCGTCAGGGAGTTGAGGTCGATGTGGCTGATCTCGGCGCCGTCCTTCCCCAGGGTGCGGAGGAAGTAATGCTCCTCGGTGTGCTGGTAGGCGTAATAGCCCTTGGAGTACCACTCGTCGGAGTACATGGGCACGTCCTCGTCCTCGGGCCCGTCGTACCAGCTGACGTAGATCTCCTCCAGGCTGTAGAGCTTGCCGTCGGGGGTGGCGTCAAAGCCCAGGGAGAAGGTGTTCACCGTGCG
>JAEEGK010024222.1_pt1 | contig 12603 bp, 7 predicted proteins | sample 8958771 | NCBI WGS metagenome assembly JAEEGK01 (sample SAMN16246547, study PRJNA631951) | gut metagenome | biome: gut microbiome; feature: rumen; material: SC-attached | host: Bos | place: Iran: Karaj | collected 2018-10 | reverse complement strand
ACCGACAACTACAAGGCGGGCATGTACGGCGCCTCCGACCATGTGACCCAGGGCTACACCACCTGGGCCACCCCCGACGGGCGGAAGACGGGCCAGCCCATCGCCGACGCGGCTTCCCCGGCCCAGGGCCGGGACCTGAACGGCCCCACGGGGGTGTTCGAATCCTCCGTCTGCTATGACCACACCAAGTATATGGATGGGCTCGCAGTGAACCTGAAGATCCATCCCTCGGCCCTCAACGGGCAGGACGGCGTCGACAAGCTGCGGGATATGACCTATGCCTACTTCGCCAGCGGCGGCATGGAGGTGCAGTACAACGTGGTCTCCGCGGATGTGCTGCGCGCGGCCCAGAAGGAGCCGACGGAGTACAAGGATCTGATCGTGCGGATCGCGGGCTACAGCGCCTACTTCGTGGAGCTGAGCACGGACTGCCAGAACGACCTGATCTCCCGGACGGAGAACAACCTGTGAACTAAACCGATGAAAGCGGCGCCGCACGAACCTGAAAGCGCGATCTGCGCGCCGGGATCGTGCGGCGCTGCCCTGAGTGAAAATGAAAAGGAGGCATTATGGGCAAAGTCAACCGCAAATTCTATGGGCTGAGTCAGTACAAGGGCCCCTTCTGCTATGAACTGGCAGGAAAGCAGTTCCGTCTCGTCATGGACGACGGAAAGAGTTTTTCGCTCCGCTTTTCGGATGAAAAAAGCCTGCAGTGGTCAGGCAGCGATCTGCCGCCCAGGACCGACGGCTATCAGTGCCTGAAGGGAGACGACACGACGTATCTGGTGAACGTGCGTCTGCCGGAGGAGGACGGCAGGGTCTCCTATAACTGGATCCTGGATACGGAGCAGCGCCTGGTTACTATGGATATCATGGAGCGGCGCTATGACAGGGAGCTGGACCGCCTCGTCCGCAATACCCCGTATTTCGGCGCGATCGACGTGCCCGGCGCACCGCTTCCGAAGCTCCGGCACCATCTGAGCGCCCGCATGACGGGGAGTCATATCTTCTGGCACTATAATCCCGGCCATGTCCTGCAGCATATCTACCATTCGCCCCGGGCGATCCGCGCCAGCACCGGCGACGGCCTGACGCCGGCGGAGACCCAGCGCAACCGGATGAAATACCTTCTGGAAAGCCCGGATCCCAAGGATCGGGAGGAGGCCGAAAGATCCATCGAAGCCTATCGGCTGCGGGAGACCTATTATCCCATCTTCGAGGAGCCCTGCTTCCATGTGTGGATCAAGGAGAACCTGAACCTGTTCTGCTTCGTGGAGGAGATCATGTGCCGGCGGTCCCCGGATCACGGGCAGGGGGGCGGCGGGATCCTGCTGCTCCAGGATATCGAGCGGCTCCTGGAGGTCGGCGTCTGCTTCAATTCCAGCGAGAATTACATGGTCTCCGCCTATGGCGATTCCAATGAAAACGGCGATCCCTTCGATACGCTGCCGACGCCCTACGGGGAAGAATGGAAGATCCTGACCAGCGTGCCCAGCATCCGTTGGGAGCTCCCGGAGGAATGACGCTCTGCATCATGCGTTCGTTCGGGCATTGGGGGCGGAAACCGAAATGGAGCGATTGATCTTTCATGTGGATGTCAACAGTGCCTATCTCTCCTGGGAGGCGGCCCGCCGCGTGGCAGAGGGCGGCGAGGATCTGCGGCTGATCCCGGCCGTCATCGGCGGGGACCCGGAAAAGCGCACGGGCGTGGTCCTGGCCAAATCCATTCCGGCAAAGAGATTCGGGGTGAAGACCGGGGAGCCCCTGTCCGCAGCGCTGCGGAAATGCCCCGGCCTGATCCTCGCAAGGCCGGATTTCCGCCTGTATGAAAAGAACTCCAGGGCGTTCCTGGAGATCTGCCGCAGCTATGCTCCCGTGGTGGAGCAGGCGTCCATCGACGAGTGCTTCTGCGATTTCAGCGGGACAAGCTATCTTTATCCCGATCCCCTTGCGGCGGCCCATGAGCTTAAGGATCGGATCCGGGACACCCTGGGCTTCACGGTCAATGTGGGGATCAGCCGGAATAAGCTGCTGGCGAAAATGGCCAGCGATTTTGAGAAGCCGGACAAGGTCCACACGCTTTTCCCGGAGGAGATCCCGAAGAAGATGTGGCCGCTGCCGGTGGGGGAGCTGTTCTCCGTGGGCGGAAACACAGCCTCCAGGCTGCGCCGGGAGCGGATCGCCACCATCGGCGACCTGGCGCGCATGCCCCTGCCCTCCCTCCGGGCCCTGGTGGGCAATAAGGCGGGGCAGCAGCTCCACAATTACGCCAATGGGCTGGACGACTCTCCGGTCCTGGCAGAGCCGGAGGAGGCCAAGGGCTACAGCATCTCCACCACCACGGAGGAGGACGTCGTGGATACGGAGGCGGCAAAGCGCATCCTGCTGGCCCTGGCGGACAGCGTTTCGGCAAGGATGCGGGCGGAGGGCGCCCGGGCCGCCTGCGTCGCCGTCACGATCCGGGGCAACGATTTCAAAAACAAGTCCCATCAGCGGCAGCTGGATATTCCCACGGATGTGACGGGGGAAGTCTATGAGATCGCGGCGTCGCTGTTTGAGGAGCTCTGGGATCGCCGCACCCCGCTGCGGCTCCTGGGGATCAGCCTCACGAACCTCAGCAGGGGAGAGGAAGCGCAGCTTTCCCTCTTTGAGGACGAAGGCCGTGAGAAGTATAGAAGGCTGGATCGGGCGATGGACGCCATCCGCGGCAGATACGGTTCGGGCAGCATCCAGCGCGTCAGCGCCATGGAGACCGCCGAGCGGATCGGGCGAAAGTATCAGGCCCAAATGGAAGCGGAGAAGAAAGATGAATAGGGAATAGCATCAGTCACGGATCAGCTGTTCCAGCGTTGCGAACAGATGCTCCGATTCCACAGGCTTGCTCAAATGCGCGTTCATGCCCGCCTGAAGGGAACGCTGAACGTCCTCGTCAAAGGCGTTCGCAGTCAGGGCGATGATCGGGATCGATTTCGCGTCCGGTCTGTCCAGCGCCCGGATCGCCGCAGAGGCCTCCAGCCCGTCCATCACCGGCATGCGGACGTCCATCAGTATCGCCGCGTATGTTCCTTCCGCGCTTTGAGCGAACATATCCACGGCGATCCGGCCGTTCTCCGCGTGATCGGCTTCCATATCCCGCAGGCTGAGGATATTCATCATGATCTCGGCGTTGATCTCCATGTCTTCCGCAAGCAGGATGCGTCTCCCGGCCAGGTCGGCCTTATGAACGACCCTGTGCGCGGCAAGTCTCCTCTGGATCGCCTGCTTGAACTCGTCAAGCACGCTGGAAGCGAACAGCGGCTTTGCGATAAAGCTGTCCACGCCGGCGGAGATCGCCTCTTCCATGACGTCGTCCCAGCTGTAGGCCGTGAGAATGATGATGGCGGAGTCGTCGTTATATTGCTCTCTGATCCGGCGCGTGACCGCCACGCCGTCCTGCTCCGGCATTTTGAGATCTACCAGGATCAGGTTGTAGGCTTCCATCCTCCCGTGGGCAAGCTCCAGCATTTTCATCGCTTCGGCCCCGCTGAGGCAGGAGTCCGATACGATGCCCACCTCCTCCAGCACCAGCTTGGCATGGGCGCAGGCGTCGGGATCGTCGTCAATGATCAGGACGCGCAGATCCTGCGGACGCATCTCCAGGTCCTCATGCGTCCTCTCCTTGTCCGACGTCCGCAGGGTCACGGAAACGGTGAAGGTGGTGCCGACGCCCTTTTCGCTTTCGACGGAAATGCTGCCGTTCATCATTTCCACGAGGTTCTTTGTAATGGCCATGCCCAGGCCGGTGCTGCCGAATTTGTTCGCCTTGCTCTCGTCTTCCTGAGAGAAGGGATCAAAAACCTTCGGCAGATAGTCCTTATCCATGCCGATCCCGGTGTCCTTCACGATGAAGCGCAGGGTCGCCTTGTCCTCGAAGCTGCCGAGGGGCTCGACAAGGAAGGTGACGCTTCCTCCGGCCGGAGTGAATTTGACGGCGTTGCCCAGAATGTTGAGGATGATCTGCTTGAGCTTCATATCGTCGCCGATATAATAGCTGCTGACCTTGCCGGTGATGCGGCAGTCATAGGCCAGTCCCTTTTCCTGGCACTGGCCGTTGATCATGGTGTTGACCTGCTCCAGGACCTCCTGCAGGGAGAATTCCTCATTCTTCAGCGCCATTCTTCCGCTCTCGATCCGGCTCATATCCAGAATGCCGTTGATCAGGGAGAGCAGATGCTTCGCGCTGCCGGCGATCTTTTGAAGGCGTTCCCTCGTGAGGTCGTTCAGATCCGGATCCCGGAGCGCAAGGGTATTCAGGCCGATGATGGCGTTCATGGGCGTGCGGATCTCATGGCTCATGGAGGACAGGAAGGATGTTTTTGCGGCATTCGCCTCCTCAGCCTGCGCCAGTGCGGATTTGAGCGTTTCCTGCTGCTCCGCCAGGGTTTTTTCCATCTGCTTTTGCTTCGTGATATCCACAAAGATGCCGATATAAGTGATGGGGGTGCCGTCGGGTCGGCGTGTCAGCTGGCCCATGGCGTGGAACCAGCGCCAGCCTTCCTTTTTCGTTTTCAGCTGATACTCCACGTCATAGACCGTCCGGCCGGTATAGTCGTTGATCGCGTCGTAAAACTGCTTCAGAACGCGCTCCCGGTCGTCCTGGCGCAGCAGCTTGGACCAGGATTCCAGCTCGTCGGGGAAATCCTCCTTGCTGCTGTAGCCCAGCATCCGGCGGAACGTGTCCGACCATGTGACGCTGGTCATCTGCCCCTGCTTGTCAAAGTCCATGTACCAGGGGCCGGAATCGAGCATGCCGTGCAAAGCGGTCAGGGATTCATTCTGCCGCTCCTGCTGCAAAAGCTGATCCTGCAGCTTCAGCCGAGTCTCCAGCTCCTGCTGTTTGACTCTGTTCTCGGCCTCCGCCGTCTCTTTTTCCAGCATGAGGCGGCTGTTCTTTCGGTTCTGCCTGACGACGACAAAGAATATGCCGAACACAAGGATCGTGGTGAGAATGCTCTGCATCAGGTTGCGGTTGATAATGGCCCTGGTAATGATATTGATCTGCTCGCCGATGACGCTTTCCCGGATCAGATATGTGAGCATCCAGTCCGTGCCCGTGACCGGAAGGTAGTACAGGGTCTCTTCGATGCCGTTGTAGTGGAAGGTGATCACCCCTTCCCGCCCGGCAGAGAAGTCCCCGTTCACCTGTTCAAAAGAAGAGCCTTCCTCAAATACGGCGCTGGTCAGCGCATCCAGCAGATTGTCGCTGCTGGACAAGCCGCCCAGAACCACGTTGGTCAGTGAAATGCCGGTCCTGTCATAGAGGTTGCAGAAGGTCACGCCGTTGGCGTCAGACTGGAGAGACAGCCCCTCCAGCAGGACGTTCATATCGATTTCCATGAAGCAGCAGGTCAGCGTTTGCCCGATAAAGGGCAGATGCTCCACCGGTACGGCAATGACGACCTTTTTGCTCTCGGTATTGATGTCTTTGATGGATACCTGCGGACCTGCAATGGTCATATAGTCAAAGCTGTAATCGTCAATATCGTAAATCGGTCCCAGGGAAGTATAGATCGTCCCGCCGGTATCCACGAACGCAAACTTCTCCGCGCTGTAGAGCTTTTTCATCCTGGCCTGAAAGGCCTGCAGATGCTCCATGTCTGACAGATCATTCGCATCCAGCAGCTCCAGGGCGTGGTCGATATTCTGAATGCTGCTTTGAATATTGGAGGCTACGACCTGCTCCCTCCGGCCTGCCAGTTCGCCCAGATAGAAATTGCTGACGACGTGAACCGCTTTTTCCGTATTTTTCCGGGCGCTGACACCCGTCAGAAACGTAGATAAAACCAGAAGCAGCACAATGACAGCGGCGCTGATCACGGTGATTCTCAGCGTGCCGTTCTTCAGCTTATCTCTCATGTCTCTTCCCTTTCTGCGATCACTGCCGCGCAGTTCAGCTTTTTCGCTTCAGACAGTTCTTCTCCATGCGCTCGTTCAGCCGTTTCCTGCGAATGGTGCAATTTGTGTAATCTTATCATGCACGGTATACGATTTCAAGAAGCGGGCAGTATTCTGATATAGGCACCGGATAACTCCTGTCCGGCGGCGGGCTCCGGCGAAATCCGGTCGGGAAGCGGGAAAACGGCCCAGTCCGGGGAAGGAGGGAGGTATCCGCCGGAGCTTTCCGACCATGTGCTTTCCGCACGGTATTCGTTTTCTCCGAAGGCTGTTTTCGCTTGAGGCAAACAACAACGCAGAGAAGAGCGTACGCAGACAGGCCCGGTGCATAGGCGCGCCCCCCAAAACCCCTCGATGCAAAGGTGAAATCTGAACAAACGGCAGCAAACGAAACATGTTTGCTGCCGTTCCATACGGTATCCCGACAAATCGGATTTGCCGCTTGGTAAAAACCCTTCCGGATCAGGATCGGTCTTCCCGGCGGTGCAGGTCTTCGGAAGTATCCTGCCGCTTCGCACGCAGCATCCGCCGCAGGAGAAGGATGCCGGCCGCGATCAGCGAAAGATAGAGGACAGGGTAGAGGCCATACCGAACGAAGGCGGGGTAGCGCAGCGACCGAAAGGGAAGAACGCAGAGCCGCACGGCGGAGAAAAGAACACCGTAGGTGAGAAAGCGCCCTCCGGCAGGAAGAGAAAAGCGGCGGACCGCGCGAAGCGCCAGCGGGATACTCACCGCCGCCCCGAGCAGTTCATAGAGCTGAGTGGGATGAACAGGCGAGAGGAAACCGCGCAAGCCCGGGAGGCGCAGCTCTGTCTCGGTGAAGATGCTGGGAAAGACGACGCCCCAGGGAAGACGGGTGGGGATCCCCCGGCAGCAGCCATTGAGAAAGCAGCCCACGCGGGCAATGCAGAAGGCGGCGGCGCCGGGGATGGTAACGGCGTCCAGCGCCGAAGGCAGGCTTTTTCGCCCTGCCCGCACTGCCGCCAGCAGAGCCAGGAAAGCACCCAGAATGCCGCCATAAAGGGATAGTCCGGAGAGCTGTAAGGAATACCACGGGCGATCGGTCCCATAGGAACCCGGAAATATGGCAACATTCCATAAGCGCGCGCCGATCAGAAAGGCAGCGCACATTGTCAGAAGGGCCGATACGCGGCCCGGGCGCGGCCAGCTCTGCTTCCCCAGCGCAGACCAGATGAGCCCGGCTGCAGCCAAAGCGGCAAACAGCGCTGCCGTCAGATAGGAGGGGAGCTCCAGCCCGAAGATGGAGAGCACGGGAGCCACCGCCTACGGTCCCTCCCGGACGTCGTTGAGGGCCGTCGGCTTGGTACCCGTCACCCGGTAGCCCACGGAGAGCAGGTTCCTCAGCTCCTCGGCTTTGAGCAGAAAGCTTCCGGTCACCATGACCCCCGTTTTATTCGCGTCTGTATAGGTGCATTCCAGCTTGACGGTGATCGGCGTATCCTCCACAATGATTTTTGCCTTCATTATCCCCTTGTCCGGGTCGTAGCTTATGGGGCTGTCGTCAAACAGGAATTCCTTCTGATCCTCGCTGGGTATGACGCTGATGACCGCCAGATCCTTGTCGGCCTTGGCAATGGTGAAGGCCAGCTCGGTAGAGGTGCCGACCATCTCATAGGGCTCGCAGCCGTATTCGTTGAGGGCTTCGTTCAGCGCCGGACTGACGTTGACTTCCTCGATGGTCAGTCTTCCGTTCTCGTAAGTGCCGACCAGTTCCTCCAGCGTGGGAATGTCGTTCGTGATGCTGATGATGGTGGTGGAGGCGCCGCCGTGCGCAGCGTCGTCTTCGTCGGTGTCGATAATGATGGGGGGCCTTTGCGCGTTGCCGGGCAGTCTCCTGTTGATCCTTACATCCCCGGAATCGCCGCTTCTGACGGTATTCGCCTTTGCAGCCACCTCAGGCACGGGGATCACCTTGACGGGCGCTTCCTTCGTAACATAGTCCCGGTAGCTGTCATAGACCAGCAGCTGCCTGGGCTGCCCGGCCAGCAGCCAGGATCCAAGGGTGCAGTGGAAAATCTCCCCCGTGCTGCTCATATCCACGGCCCAGGGCTCGCTGCCCCTGAGCGCGGGATTGCAGCCCGAAAGGTCGAAGACGATGTAGCAGCCCTTGTAGGAGGAGTCGTCAAGGGAGATGCTTTTGCCCTTGCTGTTTTTCATATCCAGATCGAAGTAGAGCACTTGATTGAGGTAGTCCTGCTGCACGCCGAGGGCGGAGTAGACCTGCTCCTTCATTGCGACGTAGCTTTCCTCCATGAAGTTCTTATAGAAGCTGCCGTTCTCATTGAGCTCATAGCGCAGCTTTTTGACCATGTCCGCCTTCATGTTGTTGATCTCCGCCTGGGTATTCCACCAATCGTCATTTCCCCGGTTGTAGATCCGGCTGAGCATGACCCGCTCGTCTTCGCTCAGGTTATTGAAGAAGTAATTGGCAATGGCAGTGATGCGATCGTCGAAGATGCTCACCCACCGGTCAGGCTCGCCGGGATAGTCCTTTTTGATCTGATTCATCATGGAGATATATGCTGCCTGCTTGCCTTTCCCGGTGCTGAGCTTGTAGGACTTATACAGTCTGTCGAAATACTTGTCGTTCAGCTTGCTGTAGTTCCCGCCCGCATAGGCGGCGGCGTTGTTATAGTCCTCCGTGGTCAGCCGCCAGTCCAGGGAACGGTTGCTGGGGATATAGAGCATCCGATCCTCCGTGAAGGTCTCATAGGCGTGCGCCAGATAGCTGTCGCTTCCCTGGAAGGCAAAATCCTTGATCTTTCCGTCCAGATAGCTGAAGCCAAATACGAGGGCGCCGGCTCCCAGAAGGATCGGCCCGCTGGCGACGAACAGGCCCGCGCCGGTGTAGTAGACGGCCGCCGTGTTGGCGATCCCGGCGGCGCTGACTGCGGCGCCGAGCAGGTCGGTCTTATTGCGGGAAACTGCCTGGTCAAAGCTCTCGGTGCGCAGGAAATCCCGGTAGACCCGGATCCCGGCAAGCATGATCCCCGTGACATTGAGGCCGATATCCACGCCGCTGAGCAGCGTGCCGTTGGCGCGCATGAGATCCTTGAGGCCGATGCCGAGATCCGTGCCGGTGACGACGTTCCCGGTTTTCCCCGAAGCCTGATAAATCCATTCCAGGGTGCTGGCTTTATTCCGTGCCAGCAGGGCATTTACGTACTCCTCCGCTCCTTCGCTGCCCGCAAAGGCCGCCTCAATCTGCTCCGGCATCAGTTGGATCGTAATCATATTGAGGGCGCCGCCGGAGCCGCCTGCAGGCTGCGCCGGATATTCAGCCAGGGCTTCATCGGAGAAATGGCGGAGATAGAAGGTGATCGTCCGGTGCTCCGTGTCGATTTCATAGGCGCTGTATTCCCAGCAGCCATACGCTTCGTTGTAGTGCTGGGGTACCAGAGTGTTGGGATCAACGTCCGCACGATAAGGCACCGTGACTTTCACGGGCATAGGGAATTCATGGATATCACCGAGGTCGAAATCCCAGCCCGTGACCCTGCAGCCGTGGGCCTCGTCCTCTTTCGGGGGGAGGGTGCGAAGAGTGAAAATCCTGGGTCCTTCATCCAATTCGGCGCTTTCATCCGCCTCGTCCAGGATCGTCAGATTATCACCGAAGTCTACAATGATTCCGTTATCGAAGTACGCCACCGGGTTTTCCGGGGATACCTCCGCCGATAGTGCCGGAGCGGAGGCGCGGTCGGCGTCGGTGTAGCGGATGCTGAGCGGCAGACCGAAACCGTCGGTGGCCATGCCTTTTGCGACCACCTGACCGTTGGTGGTGGTTTCCACTTCGATCCGCTCCGCGCCCAGGGCCTTTCCGGGTCTGTAGAACAGGTTAAGAGCCCAGCCGGGCATGATGACACCGGTAAAGAGAATGGCCAGGATCAGCAGTGCCGCGATCAGGCGCTTGGGGTGCCGCCGCCGTTTGAGGACCGCCCGGCCGTCCTTGCCGATGACTACTCGCCTGTTTTTCGCCACTGCGCCCCGCGGCGCGCCGCATTGGGTGCAGAATCCGTTTCCCGCTCTCAGAGGCGCTCCGCAATTGGAGCATTTTTCGGTTTTTGACGCTTTGACCTTTGACTTCTTGTCCGGCTTATCTGCTGCGGTATTCGGCGCGGGGACTTCATATGCCGGCTCCGGGACGGGATCCGCTCTCTTCGGAGCAGCGGCAGGCGCGGCCGGGACGGGAGCTTCCATCTGTTTGCCGCAAGAGGTGCAGAATTTGGCGTCATCCGGCAGCTGTGCGCCGCAATTGGTACAAAACTTTGCCATCTTTTATGCTCCTCTCTTTCTCAGTATTTCTGCAGTCCGGCGGGCGCATTCCCATCGGCGGCGCCAGCGCGCAGACTCTCGGGCGCGAGGACGGCAGAAGCGCCCGGCCGGCAGCTCAGATCCAGATCCAATTCAAAGCTGCCGTCCTTCAGCCTGCGCAGAACCAGGAAATAGAAAGCGGCGGCCAGCAGCGCAGCGATGACAATGAAGATCAGCAGCGCCGTCAGACAGCCCTTCTTCTTTTTCTTCGGAGCGGCGGCCAGATCCGCCGAAACCTTGCTCCATGCATAGTCGGGAGGCGCAGAACCCGCCGTTAAACTGCCGCAGCTTCCGCAATAAACGTCACCCTCCTGCAGCTCACTCCCGCAATAAATGCAGATCTTTGCCATCACGCGGCCTCCTTCGGCGTTCGCTCACGAACATTTATAAAAACATAATACGGGAGGACATCGTCGTTTGTCAACCAATATATGTATTCCTGTATCAGGATGATTACGGCGCACAGACCGGGACCATCCCTCTGTATGCAGATGATATCTTGCCAGAAGTTGGGTTTTGCCGCGACGTTGAAATGCCGGCCCGCATAAACATGCGCAGGCGGCAGCCTGAACTCATCTCCTGGGGTGCATATGGCTGAAAAACCGTCTCCCTTCCGGGATGCACTGGCGTCATACTGCTTGCTCGTGATATTGACCTTTCCTGTCGACTGTGTTATTGTTCCCAAGATAAACAAGGAATCAGGAAAGCATCCTAAAACGGAGGAGCATTCTTTTCCGTCTTTCAATATCGGTCCCGGTCTGATCATTGCGCGGATCCTCGTGCTGCAAAAACGCAGGAGCAACGGGCCGTCAGCGCCCGGAAGCAAGGAGGCCGTCATGGCCATTGTCCCGGCGGAAGCGGCGGCATCCCCCGCCCCCGCGCCGGAGACGGATCCATCGGAGGATAAATGAAGAGATCAAAGCTGCTGTCGTCCTGGCATGAGATTCTCAACACAAAGCCCATAGCGGCCCTGGCCTTGCTGTCGGCTGCCATAGAGCTGTTCATAGAGCTGCTGGGCCATCGGGAGCCTGTACAGGCACTGCTGCTGCTTGTAAAAAGCCCGCATATATTCCTCCTCAATGCAGCAATCATTTTCTCGACGCTGATGTTCACCCTGCTGCTGAGGCGCAAGACGTTTTACAGCATACTGGTCACGCTGATCTGGGTCCTTTTCGGGGCCGTCAACCTGGCCCTGCTTACCATCCGCGCGACGCCCTTTTCCGCCCGGGACTTATCTATCGCGGCGTCGGGACTCCTGATCGCGGACGTGTATTTCTCCCCTTGGGAGATTGCTCTGATCTGCGCGGCAGCTGCGGCTTTCGCGCTCTTCGTCGTCCTTCTGTATACCCGCGCACCCCGCAGCCAAAAGGTTCCGAATCTGAAAAAAGAGATCGTGATCGTGGCTTCTGTCGCCGCCGCCCTCGGTCTGTTCGTCTTTTTCGGCAGCAGGTACGGCAACGTCACAGAGCGGTATGAAAGCATCAACGAGGCCTTCGAAATGCGGGGCTTTCCGTACTGCTTCGCACACAGCCTTTTCAAAAGCGGTGTGAGCCGTCCGGAGGACTACTCGGAGGAAACGGTGAACGAACTGGACGTGGATCCCGCCGTGACGGCGGCAAAAAGGCCGAACATCATTCTGGTGCAGCTGGAATCCTTCTTTGATCCGGCTCTGATCAAGGGCGTCGAGCTCAGCGAAAACCCGATCCCGAATTTCACCTCCCTGCGGGATTCCTGCGCTTCGGGATTCCTGCGCATGCCGACGCTGGGGGCCGGGACCGTCAACGCCGAATTCGAGGTGCTGACGGGCATGAGCCTGGATTACTTCGGCCTCAACGAATACCCCTATGAATCCATACTCCGGGAGAATACCTGTGAAAGCGTCGCGTATTATCTGAAGGAACTGGGATACGGGACCCACGCGATCCATAACTATGCGGGTTCCTTCTACGGCCGGAACGAAGTATACCCCAATCTCGGCTTTGACGACTTCACCTCGGTCGAGTATATGCAGGGTCTGGAATTCACGGAAAAGGGCTGGCCTAAGGACGGCGTGCTGACGGAATACGTCCTGCAGGCGCTGGAGAAGACGGAGCAGCCGGATTTCGTCTTTACGGTCACGGTCCAGTGTCACGGGAAATACCCGGATGACGGCGGGATCGACGACATTGCCTTCCGGGACAACGAGGTCTTTGAGGGCGACGCTTCCGAGCAGTTCCTGTATTTCGCGAACCAGCTGCAGGGAACGGACCGGTTCCTGGGCGATCTGATCGCAGCCTTGCAGAGCTATGACGAGGAAACGGTCGTCGTCGCCTATGGCGATCATCTGCCCACCCTGGG
>JAEEGK010024221.1_pt1 | contig 12603 bp, 12 predicted proteins | sample 8958771 | NCBI WGS metagenome assembly JAEEGK01 (sample SAMN16246547, study PRJNA631951) | gut metagenome | biome: gut microbiome; feature: rumen; material: SC-attached | host: Bos | place: Iran: Karaj | collected 2018-10 | reverse complement strand
TATTCTGTGATAAACATGCATGCAATCGGATAGAGATGATTCATGGTAATGCCATCTAACAGAAGATGATAGGTTTCTTCGTCACAGCATTCGAAAGTATCTTCTCCGCTTCGGATCGCATCTATGAGATTATATAGTGAAGACCAATAGCTATCATCCCTGATCTCAGATAATTTTCCCGAATATACATGTGGCTCAAAAGAATAGTAATCGGAAACAGACTCTTCACTGAGCACATCTTCCGAATTCTCTTCATCCGATATCTCCTCTTTAGTATCGCAGGATGCCTGTACACTTTCTGAGAAATAATCCTCTCCCTTGATCTGTGCATCAAATTCATTGGGCTGCGTTTTGATCATCGCCGATCCGGCACAGCCGGTAAAAACCACAGTGGCCGTTAATAACGTCGATAATACTTTGTAGAACTTCATAAACAATATACCTTCCTTACAATTAAATAGCGAAGAATACAGTAGTATTCTTCGCTGTACCACCGATACCTGTGCATGGTATCAGCAACGCTGTTTAATTACAATTGAGCTTCGTTTAAGATTTCTTTACATTTCGATTGGAATTTCCGGAATTTCTATATCAGGCAATTCTCCTCCGAATTCCATATTATCGGCCACTTCCTTAGGGTCCAGATATTCGGTTTCTTCTTCATCCTCCCAAAGGGACTTGTGCTTTTCGTGTTCCTTCTCCATCTGCTGTGCCATGGCCTGCATATTCTTTGCCATCTGATACATCTTATCGTCATATTCCATCAGCTTCTTTTCATCAGTCAAAGGAACTATATCTCCCTTAGCCAGTCTTCTGAAAACGATCATGACTTTGCCAAGGTTCTCCATTTCCTTTTCCATTGCATCGCCCTGCTGCTTGGAATTTTCCATATTAAAAACAGCTACTTCCTGCTCCGAAATAGAATCAAGAACCTTCTGATTTTCTTCAAAGGCTTTTTGTGTAGCTTCAAGAGATATTTCAAGAGAAGCTGCCTGTTCGGAAAATGTTTTATCTCCCGTAAGCTTGTATGCATTTTCTGCTTTTTCCTTGCGGGCAAAAAGCTCACGAGTCTGATCTACAAGTTCTCTTCTGTTGGCATAATATATCGGTTTTGCTTCACCAATCTTCATATGATACCTCCGTGTATCAAAGCAAAGAAATCCGTTTCATATATTATATCGGCATACTTAACACATATTATTACCTTTTCGGAAGATTATTTACAGCTTCTTTTGCCTCCTCATCCGAAATCTCCAAGCCGGAGTCAAAGAGTAATAACCCATTAGGATATGCATGTGCTTTCATGATACCTTTTAGATATACCTGAGCAATATGATTTACACACACTCTGCAATCGTACAAATCTTTCATCACGGATGCCGGAGTAATATCATCTTCATCCGTAACGCCTAATTCTTTTTTCATATACAGATGAAGTATTCTTGCAGTATCTTTTCGTTTAAGGATTTTTTCGGGATGCTCAGATTCATCCTTGTCTATGATACCAAGCTGATGCGCTTCTTTCATTATGTCAGAAGAACCATCACCAAGCAAACCGTTAATCAAGCAATTAAGTGTCACTGAGGATATATCCTCCATACTATGGTGTCACATGCTTTTAGACCGGATACTTCAAATCTTCCGTCTTCGTTTATAAACGTATCTCCGTTCCATAGATCTTTTACAGAATATGATGATGCTTTTTCAAATGCATCGAGATCTGTCATCTTGTCGCGAAGATATTTTAAGATAAGATTTTTATCAACACAGATTTTCTCCTTTGAATCTTCGATATCAAGATTAATAAATGCTACCGCAACACTTCCGTCCGAGAGCGGCTTTGCCAGTGCATCTACTCTTTTGTTATCGCGCAGATATACCTTGTCCGGATTATCTATTTCAAGACTCGAATATATTCTTTTTGCCTGAACACCCAAAGCGTCCTGATTAAGATCGATAAGATCCTTATTTGAGATGATATTGTGGATCCAATCTCCCTTTTCAACTCTTCTGAGGTCAAGTCCCAGCATAAGAGGCGAGTTCATCATACACCACATTACCATGTGACTCTTACACATAGTCTCATTAAGTCCATCCATTCCGATCATCATCATATCCGGATCATTCCAGCCTTTAGTAAGGCCTGAAAACTCATCCATGATGACTGCTTTGTTATACTGATTCGTAACTCCGGTGGTATAATCTCCGGACCAGTTGGCTCTTCCGGGATCTCCGTCCGCGCCTACCTGAAAAGTAATATCGTTAAGAATCCTCCATGAGTCACCTACTTTATATCCCCAATTCTGAGGCTGGGTTTTTCCCCATTCACAAATCGACAGAATAATATCCTTCCTCGGAGATCCGTTCTTAAATGCTTCTTCAAATCCTTTGACCAGTTCGGCGTAAGAACAAAGAGTATTTTCCTGACGTCTGTGGTTCATCAGACGAAGAATATTTTCTCCTTTATTCAATTTGATCTTAATCGCCGAGGATTTAATAAAATCAGTTTTGGTTTCAGACTCGGGAAGAAGATCGTCATAGAAATACTCAGCTTCTTTTCCCTCACCGATTGCAACCTGAAGCCAGCATCCCGTTTCAGGTTCTCTTCCTGTAGCATATTCAACGATAAGTTCCGCATCACCCGCTTCATCTGCAGATATGATGAATCTGAGTTCACCGCTCAAATCGCCGACAGGAGATTGATTGGGACCGGTCCCGTCATATGTTCCGATTCCCTTTACGAATCCCTCTCCCTCTTCCTCTGTTACGCAAATACCGTTACCGACCAGTATTCCGTCAGCTTTGACATCATATGAAATATCAAGTCCGGATCCCTTTACATAAATACTTTTTATCGCAGGTGCGTATGTATATCTTGCATTCTCTGCATTAGAAAAAGTCGCATTATCCCAGAGGTAATAGCAATTATCGACTTTGATAAAATCTATATCCCAGTCGATATATGTCTGAGCATCCTCTCTCTCATGACCGCATGTTCCTACAGCTGCGCCTGCACAAAGGTTAGTTCCGATGTCATTGTACATTCCGAATTTAAGTCCCATTGAATGAAGATGATCTGCAAGGGCTTTAAATCCGGAAGGGAATTTTTCTTCTTCATTTGCAAGCAGTCCGTTCACTCTGTCGGATTTATAGCATCCGTCGTCAAGAACAATATATTTGTATCCCAGCTTATCTAGACCGAGCTCAACAATCTTCTCAGCCATTGCTTTAGTCAGAGTTTCGTTATTTCCGCTTCCGAACGCATTCCAGCTGTTCCATCCCATAGCGGGAAGTCTTCCGCATTTTTTTCCGTAAACCACAGATCCGTCCTTAAATGAATCAAAGCGAAATGCCCTGTCAGTGATTTCCATTGGTCTTTCAGATAATTTCATATCAATACCCCCAAATATTAAACCGCTTACCCTGACGGATAAGCGGTTTTGATCATTTCGATGCGGTTATGTTTATTGCTTTTGTTACCGCTTCATATCGTTTCATCATCAATTCATGTTTTCCCTTGATGAGTTCGACATCGTTGATTTTAGCCGCTTCTTCGAGTCTTAATGCAAGTTCGGATAATTCCATGGCTCCTATCATCTTGGATGTACTCTTAAGAGCATGTACATATATTCCGTACTCTTTCCAATCCTCTTTCGAAAAATATTCATTGATCTTAGCGGTTTTTTCTTCATAGCTTGATGAGTATTCATTAAGCATCGAGCGGTAAAAACTCTCATCGTTATTTGTATACTGAAGGCCCTCGGCAGGGTTTACTCCCGCAGCCCTGAGTACATCAAAAGAATCTGCGGCTTTTTCTTCCGGGACATCTTCGATTTTTTCTTCCTTTACCAATTGAACTTTTGATGAAGGAAGGTATTTTTTGAGCATCTTCTCAAGTGCAAAACTGTCAATGGGTTTGGTCAGATAATCGGAAAATCCTTCGGACAGATATCTTTCCTTGGCTCCTATTACTGCATCGGCGGTAAGACATATAACAGGTGCCTTAGAACTTTTTCCGCCGGCAGTTTCACGAATTTTGTGAAGCGCCTCTGTACCGTCCATCTCCGGCATTCGCTGGTCCATAAGTATAAGATCATATGGAGTTTCTTCCGCCATTTTAACTGCTTCCGCTCCGGACAGTGCTGTGTCAATCCTCATAAGCGTACTCTTGAGGAGATTGGCTACAACCGCAAGATTTATCCTTGTATCATCGACAATAAGGATTCGGGCATTAGGTGCACGGAAAGATTCCTTATATACTCCACCCTGTTTCATATTATTCTCAAAACGTTCCTGGAAATTTCCAACGGATACATTGGATACGATCCTCTGAGGAATGGTTACCGTAAATACAGAGCCTTTACCGTATTCACTCTCTACCGCGATCGTTCCGCCCATCATATCAAGAAGGCGCTGTGTAATGACAAGTCCAAGTCCGGTTCCTTCAACCGTACTGTTTCTTTCCATCTCAAGACGCTGGAATTTGGTAAACAGTTTTTCTTTATCCTCCGGGCGGATACCGATTCCCGTGTCGGTAATCTCAGCTTTAAGAAGTATCGTTCCATCGCCCTGTTCTTCACCGCGAAGAGTGAGTCTTACAAATCCTTTTTCCGTATACTTGACTGCATTTCCGAGAATATTGGTCAGAATCTGACGAACGCGAACTTCATCTCCGTAAAGATCATCAGGCAGAGTACGGTCTACATCGATATCAAAATCAAGCTTCTTATCCTGTGCCTTGAAGAGGATCATATTGTTAAGATCGTTCAGAAGTGAACTGAGCTGGTAAGGAGCTTCGGTAATATCCATCTTACCGGCTTCGATCTTAGAGAAATCGAGGATATCATTTACTATAGCCAGAAGATTATGTCCGGCATTCTTAACATCATTTGCATACACATTGATGTTCTTTAATGTCTCGATCATATCAACGGAATCATCTTTGGCAAGTTCCTGCGCACGATGATCTTCTCTGAGTATCATCTCATTCATACCCAAAACCGCATTGATGGGTGTTCTAATCTCATGAGACATATTCGCAAGGAAATCACTCTTTGCATGATTCGCGCTTTCCGCACGGACTTTTTCTTCAAGAAGTTCTCCCTGCGCGCGTACAAAAGGTCTGACCGTAATCAGTGAAAGGCCTGCTGCAACCAGAAGAGAAAACAATAATATCACTGCATAACTTATCACAGTTGTTCTTGTCTGTGTGGAAAGCTGATCTTCAAACCAATCAACAGAAAAATCCGCTGCCACAATTCCGGCAACATTTCCGGCTGTGTCAAATACCGGACTGTATGCACTGTAAAAAACACCCCAGGAATCCGAATAGGGAACTTCATCAACAGCCGCCACACCTCTTCCGGCACTTGCAAGGGCCTCTGTATATTTTACGCTGTCCCCGTAAGCCGCAGGCCTTACCTGGTCAAGGTCCATTGTGAAAATAAAGTCTTTCTCGCCCGCCTGCTTGATGGTGTAAACGTATTCAAGTTCTACATTATCCCTGAATACCGCAAGCCTGCTGTACAGATCGTTGTACTCGGGACTTCCGATCGTAGTTTCGTCCAAAGAAGCCAGAATGTCTCCGTTAACCGAACCAGCGGCACAATTGGAAATATCCAGCATTCTTTGCTGTATTGCCTTTCTTATACCGACTCTTGCCCTGTATAGGGAAACCGTACAAAACAGGGTACTGGTGATCAATATAATTACTTCAACCAGAAATATGATCTTGGTGATCAGTTTATTCTTGGGTGCCGAATGTCTCATCCCCTTAATTCCTCATTACACTCAATCTCTTGTTGACCAGGTAACAAATCTCCAGAACGCTCTCCAGACCACGCGCCATAATATATATAGGATGACTCCGGCTATCGGTGCGATCCAAAGCGGCTTATTAAGAAGCCAGACAATCGGAAGAGCAATAACCGATGCTATCACTATGAATTTAATGGCAAAAAAGATCCAGGCAATGCCCATTACGGCTTTACCGAGATTTTCTTCCGCCTTTTCCTGTCTTTTTCTGTCTGCTTCGGACATATTATTACCTCTGAATCCGTTTCTCCCTTAATATATCTCCTAAATATTTATTTTAACAAAAACAGTTCTATTACACCAATAGAAAAAAGAACCGGCTCAGCGGTTCTTTTTCCTTCAAAAATGCCGATAACTACCTGCGTAATGGAGAGACGGCCTTCAGTGTATGTGTTGCCTCCCAATTACCTAATTCCTCAACCGATTCGAAGCCTGCAGCAAGAAGAGCTTCCTTTTCATGCTCCACAGTAAGAGGAGTGTCATAATGATAGAAAACTCCATCGGGAAGATTTTCTTCTTTCCGGATCCTTAAGAGTTCTCTTCTGAAATAATCCTCCTGCTCATCCAGATCCGCAAAATAATCCGTAAGGATAAGATATCCGCCGGGTTTAAGTGCCTTGTTTAATTTGGCATAAAGAGGTATCTTCTCTTCTTTGGTGAAGTGGTGTAAGGACTCGACGGATACGGCAGCATCATATTTTGATTCCTCAAAAGGAACATCAAAATACGAATCACAGATAAGTGTAAGATCCTTATCGGGGAATTTTGCTTTCAGAGCATCAAGCATGGCCCTGGTCATATCTATTCCGGTAACTTTTACAGAAGGATTGACCTTAAAGTATTCCTCAAGCTCAAGTCCTGTTCCGCATCCCAGATCAAGGACCTGTGCATTATCTGACTTCGGTAAAATCGATGCCGTAAATTCATAGAATGCGGCATCTCCTTCCACATTTTCTCTCATATGTTCATCATAACCCTGACACCTTGTCGTAAAAAAATCATCCATGCGTTCAAGCATAATATTTCTCCATATATAAAACCGGACAGGTCATGCGGACCTGTCCGAAGTTAATTTAATTCAGCTTTATTCTTTTTCAAAAAATCAATATTTCTGCCGTATTCAAAGGCAGTATCCTCATCATTTGACTGAAATGCTTCAAAGAGTTCCTCCGGAATCTTTCCCGGTCTTGTCCTTTCATAGATCGTGAGGTTCCAGGAATGTTTGCATTTCTTGCACCGGTAGATCAGCCATACGTCAACGGTCTTCCCATTAGCGTTTACCCGAAATCTTCCGGAATTGATAAATTCCTGCTTCTTCCCGCAACCTCCGCAGCGTCTGTATACTCTGACACAAGGATTTTCGCTTTGATCCATTCGGAGCTTTAAGCCGTTCTCCGATCTCGCAGAATTCTCTGTATGCTTTTTTCAGACAAAGAAAAACTTATGGCAAGCTCTCCGGTTGACAGGCCCTTAAGATGACCTTCATAGATTCTTTCGTTTCTTTCACGGAAGAATGCTTTGGCGGATGTAGCAGAGCCCCATTCCTGTTTTTCTTTACTCGGTATATAAATTGACTTTCCTTCTACATATTGCTGAATCGTTTCAATTAATTCTTTGGGCAGTATGTCCTCTGCCTTTATATAGCTCATTTTTATCCTCCTAAAATAGATCTGTTAGGATTCATCTGAGCTTACGATTCATTTATTTAAGCTCAGACTACTGAGCCATTACTACACGGATCCTCATAAAAAACTCCTTTCAAAACAAAACAATGCTTATCATCTATGATTATAGATATGGGATATAAATGTTGCAACCTCAAGAACATTTCCAAACAAACCTGAGCCTTCAGGCAACATTTTCTCTTGTGATATTTTTGATCCATCCGCCTTTTAGATAATGATGAACTGCAAAAGGCATCTTCGCAAATTCATCCGTACACATAAGTACATATACGATGAGTGGCGGAAGTTTAAGTACAAATGCACTTATAAGTCCGAGTGGTACCGCAAAACACCACATGCATATGATATCCAGCACCATTCCGTACTTCGAATTACCTCCGCATCTGAATATCGATGCTATCAAAACGGTATTGATGATCTGTCCCATCTGATATGCGATATTTATGTAGAGCATAATCTTCAGATATCCGATCGCAGTCTCCGTAATATCCACAAGTCCCGGTACCAAAGGACTTATAACCAGCAGAACAAATCCTGATATAAATCCCGAAAAGATTGTTACTCTCAAAATTGAAGAAGCATCCTTTTCTGCTTCATCAAGACGATTTTCTCCGATCTCTTTACCAAGCATAATGGAAGCAGCTGCAGATATACCGAACCCCACAACCGTAACAAGATCTCTTATCGAAGATACTACTGCGTTTGCCGCCACGATATCTGATCCCAGATGTCCCATGATGATCGAGTTTACCGTAAATGCAAGTCCCCACATGATATCGTTGATAAATGCAGGAAGAGAATACTTGAAGAAATCCCCTATGAGTGCACGCGGAATCTTAAACATGATCACGGGATTTCTGGGCAATACTTTCTGCCTGAGGAAATCGATCAGACAAATAAGTGCACCGGACCCGCATGAGATTGATGTAGCGACCGCCGCCCCGGTTATTCCGAGTTCAGGAAACGGTCCGTGTCCGAATATCAGCAGATAATTGAATAATACATTGATAATTAGCGCCGCAGTTGAAACCACCGTAGAGAAAACAACTCTCTCACAGCTTTTAAGTATGGTCAGATACGGCTGGAACAATCCCAGGAAAATATATGACGGTGCAACATATCTTAGATATATGGCTCCCGCAGCGATCAGTTCCGGATCGTCCGTCCATATCCACATTACATGTCTCGGAATGAAAAAGGCAGCTGCCGAAAAAGAAACCGTTACGACCATCGCAATGATCAAACCGATACCAAGTATCTTGGATATTACTTTGACTTCCTTTTTTCCCCAATACTGGGAAGCCAATATGGTAAGCGCTGAGTTAAGTCCGAAGAACATGACGTTTATCAAAAACATCAACTGTCCCGCAAGTCCCGAGGCGGAAAGAGATGTCTGATCCACATTTCCCAGCATCAGGGTATCAGCAACGCTTACCGATGAAGCTATCAAATTTTGTATTACGATGGGAATTACCAGAACAAAAAGTTCTTTGTAAAAACCTTTTCTGGCAGATAAAAAATTCTTCATGTATTATCTTATTTCTTTTTCTTTCCGATAACACCGAATACTATACGGCATACAGAACCCAGAGCCGTCACACATATTCCGGTTTTAACCAAAGTCTCACCTATGCCCAAGTTAATAGCATACTGTATCTGTAATTCCGTTGGGGCATCCTGATATGGCAGACCGGCTTTTATTATCCAATAATATAATCCGATCAGTAGTATTATTGTGCCTGCAATGATCAATGAATCAAAAATCTCTTTGAATACTTTCATATATCAGCTTTTCCTTTCCGCATAGGATTTAACGATACCGCAAACAATCTTAACCACCGAATCCATACCCTCTGCAGTTATATGTTCAAAAGGTCCATGGAACGCATATCCGCCTGTTCCAAGATTCGGACAGGGAAGTCCGCGGAATGAAAGCTGTGCTCCGTCCGTACCTCCTCTGATAGGAACATCCTTAACCGCAAGTCCCAGCTCAGAGGCACATTTCTTTGCAGTTTCTACAATATGAATATGAGGCTTGATCTTTTCTATCATATTGCGATACTGTTCCGTTACTGATAAAGTTACGGTTCCATCACCATACTTCTCATTAAGTATCTTCTCAATTTTACGAAGCGTTTCAATCTTTGCATTGAACAAAGATGCATCATGATCTCTTATGATATATTCGATCTTTGCATTTTCAACATCTCCGTTTATATCTGTAAGATGATAGAAGCCTTCTCGGTCTTCCGTATGCGCGGGAGTCTCCGCAGAAGGAAGCATTGATGATATCTCGCAGGCTACAAGCGCCGCATTGATCATTCTGTTCTTAGCATCACCCGGATGTACGCTTACGCCTCTGACCTTAAATACGGCTTTCGCAGCGTTGAAGTTCTCATATTCAATCTCGTTTTCCGGTCCGCCGTCAATCGTATAACCAAAGTCGGCATCAAATTTATCAAGATCAAGGAGTGATGCTCCATGTCCTATTTCCTCATCGGGAGTAAAAGCAATACATATTTTCCCGTGAGGTATATTTTGCTTTTCCAGTTCTTCCACCATTGTCATGATCTCGGCAATACCGGATTTGTCATCCGCTCCGAGAAGGGTGGTTCCGTCTGTTGTGATAAGCGTTCTTCCCTTAAGACTTGTCAGATGAGGAAATAATTCGGTAGTAAGTACTCGGCCGTTTCCCAGCTCCACATCTTTTCCGTCATAATTTTCATGGATAACCGGATGAACATTTTCTCCGGAACTGTCAGGTGCGGTATCGAGATGGGCTATAAATCCGATCTTGGGCGCATTCTCACATCCTTTCGTGGCAGGGACGTGTCCCATTACATAGCAATTGTCGTCAACGGATGCATCCTCGATACCCAGATCCTTCATTTCCTTAACAAGAAGATTTGCCAGATCAAACTGCCTCTTTGTTGAGGGAACGGTGTCTGAGCTTTCATCACTTGTTGTATGGATCACAACATAATTCAAAAGTCTTTCATATGCTCTCATGATTGTTTCTCGGTCCTTCTTTCGTCAATAACCTGACCATCTTCCATCCGAATCTGTCTTTTACAAGACTTTCTTCTTCCGGCTGAAAGCCAAGGTCGTGATATATTTTGCACGCAAGCCATGTATTTGTCTGCGTATGAATCTTAGCACTATTATATCCCAAATTCCGCATAACGCCCAACGTATATGTTATCAAAGGCTTTGATAAACCTTTTCCCTGAGCTTCCTTTTTTACCGCTACCCAGTGAAGCTGTCCTTCTCCCGGAACAGCGTTTCCGTGAATATCATAAAAAGCCGTAGCTGTAGCAACCTTTTCTCCGTTCGGGTTTTCTATAAAGATCATTCTCCCCGGAAGTTCATCTTCACAGGATCCGTAATATCTCTGCCAACAATCTTCGCCTTGATTTATATCAAGGATTTCTCCGGCCGATAATTCTATATCTATCCACGCTTTTTTATCACCGCCTTTATAATTTACAAAACGGTATCCCTGAGGAAGATCTATGACCTGCTTATCAGATATATCACCTTTGAACATCAGATCTATATAGCAAAGACTGTTATCATGAGTATCATACTTATCAGGATCCGGGGCCGGAAGATCACCAAGAACTCTGCGAACATCCTTTTCGATTTCATCCAGATAGCGGATCCTGTTTATTGTATTTTTTACTTCATCCGTTCCGAGAGCGATCGCTTCATCATCGCATCCTTCCATACCAAGGGAACGCCTGATGTTATACTCAAGCCATTCGACCCATGTATATGCAATACCGAACAGTTCGTCATATGATCTGAATCCGTTATCATATGATTTCAGATATCCTTCATAAAAGGCTCTGAGATTATCTTCGTTGTATTTTCCGTTTACCGTTCCGGCCCACTGAAGTGACAGATCAAGACATCCCGAAATGGGATTACCGTAGTCCAGACACTCAAGATCTATCACATAAGGAACTCCTTCATTCCACATGATATTTTTCGGATCCATATCGGGATCGTCGACTGCCTTCATTGATGGAAGCATCTTTCTGGCATCATTTAGTTTTCTTTGTGCATTTTCAAGAAGGATCAGATTTTCATCCAGCCATACCGCGACTTCAGAATTCTTATCTTCTGCGATCTTTTTATATTCAGCAAAATCAATTTCACTTATCACAGGTTCTTCTTTTTCTGTATTATTTGCATCCAGTCCCTGTATCTTTCCAAGAATTTCCCCGGCCTTAAAACACTGATCACGTGATATGGAATTCCAATCGGTGATACTTCCTTCAAGCCAGTTGAAAATGTAGAAATAATCACCTTCACACTCGATCATTTTCTTTCCGTCAAACATAAGTGACGAAACAATCCGTATACCGGCCTTATCCAGACGCTCCTCCAGCTCTTCAGCTCGTCTGTAATTATCAAATACTCCCGGGCGTTTCATTATCTCCGGATTAAGACATTTAACCGCATATACTCCCGCATCTGTCCTGACTTTATACATCTTATGCATAAGGCCGCCGGAAACACGCTCGGCTTCTCCCTTCATATTTCCCAATCCGCATTTTATCATAAGAGCGGACAGTTTATTATTTATGTTCATGTCTATTCCTTTTGTTTCTTAAGTGTTATTTCTGTTGCATTGCAAAAACTGTAGTATGTAACCGTTCCGGATTCTCGACGTTTTCTTTTCCGTAATACACATGATCAAAGTATCCGGTTATCAGTTCCATATCTTCGTCGATGACGGCATGTCCCTCTTTATGAAAATGGATCACAAGATTATCGGATAACCCTTCCTCTGTGTATACTTCATATGCTTTTTTGTAGCATTCCCACATAGCAGGAGCATTTACCCAATCCTCATTGGTATATGCCGCAACGATGAAATAATACCTATCCTTTCCCATAGCCATATCCACCAAACCATCCTGATCGATGGGAATCTCCGAGGCATTTTTATATTGAAGAAATCGATCGTTGAACCAGCCTCTTTCCGCATCGGACTGAAGACAGTCAAGAGGTTCGTTCTTACCGTACGTATAATCCGAAGGTGCCCCGACAGAACTGAGATCATACGTTTTGCCTTCCGATACATGTGAAAACAAAG
>JAEEGK010024216.1_pt1 | contig 12604 bp, 7 predicted proteins | sample 8958771 | NCBI WGS metagenome assembly JAEEGK01 (sample SAMN16246547, study PRJNA631951) | gut metagenome | biome: gut microbiome; feature: rumen; material: SC-attached | host: Bos | place: Iran: Karaj | collected 2018-10 | reverse complement strand
TAAAAAACATAGAAAAAGCAATAAAAGAAATAGAAGAAAAAAATAATAATAATGAAATTAATAATTCAAATAATATTATAAATGAAAATAATAATTTAAAAAAAAGAAATAATAAAAATTGGTACAGACCAGAATTTAAAAATCCATATTTTCCAAATCCACAAAAAAAATTTAAAAATTCTGAATATAATGATTTATATAATAAAATAAAATTAAAAAAGAAAATTACTGATCATCAATATCATTATAAAGAATATCCTAAAGCTTGGTCATCATCAAAAGATTATTTTACAAATAATAAAAGTTATGATAAAAATTATAAAAAAAATACAATGAAAATACCAAATATTCCAAAATAAAAAAAATATATAAAAACAATATTTAAATATAATTTTTTTTAATAATTTAATTAAAAAAAAAATATCTCATAAAAAATTTTTTTAAATTCTTTAATATAATAAAATTTAAATAAATTTATTTTAAAAAACAAATCCCTACAAAAAAAAAAATAGTAAAAAAAAAATCAATATAAAAACAAAAACTAAAAAAAAAACAAAAAAAAACTAATATAAAAACCCAATAAAACAAAAAAACCAAAAAAAAAACAAAAACTAAAAAAAAAAAAAAAAAAAATCCAATAAATAAAATCACTTTTACCTTTTTATTTAATATTTTTAACCTCAATCATTTCACATCCCATTTCTTTTTTCATATAATCTTTAAGTAAATTTAATTTATCATCTTCTAAAAATTTATCAACCCAAATTTCAATTCTAAACATAATAATTTTACCTCTTTCAAAATGAGTTTTATCAACAAATCTAATACCATTAACATTTTCAGCACCAGGATAATTTTCTCCCATTGTATTTAAAACTAATTTTTTCCAAGATAAACTAGAAACTCTAGAAAATTTATCAGCTTCATCTGATTTAATTTGATATTCTAATTGAAGATATTTTCCATTTTTATTTTTTTCATCTTCCCACATTGGCTTTATTCCTTTTACAAATACATTCATTGCAATTATTCTATATTTTTCTTCAAAAAAATATATTACTCTATTCCCATTAAAAAATATATTTTTTGCATCATTTCCAGGATAAGAATTCCAAAATTGAAAAAATGTTATTATATCATTCCATTCAAATATTTGTTTATTTGATTCTTCGTATTCTAATTTTTTATCTTTTGCTGTGTAACTTTCCCAAAATACCCATGAACGATTAAATGTTATTGATGATAATGGAATGTTTTTATCAGTTTCTTGAAGAATGTTTTCTTTTGTTTTTATTTGAATATCAGTCATTTTTTTTTTTTTTTTGTAGCTTTTGTTTTTTTAAATAATTATTTTTTTTTAAGTTAAATTAATTATATTTTTTTTTTTTTGATTACTTTTTTTATTTTAATTTCTTTGTTTAAATATTTTTTTTTTTTTTAAAATTTTTTGGTAAATATTTTAAAATGGGTTGTCAATGTGTTAATAAATGTGGTAAAGATAATGGTGATATTGAAAAACAATTTGATGTTAAATCAACTGATCAAAATATAAATTCTAATAATTCAATGAATAAAAATTCTTTAAGAATAAATGATTTTAAATTATATTCTCCAAAAAATAATTTTGATTTACAATATATTACAAGAAATTTATCTTTTTCATTATATGAATTAATAAATAAAATAAGAACAAATCCAAAAATTTTTATAGATATAATTAAAGAATGGAAAGATAAAATAATTATGAAAGAAAATAAATATTTATTACCAATAACAAATGATGTTTTTATAACTTTAAATAAAGGGCCAATTGCTTTTGATGAATGTATAAATTATTTAAATGAATTAAATAATATGGGAGCATTAATAATGAAAGATGAATTAAATGTTGATATTCAGGGAAATATAAAAGTAAATTCTGAAGAAAGTGATTATACATCTTTTTCTTTTTTAGAAAAAATTATCAAATTGAAAAAACAAGAATTAGAAAGAAATAAAAAATATTATAAAATTACTGCATTTCATTATGATAAAAGTTGTGATAATCCTCAAATTAGTTTACTTTTACAAATTGTTGATGATAATATTGGTGATTGTACTAGAAGAAAAAATTTGTTAAATCCTAATTTTAATTATATTGGAATAACTTGTGTTAATATTAAAGAAAATATATTTTGTTATTATTGTTTATTTGCAAATAAAAAAAATAAATAAATTATACAAATAATAATTAATTCAATAAATATGTATTTTTTTTATAATAAAATTTCATAAACAAATTTATTAATTTAAACATATATATTATAATATATAAAATAAAATTTTATTCATATAAAAAAATAATTATATGAAAAAATTTAAAAATGTTATAATTTATTTTAATTATAAAATAAAAAATGTCAGAACAAATTCAACCAAGAAATTCTTCATTTAGAAAAAGGCCAAATTTCAATAATAATGATAATAATAATATAAATAATCAATTTCTTTCCTCATATCAACCAGAAGAAAAATACAAATATGAAAACTTTGAAATTCAAATGGATAAAAAAATAGGTTCTGGTTTTTTATCAAAAGTGTATTTATCAAATAATAAAATAGATAATTTACAATATGCAGTAAAAATAATAAATAAAAAGAAAGTATTAAACAATGGTTTATCATTAGATATAATAAAAAATGAAATAGAAATTCAAGAAAGAATTATTCATCCTAATATAGTAAGAATGTATTCACATTATGAAGATGAAAAAAATTATTATTGTTTCTTAGAATATATAAATGGTCCTTCACTTTTAAATATAATGGAACAAAAAAAAAATGGATTAACAGAAAGAGAAACATATAAATATTTTATTCAAATAATAGAAAGTATAAAATTTTTACATTCAAATAAAATAATACATAGAGATATAAAATTAGAAAATTTCTTAATTCAAAATCAAACAATAATAAAATTAATTGATTTTGGTTGTTGTGCATTATTAACTGAAGATGAACCAAAAAGATTATCAACATGTGGTACTCATTTATATATGAGTCCAGAATTAATTAATTCTCAACCTTATGATTATTGTGTTGATATTTGGGCTTTAGGTGTTTTATTTTTTGAATTATTACATGGATATTCTCCTTTTGGAAAAAGAGATGATGATTATAATATTATATATGGAAATATTTTAATTAAAAAATTAAAAATTAATAAGGAATTAACTAATAATTGTTTAGATTTATTAGGAAAAATGTTAGAAGATGACCCTGAGAAAAGAATTGATATTTTTAGTATTTTAAATCATCCTTGGTTTAAAGATTGGAGTGATAATGATAATAATAGTTTTATTAATAGTAATTTATCTAGAAATGATAATCAAATTAATAAAAATGATGATGATTATTTTTATAATATTATGAATTTAGTTGAAAAGAAAAATGGAGGAAAAAATAAAAAAACAAAAAAAACTACTGCTGAAAGAGCAAAATATGAAAAAAGAAAGAATTTTCATTCTCAAACTAAAAATAATTTTCATAAGATTAATAATCACAATAATTCTGTTAATGAAGAAAAAGATATAAAAAAAAATAAGAAAATTAATTCTTTAAGTAATTTAAATGAATTAGAAACAAAAAATGAACAACCTAAAATAGAAGAGAAGAAAGTTGAACAAAAAATAAAACCAATTAAAATAGAAGAAAGAAAAATAGAAAAAAAAATAGAACAACCAAAAATGGAAGAAATAAAGCCATTAATAATAAAAAAAGAACCTAAAATTAAACAGCAAATATTAAATAATAGTAATAATAATATTAATTCTTCTAGATCAGGAGGAAAAAAAGATAATATTGATTTTAAAGTAAATGAAATAATAAAAAATGATAGTAATGATGAAAATACAACAGAAAATATATTAAATATGTTAAATAATAGTAAAAATAAAAGTAATAATAAATCAAATAGTAGTAATAGTGATGAAATAAATACAAATTATTCTCATTTAATGAGAAAAAAAGAAAAAGAAAATCAAAAAATAAATAATAATTATAATGATAGTGCTATGTTTAGAAATAATCAAACTTTTAAAATTGTTACTAGAATTCATCAAAATGAAGACAATGATTTAAAAAGTACTTTACAAATGTTTGCTAAGGCTGAAAAATTAAAACAGGAAAATGAAAAAATTAAATTAAAAACTAAAGAAAAAAGCTTTTGGGATAAATTATTTGCACCATTTAAATGTGGGGATGATTAAAATAATTCATATAATGAATAAAAAAGCAAATTTTTAAAAATAAATTTATGTGCATATAATTTATTATAAATTTTTAAAACAAATTCAAATTATTATTTGAATAACTTATTATTATATTTTTTAAGTTTATTCTTAGATAAAACTAAACTGAAAAAATAAAAAAATATAAAATATAAAAACATTGATATATAATATTCTCCATTATTAATAAAATCTATTATATTCAAAATTAGATAATTTTATTATATTCATTAATTCATTTTATAAATTTCTAAATATAATTTTTAAAGATTTATTTGAAAATAAATAATTTTATAATATTATTTTAAACTAAAATAAAACAACTTCTATTTAAAATAATTTCTTTCTTCACTATATTAACTTATTTTACTTTTTTGTTAATATATTTGAGAAATTTCTTGATTTTATTTATTTATTTAATATATTTGAAAAATGAATTATTCATTTTTTTATATTATTTTAATTTATAATTTATTCATTTAACTTTTAATTTCAATTTTTTTACAATTTTATAATAAATAAAATAGAAAAAAAATAACAAACTAATAAATATAATTATTAAGATTTAAATATTTTTTTAAATCTAATTTTAAATTAACTATTTATATATAAATTATTTTAAGATTGAATAAATATATTTTCTTTAGCAAAATTATACATTCTTTTAGCATAAAATTCAGGTTCAACAGCAGAAATATTTTTTATATTTTTCCCATGTAAAATATACAAATATTTATTTTCCAAAAATTTTTTTGCATTATAACTTTGAAGATAATCAATAATACCTAAAATATAAAGATATTTATTTTTTTGTGACTTAAAAATTTTATATTTATATCTTTCATCAGCAAATAAATTAAAAACTTTATTATAATCATTTTCAGAACTTTGAGGAGGAATTTCATAAATATAAAATAAAAGAGAATAATCCATAATATTAGATTTAACTAAAATATTTAAATCAGATTGTAATTTATATAAAACTTCATTAATAATTTCTTTATTAAAATCAATAATTTCATCATTCATTTTTTGATAATTAAGAAAATCTAAGTCTTTAAATGCATGTCCTCTTTCTGCTTTTCTAATATTTTGAGTTTTTCTTCCTTGTAAAGAACCTTTTAAATCAAAATATCTTTTAAAATAAATATTATCAAAGCCTAAAGGATTAATATTTTGCATTAAAACAATATGAATTTTAGAAACTCCTCCAATTATAATTGAATAAGCACCATATAATTTTGCAAGTAAAGTTTGTTCATTTTCTCTAATATTTTCATAATAATTTTCCATTAAATTATTTATTAAAGTATGCAATTCTCCTTTATTAATTGTTTTTATTATAAATTGATTATCATATGAAAAAAAAAAGAAACTTCCACTTTTACCTTGACTTTCTTTTATTTTATTTATATTTTCTACATTATTTTTTGGATTTAATGATTCACAAATTTTTTCATCTATTTCATCTATTCTTCTTAAATATTTAAAAACTTTTGGACAATATTCTATTATTTCTGCATCATATCCATCTTTTGAATAGGGTGATGTTACTGATATTGATTTATATGATATATTATCTTCATTTATTGCCTCACTAAAACTATTTACTGCTATTATATTTTTGTATTGTTTTTTATTCATTTGTAATTTAAATTGAGATATATCTATTTCATTATCAAATAAATATTCATATTTTATTTTATGATTTTTCATTTTTGTAAAATCTTTTGGTTTTAAATTTTTTATTGAATCTGATACTATTGAATCAAATTTTTTTTTTACTTTTGTTTCTGTTTCTTCATTATTGATTAAATTATTTGAATTTTTAGTTAAATTTATTGTCTTTTTTATTAAAATTAATTTTTCTTCTTTTCTTTTTTTAATTTCTTCAAATATATTACTTAAACCATATAATATACAACACATAAATTCTAAATTCATTAAAGAAGAAATTGCTGATGAAATATATTGATCATTCCTAAAAAAATTTTCAGATTCATTATCTTCAATTATATTTGTAGTCTCATCTAATTCAATTTTTTTATTTGATAAAGATGATTTTTTTATTTTTGGTTTTCTAAAAAAAAACATAATAATACCTATTGATAAATTAAATATTATTGATATTGTCTTTAAATTCTTCAAATTTTCCTTATTTTCAAATAATTTTATATTAAAATTTAGATTAATTAAGTAGAAGATTGAAGGAGAAAAGATTATAATATAAATAAATAAATATAATATATGACAAAATACAAAACAATTTTTTATATTTTTTATTATAAATCTACCACAACAAAATCTTCCAATTAAAACAATAACTGAAATTATTCCAATTATGAAATAAAAAACATAAGGTAAAATATTCATGAAAGTAATAAATTTTATTTCTTTAAATACTTTATCTTCATCAAATTCTTCATTTTTTATTAAACCTGGAAAATATATAAATAAAAGAATTAATTGAACTAAGCAATAAAATATAATTATAATTGTATATTTTTTAACTCTACTTTTTTTTTCAGATACTGGATTTCTTAAAGTAAAAAACATTTCTAAAGAAAGAAAACAATTTAATAAAACGGTATAAGAATTTATTATAATAAAAAGATAAAAATTGCTTACAAAAAATAAATTTGATGGTAAATCTATAAAGATTAATGATATTTTCTTATTGAAATATAATGAATTTGCTAATATTAATTGGGAATAAACAAAAATCCCTTCTGTAATAGTTATTCTATACATTAATTGGGAATAAATAGAATTATCTGTTCTTATTAAATAAATGAGTATAAAAGTTAATAATAAACTTATAATCCCTAAAATATAATAGAAAAATTTAAAATCTAGCATAATTTTTTTATTTCTTTATAAAAAAATTAAATTTCTCATTTTATATTTTAAAAGAAAAAAATAATAAAATAAAAAAATTAAAAAAATGTTTAATCTATATATATATGAAAAAAAGAAAGAATTAGAAAATAAAAGAAAAAGAGAATTAAAAAAGTCATATTCAGAAAAAAAATTACATTCATTATTAACAAATCAATTAGTAAAAGGATATAATAGTAGAATAAATCACTTTCTTTTAGATATGGTCAAAAAACCTTTTAAAGTAAAAGAATATCTTCCTCCAATGGAAAATTGTAGAAAACAATATTTAGAAGAGCAAAATAATAAAATAATAGGACCAAAAAAATATTTTGTTTTAAAGCAATATATATCTGATAAAGAAAGAGTTGAAAAATTATTAGAAGAAAAAAAAATAAATACTCAATATTTTAATGATAATATATTACAAAAAAAAAATAATGATAATCTAAAAATAAAAGGTAATAATTTAAATAATGAAAGTAAAAAATATCATAGAATTGAACAACCAAAAATGAGATTTAAACCAAGAACTGATTTAGAAAGAATAGTAGATTCATTAAATTCATATAGTTATATGAAAGAATATTCTAAATTAGTAAGAAAACAATTAAAAAATTTAGAGATTACTTCTTTAAAAAAAATGACTTTAAAAGAAGAATCATTTGAATCTTCTACTTCAGAATTAAGTAGTTCATTTGATGAAATTAGAGTTAAAAGTGATTTGTCAATTGATTCAAATTCAATTTCAAATTCAAAAAAAAAAGAAAAAAAAAAGAAAAAAAGAAAAGGTAGAATTTTAGTTTATCCTAATATGGCAAAACAATTATTAGGAGAATATCATAATAAAACTCATTTTAAAGCCGCGACTGCTTTGGCTGAAAATTTTGTGAATCCTGAATTAAAAGAAAAAGAAGATTTTTTATATAAAAAAATTAAAGGACTAAAAGATGAAAAAAGAAAAAATAAAAGATTATCGAAACATAAATATTTTAGTAAAAGTGTAATAAATTTTAATCATAATAAAAATAAATTTATATCTGAAAAAGAAATTAATAAACAATTAAATGAAAATAATCAATTAAATAATTTTATCAATAAATTTCCAATTGAAGAAAAAAATTTTGATATTGTAAAAGCAAATCCATTATTATATTCCGTTTCAAAGAAAATAGATGAAATTTATGGAGAGGAAAATCTACAAGAAAAATTAGATTATTTAAAAGAAATTAAAGTAAAAAATAAGAAAAAAGATAAAATAAAATTTCCTTTTTATTATAAGAAAATGAACAATGAAATACTTAATCAAAATAAAGGAATAAATAATGATTATAAAGAAGAAAGAGTTTGGGTTTATGGAAAAGCAATTCCCATATCTAAAATGGATGAAATTGCAAATTATGTATTAAAAATGTGTAATTATAAACATACAATTAAAAAATAATTTTTTATGGTTATAATTTTGTTTAATAAAGTTTAATATAAAAAGATTATATATCAATTTATATAAATTTTTTTTGAATTTTTATAAATTTTTCAAATTTATATTTTTTTAATTAAAATTTATATAAATAATAAAATAAATTTTATTTCATATTGCTTAAAAAATTTTTTATTTGATTTACTTTTGAGTTAAATACTCTATTATTTTGTAATAAATGTTCAATTTCTCCTGCAGGATCCATTATTAAATTTCCTTTATTATCTTTAATCAATCCATTATATTCATTAGCTTCATTTTTCATAAATTTTTTAGTTATATCATCTTCATAATTAATAATTTGTTTTTTAACTCTATTATTCACTTTACTACTTTTTGCTCTTTGTTTATCAAAAGGAGTTTGAAAATTATTATTTTTATTATTATTAATATTTTTTTTATTATTAATTTGATTTTGTTGAGGTTGTTTTAAAGTAGTATAAATTCTTCCTAATTTTATTTCTGTTTTATTATCTTCTTCTTTATTTATTTTTGTTTTTTTATAATTTGTAAATTTTTTCTTTTTTTCTTCATTTTCTTGAGCTAAATGTTTTAAAAAACCAATTCTACTATATCCATTATTAGTATTAATTTGTTTTATTGAAGCACTTTGAATTCTTCTTTCATTTGTATTTTCATTTATTTTATTTTCATTATTTAAATTATTTAAATTAATATTTAAATTATCATCAATTTCATCTTTTTCACTTAATGAATCATATAATTGATCTTTTACAATTCTACTATTTTCTTTATTTATTTTTAATTGGTTTTTAAATTTATTTTCTTTCTCTTCATTTTTTTCTTTAATTTTTTCACTATATTCTTTAACTTTATTTTTATTTCTTTCTTTTTTTTCCCATTCTTTTGTGCCAATATTTGGACCTAATCCTCCTCTTTCTTTATTTTTATTTTTATCATTAACATATTTTTCTTTATATTCTTTTAAAGATTTTGGTTTATAATTTACTGATTTATTTATTTGTTTTTTTGATTGTGGAGTTGTAATTTTTCTTTGTGATATTGGTTGCATTAAATTATTATTTGAAATATTATAATTTATATTTTGCATATTATATTGTGTTGGATTTTGAATTGGAATTTGATTTGGCATATTAAATGGCATTGAATAAGGATATGGTGAAATATATGTTGTTGGAAATTGCATTTGGGGAAATATTAAATTAGAATTTTGTATTATTTGAGGATTTATATTATTATTATTCATTATGTTTGGATTTATTTGAGGATTTATATTATTGTTATTATTTAATATATTTGGATTTATTTGAGGATTTATATTTATATTTTGGTTTTGTATTTTGTTTATATTTGAATTAAATGTTACTGAGTTTATATTTGTTATATTATTATTTGATATGTTATTATTTAGATTATTATTTATATTGTCATTTAAATTATTTGGTATGTTATTATTTATTAATGGATTAATTTGGTCAAATTCATTTGGTTTAAATGTTGCAGCAGCGTTACTCATATTATTTATATTTGTTAGATTAGTATTTATATTATTTTCAATTATTGGTTTAAATGTTTGATTATTTGGATTATTTGTTATTTCATTTTGATTTACACTTACCATTTTTATTGGTGATGAAAGTTCAATTTCTCCCATTTTAATTTTTGATTCAAGTTCATTAGGATTATTATTATTATTTTGTTTATTTTTAGTAAACTTATTATTAGTAATCTTATTATTATTATTAGAGGTTTTAATATTATTATTATTATTGTTACTACTTTTAATATTATTAATATTATTATTATTATTATTTTTAAAATTATTGCTATTATTATTATTAGAACTTTTAATATTATTGAAATTTGAGCCATTATTATTATTATTATTTAATTCTTTATTAATCATATTATTTTTATTTGAAGTTTTAGTATTATAATTTATATTTTTATAGTTATTAAAATTATTAATATCTTTAAATTGTTGATTTTTCATTTTTAAATCTTCATTTTTTATAAAATTATTAGGACCAAATTTTCCAGTTTTTTTATTATCAAAAGCACCATAATAACCATCTGCTTCTTTAGCCAAATCATCAAATTGTTTCATTAAAATATCATTTTCTTTTTCTGCTTGATTCATAATATCTTTATGTGCATTTATATCATAATCATCACTTAAAGAATCTTTTTCATATTTTGAATATTCATCTTCTTCTTCTTTAATTACATGATTAAATTGATTTATAGGTTCATCTTTTTTAATTTGACTGATTAAATTTTCATTAAATAAACTAGCAACTTTTTTACCTGGACCAATAATATTATCATTATTTGTTGCCACTGACAAATCTATTTTATCATAATTAATCATTTCATTTTGTTGATATGTAAAATTTGAAGTATTTAAACTAAGATTATCTAAATTATTGAAATTATTATAATTATTATTTTGATTAAAATTATTATTATTATTATTATTATGAAATTGATTAAAATTATTCAAATTATTATTATTATTATTATTTTGAAGTTGATTAATATTATTATAATTATTATTTTTATTATTATTATTAATATTATTATTCATATATTTATTTGATGGATTTATATTAATAATATTTAAATTCTTATTTCCTCTTATTGAAATTTGGTCATCATCAGAATCATCATCGTTATTTTTTAAATCTGAAATTATATTATTATTAAATTGTAAATTTTGATTAGGAATATTTTTACTATATACATCATCAATATTTATTATATTATTCTCTAAATTATTTGTAATAGGATTTTGAATTATATTATTATCTTTATTTAAATTACTTAATGCTGGAGCATCCCAGTCACTTAATTCATCAAAATTTATTCCTTTTTTTGTTTTAATTACATTATTCATGTCATCTGTTTCTTTATTTTTTTGGTTATAATTCTTTTGTTCTTTTTTACTTTGATTTATATTTGAATTATTTTTCAAATCTTCTTCTTGTTTTAATTTCTCTTGAAATAATTTTACATAAGTAGAAACTTGTTTTTGATTATTATTCGTTTTCATAATATAAAAAATAATTTTAAAAAATTAAAAAATATTTAAATTAAAAAGTTAATCTCACTAATTTTTAAATTTAAAATATCAATAATAGATTTATTCATGTTTTATGTTTTATAGTTTAATTTATTGATTTATCATTTATATAATCCCTTTTATTTAAAATTACAAGTTAGTTAATTTAATTATTTTAATTTTTAAAATATAACATTTATATATATAATGCTACTTTTAAATTCATTTTTAATTTGAAAAAAATTATCATATTCAAAAAAAGAAAAACAATTATGATAATAATTAAATAGTAAATAATATTCTATTTATTTTAATTTAAAAATTTTTTTTTATAAATCAAAATTTGGTCCATTTGATACATTTGAATATGCCTTAATAAGAGTATAAGAAATAATCCAACATGCAAGAAATAGAGGAATACTTACATTTAATCCTTCTATAAAAACTTCACTTTGATAATCAATATCTTCTGATGTAACAAATTTACTAAAAAATAATGAAGTTAATATAATTGATAAAATGAAAAAACTATATTTTATTTTTTAAATATAACTTACCCAACTAAAGTTATAAATCCTGTAAATTTTAAAACTCCAAATAATATGCCAAATAATACACTTATTGATACTTTAAACCAAAAAACTTTGTCTAATTTTTGATCTTTTGTTAATTCTTCTGTGTTTTGTTTATTTGATTTGTCTGTGTCTGCCATCCTTTTAAAAAGAAATAAAAATAATATTTTAAAATAATATTTAATTAAAATTTATTTTAAGAATTTATTCAATATTTAATAAAATAATTAAAATAAAATTATTCATAAAAAGTAAAATATGAATATTTAAAAATAATAATAAATGGGATAAATTTATATATCATTCTAAAGTTTATTTAAAACATTTTTTATAATTTATGAATTAAAATTTTTTTTAAAATTTG
>JAEEGK010024213.1_pt1 | contig 12605 bp, 7 predicted proteins | sample 8958771 | NCBI WGS metagenome assembly JAEEGK01 (sample SAMN16246547, study PRJNA631951) | gut metagenome | biome: gut microbiome; feature: rumen; material: SC-attached | host: Bos | place: Iran: Karaj | collected 2018-10 | reverse complement strand
CGACGCCGCGTTCAATCAGCACCGGAGAGGAATACTTGTTGTTCGTACATCCAAACAGCATGAGGGCACCAAAAGAAATTATGCACAGATGGGAAAATTTCATTGGATCTCCTTGTATTTGATGACCACAAAATAAGAATTTATTGTGCAAGTAGCTAAATAATTTTTAGATTTTACACTGAAATGAATAAGATTGATGCTTTGTTTAAAATTATTTTACTTAATGTAGCTCTTTTGGGCTCCCTGTGTTTCGGTGCGATTGACTTTGACCAGTCCAACCTGGTAGGACTCCGCTATGGACCGAACCTTTCTTGGGGCGGTATGGTGAACACTCCGGTTGTCTGGGGGCAGTGGGTGCCGCAGGCGAACGTGGGCATGCGCTATACTTGGCTCGAACCTCTGTCTCCTTTGAATTATGGCGACCCGATTGGTGTTGCTTCGTCGTACCTCAAGATGGACGCCTCCATTGATTTGTCCCCGTTTTACGGCGGTTTTCGCGCTGGGTTTGGGCTTAGGCCGTTCAAGATAAACCCGCAAATAGAATTCGGCGTCGTCTATGAAAGCTACTTCTATTTCAAGTCGAATTTGGAAATGGTCAATGCCGATGTCAAGGGCGGCGGCCACATTGCTGAATCGTGGAATTCCGACTATATCCTGGACAATGTTGGGCATTCCGATTTCGACTACGCCCAGTTGTTCGACTTGAGCCTGGATTTTAGCTACACCTTCCCGCGGGGAAGCGTCATAGGCATTGGCGCTCACTACGTGCTCACAGACATCAGCACTGATTTCGAGGGCAAAAGCTACGATTACGAGCGCAATATTCCCGTGTTCAGCCGTGACTACATCGTCGAAATTCAAAGTTTCGGGCGCGTTCCGGTGAGCGAAAATGTGGCCATCGTTTATGATGGGCTGTATCTTAAGACCGGTCTATTACGCAGTGGCGGTAGCGTCAGAAAGGAATCGCTTAGTTATAGAAAAATGCTCCTTGGTGCACACATCTCGTGGAGGAGCGGCCTTCGCAATTTTATCGTCAAGGGCGGTATGTGGAGCCGTGATAAGAAGCGCTTCTATAACGGGTCATTCGCTCAGCAGCTGCTTATTCAGCTTGAGTATAAGGGGTATTTTTCTTTCCCCTTCCATAGCAGTAATTTTTCCGAATAGCTTGGGAACAGGGAAGAGAATCTTCGGTTTCTCCGACTTGCGTAGCGGGTCCGCCTCCAGGGCGTGCGCCGGGTAGGCCGAGCGAATCCAGAGATTTCCGCCGTAGTCGCCGCTAGCGACATTTACGAGTGTAGGGAGGAGCTCTCCCGCGTAGGATTTCCAGTTCGAGATTGTGAAATAACGGTTCTTGGAGGCTCCGTGCATAACGGCCTTTTCAGGATTGGGGAGCGAATCGACGACGATGCTCCACCACATGTTGGATGCTGCGGTCGCAAAAATGTTGGGATTCTGGTCTAGCCTTGTCGAGTCGGGACATTTGAAGTAGCCGTTCGCCAAAAGTTCTAGGTCGTCGAGTCTTAAAGGCGTTTTTCCGATTTTCTCTTTGAGGTGGTGTAAACCGAGCTGGCGTTTGGCTTTTGAATCCCCGATAAGCATGTAACGGTAGTGCCCTGCTGTAATGAACGTGAACGAAGGGCTGTCGTAAAGGTTTACAAAAAACGTGTCGAGCTTTTCGTTGTGGTGTCTCCATTCGATAGAAGCGCTGGTCCTGTTTTTCTGTTCGTTGACGAACCGGCCTTCAATGTTTACGATCATGGATGCATTCGTTAAAAGATGGGGGCAAACTTTTTGCGCCATTAGTGAAACGGCTGCAATGCAGATGACAAATGCTGTTAATTTTATGTCTCGAATCATATATTTCGAATATAGATAAATTTATGACATATCCGTTATTTTTTATGGTTAAAGTTCTGTAACGCAAGCATAAAAAGAAAACCCCGGCGCTTCCCAAATGGCTAGAAAAGGAAGAACCAGGGTTTATGTTTTTTCAGGAAGAAAATTCGATATTAGCCTTCTTCTGACAAGCCTTCGCCATCTCCGTCGTCACCGATATCGACAGAATCGTTTTCGCCCAGCTTGAAGAGCTCCACGTCCTTCATGCTTTCGCGAATCTTTTGTTCGATTTCGTTGCAGAGTTCTACGTTGTCCTTCAAGAACAGGCGAGTGTTCTCGCGGCCTTGGCCGATGCGTTCGTTGTTGTAGCTGAACCAGGAGCCGCTCTTCTGGATGATGTCCAGTTCGCTGGCTAGGTCGAGGATGGACGCTTCGCGGGAAATGCCTGCGCCGTACAGAATGTCGAATTCGCACTGGGTGAACGGGGCGGCGACCTTGTTCTTCACAATCTTCACGCGGGTGCGGTTGCCGATGACTTCTTCGCCGTTCTTGATGGCGGCGATACGACGGATGTCGATACGCTGCGTGGCGTAGAACTTGAGGGCGTTACCGCCAGTCGTCGTTTCCGGGTTGCCGAACATCACGCCAATCTTCATGCGGAGCTGGTTGATGAACAGCATGCAGGTGTTCGACTTGGAGAGGATGCCGGTGAGCTTGCGGAGCGCCTGCGACATAAGGCGAGCCTGCAGGCCCACGTGGTTATCACCCATTTCGCCGTTGATTTCGGCTTGCGGAACGAGCGCTGCCACGGAGTCCACGACGATGATGTCGATGGCGCCAGAACGCACGAGCGTTTCGGCAATGTCCAATGCCTGTTCGCCGGTGTCGGGCTGCGAGACGAGGAGCGATTCGATATCGACGCCGAGCTTGCGGGCATAGACCGCGTCAAATGCGTGTTCCGCGTCGATGAATGCTGCCACGCCGCCAAGCTTCTGAGCTTCGGCAATCGCGTGCAGAGCAAGCGTTGTCTTGCCGGAAGATTCCGGTCCGTAAATTTCGATGATGCGTCCGCGGGGGAACCCGCCTACGCCGAGTGCCATGTCCAGCTGGATGCAGCCCGTCGGGATGACCGGGATGTCTTCGACTGGTTGTTGACCGAGGGCCATGATGGAACCTTTACCGTAATTCTTTTCGATTTGGGCGATTGCGGCTTCGACGGCTTTTGCTTTTTCGCTGGAAAGGTTGCTAGTGGGTGTTGTTGCTTTTTTGGCCATTTTTGACTCCGTTTTTTTCTTTGTTTTTTGTTAATATACTAATTAGTGAACTTTTGTGCAAGTGCTTTTTTGGCTATTTAGCAAAAAAAGTAGCTTGCTCATTATCTTATACACGCTTTTTTCACGGATTTGTCCTCGATTTCCTGCAAAAATTTCGCAAAATGCTTCATTTTGCAAACTATTGGCGACACACATCCATACTGTACCGACCGGTTTTCCCGGAACGGCGCCTGTTGGCCCCGCTATTCCCGACGTGGCGACCGCCCATTCGCACTTGAATATTTTGCGGGCGCCTTCGGCCATGGCCTTTACGGTCTGTTCGCTCACGGCACCGTATTTCGCGAGAATCTCGTCGCTTACACCCAGCATCTCGTGCTTGACTTCGTTCTGGTAGGCGACAATTCCACCCTTCAAAATCGCGGAGGAACCCGGCTCGTTGACGATGCTCGATGCGATAAGCCCGCCCGTGCAGGATTCCGCCGTTGCCATCATCTCGCCGCGCTTGATCAGTTCTTCCTTGATTTTCAAGGCCAGCTCGTGAATCTCGTGTTCGATATTGATTGTTTCGTTCATCATTACACCCATAAGTTAAAAACATTAAGTGTCAAAAATAGACATTTTTATAAAATTTTAAAAAATTGTCATTCCCGGCTCCGACCGGGAATCTCCATCATGTGACGCAAAATTAAATAAATTCCAGCCTTTGCGAATCTCCGCTTTTGCACCATTCGTATAATCTTTTTCTATATTCGCCGCAAATGACTCCAAAATCTATCATAATTGCACTTCTGGTGATGTGCGCGTCTCTTTTTGCGGAGACGCCGGCATCGGTTTTTGCAGATAGCTTGGATCAAGGAACCGTCAAGACGGACAGCAGCGTGGCTGTGACAGATTCCAGCGCGAAAGCGGCAGCCGTTGCAGATTCTCTAGCGGATGTCGCCGCGAACTCGGTAGCCGAGGTTATGTCGGATGCTGTAACCGACGATGAAGCCGAAGATGAAACAGATTCGGATGCGCCTCCCGAGGTGGATTTTGAAAATTCTACGACTCCGCTAGTCAAAGGCAAGACTGGCATTGTCGCCATCGATACGCTCCCCGTGAACGAATGGGACATACCGACAAAGCGCAATTCCCTCAAGTACGCCATGCTCTTTAGCCTGCTCCCCGGTGGCGGCCAGTATTACACGGAGCATTACGTCCGCGGTGGATTCTTGACGGGCATTGAAGGCTTGCTGATATACGACATCTTTTTCAATAGGTCCTACCAGCGGGATAGACTCTTGGAACGCGTACGCCCCTTCCAGGATTCGGTTCTCTATTTTACAACAAAAGTTTTGGAATCCCGCAAAAATGGATCGTCTCGCGACAGCGTTCTGTATTATCACGACAAACGATTGGAGTTCCTGGAACGCGTTCGTGCGCAGAGCGACAAGAAAATGGAACAGGAAGACGTGCGTAAGGCGGAACTGGCATGGCTTATTGGTATTCACCTTTACGGCATGTTCGATACGTTTGGCATTTGGTACAACAATAATCGCAGGAGTACCGAATATCGAGACATGAAAACCGCTGTGCTTTGGGCTCTTTTGCCGGGCGGTGGCCAGATTTTCAACCGGGACTTTGGCAAGGCTGGGCTAGTTTATATGGGACTTCTCGGGGCTGCGGTGAGTGTCTCGACTTCGCAGAACATGGTCAACTATTACCTTGACCGTAAACATTTGGTCGAAAAGGAAAACCCGAGATCCGAAGAATACGATCGCATCACCGAGCGCGTGACATATTATCGCAAAAATCGCAACACATATATCTGGGGCGGAGTGTTAATTTATTTATACTCTATTGCCGACGCCGCGGTTGATGCGCTCTTGAGCGATTTCGACAGTCCGCTGCATTTAGCGCTTGTTCCAAATTTCGATGGTGGCGCCCAAGCTGTCATGTCTCTCGACTTTTAGCTTAATGAGTTGTCATCCTGGAACTTGTCATCCTCGACACAGTCATCCTGGAGCCTGTCTAAACGCCCATCTTCAGCTTCGGCATCGGTATGCCGTCGTGCAGCTTCGTAAACGTCCCGTAGAACTTTCCGTCCTCGTTACGAGTAAATTCAAACTTCGTCACCATCGCGTAACTGTACATTCCTTCAGCGAAGACCTCGTCTGGCAGTCCGCACCGCGAATGCTGCAAAGCGGCAATGACGCCCGCATGCGTGATGCACAAAAATTCGCCATCGTCGGGGAGCGTGTCGAGGAACTTCCCTGCGCGTTCGTCGATGTCGTAGAAATTCTCGCCTTCGGGGAACCGGTACCCACGGAGGTTGCTTATCCAGGCGTGCATCTCTGAACGGGGAACCGCTGTCAGCTTTTGACCTTCCCATGTGCCGAAGTTGAGCTCGATGATGGCTGGTTCTTTCTCGATGGCTAGACCGGTCACCGCAGAAGCCTTCTCTGCGAGTTTTAGGCAACGTATAAGCGGGCTAGAGAACAAGCGCGTGGGCTTGGCTTTGGCCTCCAGAAGAGCCTTGATGGCGCCGTCAGATTCTTCTTCGAACGTGGGGGAGACGTCGAAGTCCAGTCTCCCGTAACAAACATCGTTAGGATTGTAAGGCTTTGTATGTCGTATCGTCCAAAGAATCATGATATCAGTAAGCTGTGGTTAGTAGGCCGTGGATTGATGCAACGTCATTCTGAGCGTAGCGAAGAATCCAGTGACATTCTTTAAATAAAAAACGCCCTGGCCGGGCGCAATATAAAAAATCCTAGGCTACCTGAGCACATAAAGATCCGCAAGTCCGTTGCTGCTTTCGCCCTGGCGAGTTGCCCGCAAATAATCATTGCGCAGGGCCTAGGAGCCCGAAATATAGAATCCGAAATCGATTTTTGCAAGGACTTTTTGAATCCATGTGGAACAAATTGTTCCTATATAATACAAAGTACGTGATAATTTACACAGAGGTGGGCGAAAAGTTCTCGTTTTTGTGCTTTTTTTCGTACAATATTTGTAATCAATGTTTTACTGTTAAAAAAATATTACTATATTCACTAATAGGTGTTTAGGGATTGTTGTTTTATAGTTGGGGTATGTTATGAAAAAGGAAAAAATGTTTCTGAGAACAGTTTTGAGTACTGTTGCTGCCGTGTTAGGGCTGGCAGTGTCGGCTTTGGCTCAAACGACTGAGCCTGCCGTTGATCGCGTCGTCGTCACGTTGGACCCATTATACTTCGAGGACGGCGGTGTTCGTATTACTGACGAAAACGAAGGTCAAAAACTTTGGAACCGGCTTTTGAAATATAAGCTCTGGGGAACCAATGAAGTTGTTTTCAATAAACATGATTTTAGAATTGCCGAAACGAGTGGCTATACAGGAACGGCTAAAGGCGATATTGTTTTCAACGATTACGGTCATACTCTTGGGGGTCCGATAGTTTCGGGTCGTGATATTATTTTTGCAAAGGGCGATGCCAAACAAGATTCCTTGATTGGGGGGTCGATTTATGCGAGAAACCTTTATTTGTCCGATTGGTATAAAGTCTCTGATGCTAGATATGATGGAAATATCTGCTTTGAAGGTTCAATTAATTTTGGTATGCCGGATAGAAACTCTCAACTTACCGATTATGTTTGGACTCTGAATCGCTTTATTGAAAACGCCCACAGTGGTAATGGTGCTAAACAAAAGAAGGGTATGGTCTTTGCAGATTGGAATACTACTCTTCCTAAACCGTCTGATGTGAACCTTGATGGTCCTTTTGCTGATTGCCCAAAAGATGACCCAAGACCTGATAAAGACCTTACTGTTCCGCAGTTCGATGAAACTGGGATTATATGGGAACCTGCTGTGAATTTGACTTCAAGCTACTATGGCGAAGTCCAGTTTATTCATGTTCCGCCTATTACAGATGATGATATCAAAAATGAACATACTTGGTTTGATATGTTTGTTCAGGATATTCGTTTTAAAGGCAATTACGGAAAGAAACTTTACATTTTGATGCCTTCTAGAAATCAGAATGCGGATGGAAAGACAACTGGCCGCTTGACTCGTATTTTTACAAAGGCTGGTGTTAATATTGAAGCTTCCGCAAATGACACGAAGATTCAGGTTGCATACGTTAATAGTGATGCTGAATGGAATGGCAGTTCTTGGGTGAAATCGGATGGCAGCGCCATTGATGTATCTTCAATAACTGTTGTTCCTGATTCTAATTATTCCGGTAATCTCATGTTCTATACGAATGCAGATATTTACTGGTCTGCGATGAATGGTAATAAGCAATCTGATTATCAAGGTACGTATATTACGACAGGCAATTTTACAATCAATGACCATATTAGTGTCGCTGGACAGTTGATTTCTGGCAAACGCTTATGGTTTGAATCCGAATTTAGTGGCGATTTCCACTATGTTCCGTTCAACTCTCCCGAAATCAAGACCGATGTCTTTGCAAAGGATAATTTTAAGGAAAAGGGTTCTGTAGCAGATGGCTTGATTTGGTATGACATGGAATTCTATTTGACGGATACCGCCCATACCGAAGTGTCTTTTGACTATTGCTTTGAATTCTTTGGAAATTTACCGGATGCAGAAACCAAATACGCTGCTTACAAGAGTAACGGATCAAAAACCTTTGCAACGCGTGATGATTTGGCGCCTAATCCAACGAACAAAAATGATGAACATTATATGCCGTTTTGTCAAGACGGCGAATCGAAGCATGTTGTTATCAAGAAGGATACTCGCAAACCATCGACATCGTTCTACATTAGTGTTCTTGAAGATAATGTGGTTGAAGACAGCGAGTACATGATTTTCAAGATTATGAATTTGAATGGTGCCACGATTTCGGGCGGCGTATTTGATGGAGGACTTGTGGTAAAGCTTGTTGATGCCACCAATAATGCTCCTCACTTTACTGGCACAAAGCCGAGTCCGCTTATCGTTCCTGAAAATGCGACTAAGGTAACGGCAGGTCAAATTCTTGCTGAGGATGTTGACGGGGATAAGGTTACGTTCTCCATTACAGGCGGTTCTGCAAAAGATTCGTTTGAAATCGATGTAAATACGGGTGTCGTTACCATGAAAGATGGTATATCCGCGTTTAATTACGAAGCGTGGAAGGCCTCTGGAGACAAATATGAAATTGAAGTAGAAATTTGCGACAACAAGACATTCCAGCTTTGTGATGACAAGGTGTTTGAAATTGTCATTGGAGACGTCAACGAAAAACCGTACTTCGATTATAGCGCCACCGATAAGAAAGAGATCACGATTGCCGAAAATGAATACTTCTCTGTCGAAAATGTCAAGTTTGCGGATGTTGATACCTATACGAACAAAAATGGCGATATTATCAAAAACATCAGTTTTACGAATGATTCTGTATCTGCCATTGGCGGTGATACCGATGTCTTTGAAGTGACTAAGAGCGGTGCCATTAAAACGAAAAAGGGAGTCGTTCTCGATTACGAAATCAAGAGTACATATAAGCTTACTTTGAGGGTTCAGGATGCAACAAGGGATGCCGATGGCAATCTCCTTTATCCGGACCTTTACGATGAAATGGAAATCACCGTCTTGGTGACGGACGTTGATGATGGCCCGAAGTTTGAATTCAAGACATACAACGGAACGGTTGTCGAAAATTCTGTCGCTCCGACAGAAGTCGATATGGATCATGCAATCCATGCGGAAACTTCGCAGATTGGCGCTACGATTACATACTCGTTGCTTGATTCCACCAAGTCTTTTGCCATTGACCCGAATACTGGCGTTATTACGGTTGCTACCGGTGCTGTTCTCGATTACGAAACCAAGAGCGTCTATGAAATGAAGGTTGTCGCATCTGATGCTTCTGGTGTTGCAGGCCAGGTTGTGCAGACTGATACTGCCGCCGTAATAATCAAGCTGATAGATGTGAACGAGAAACCCGTCTTTGTGGATACGACGCTTACGTTCCCCGAAAACCAGAAGGGCTATCCGATTGGCTCGCTCACGTATGACGATTTGGATACGGCTTCGGGCTTCCGCAATAACAAGTTCGAATGCTTGAATTGCGAAGACTTGGGCTTCTACCTCGATGAAACTACGGGCGAACTTTCGACGACTCGCAGGTTCGACTATGAAACAGAAGAGAAAACGTACAAACTCAACATTGTTATCAAGGATGTCGATGATGCTACGCTTTCGACTACGGGAACCGTCACGGTTGCACTCATGAACGTGTATGAATTCACTGAACTTGTATATACTGTTCCTGAAACGGATACCGTTGGCACACCTTTCAATAAGGCCCTTGAAGTCGATAACACCGATGGAGCCAGCACAGATCTTAAGTTCTTTATCCTCGACGGTCCGACGGAAGTGAATGCGACAAATGAATTTAAGTTGGATTCCGTGACGGGCAAGTTTATTGTAGCGACCCCGCTTGATTACGAAACGAAGGAATCCTATACTGTCAGAGTCCGTGCCAAGGACGAAAACGGTGTTTACGGCGATACGACCGTGACCATCAACGTGATTGACGTGAATGAAGCCGCGTCCATCCTCGTGGATACGATTTACGTGAGCGAACACCAGTTGGTGAACGATCCGTTCGGTACGGTCAAGACGGATAAAGACGACCCGGATAAGAACCCGGCATTCCGTGACAACGTCTATGAAAATACGGACAACGGTGGTGTAATCAAGATCTTGCCAAACGGTGATGCCATTCTCATGAAGCCGATTGACTATGAAGCGGATTCTCTCTATACGATTACCGTGCGTGTCACGGACAAGGACGATAGCAAGCTCACTTCGACAAAGGACGTTGTCGTGAAGGTGGTTGACGTCTATGAAAAGTCCGAGGTCGAAATCACGCGCGTGGAAGATCCGGATTCTATCTATCTCAATACGAACGATACCATCTTTGTGAACCATGAAATCGTGGAGATCGAATGGAAACAGGACGAAAAGACCAAGTCCAGCACCGATTCGCTTAAGCTAGGCTGCAACGAAGTCATCAAGACGTTCCGCGACAAGACCAAGAACGATCCGGGTGCCGATACCGTGATAATTTGCTACAGCAATGCGGCTCCGATTGTGACTGTTACTGCCGATGGTGAAAATGTCACTGCTGAGAATATCTACACGGTCGTTGAAAAGGCCACAAAGAACGATACCGCCATTTATGTGAATAAAGTAAAGAACGATATCAAGGTGACCGTCACGGATACGGCCTCGCATGTCACGAAGAGCTTTACGGTCTCGCTGGAACTCGATACGGTTTCCGTGCCCTCCAAGGACTTCAAGGAAGTGAAGAGCATTGCCGAAACAGAGATTGCCCGCAACAAGAAGCCCTCTTCTGGCATTTCGTCTGTTCCTGAAAACGGTGAATACGTGAAGAACACTTATACGGAAACGGTCAACGGCCAGGAAGTGACGGTCTCTTACTACACCGACAATAAGGGTAAGGACGTCAAGCGCTCCGTGATTACCGCTTCGGGCAAAAAGAAAGACATCGCTGTTATCGAAGTCTCTTACACCACGAAGGTTGATGGCAAGGATGTGACGATTTCGTACTTCGCAGATGCCTCCACGGGCGAACGCGTAACGCTGAACACCGGACTCACCGATAGCGAATCCGTGCTCTCCGCCGATGGCGACGACGTGATTGGTTCTTACAAAGTAACGTACAACTATGAAGACAAGAACGGCAATACCGTCGAAGTCTCGTACTACCTCGACGAAAAGGGCAAGATTGCAAAGAACACCGAAGGCAACATCGGCTACAATGTCAGCTATACGTATGTGAACAAATTTGGCAACTCCTCGAAGAAGACCGTGTTTATCGTGCTCGACCAGAAGGGACCGGTCGTGAAGATTGTGTCTCCGTCCGAAGACGACGTGCTTACGGCTAACTTCGCCGAAGTCAAGTGGACCGTCAACGGAGTCGAACAAGATACGCTTAGAATCCAGGGCCTGGACAATGGCGTACAAACGATTGTCCGTGTGTTTCGCGACAAGGCTGGCAACGAATCTCGCGATTCTGTGCACGTCATGGTCAAGAACGTGAAGAACATCGATATCAACGTCGAAAAGCCCGTGACGCTTGTGGACCGCGACTCTGTCGAAAAGTTCTACAAGACCAAACCGCCTGTGAAGGACCAAACGTACGGCGTGACGTTCTACAACAACAAGAAGAAGGGCGAAACCGAAGCTGTTGTTGGAATCAAGGGCAAGGCGAAGGACGGCTCTGGCGAAGAACCGTATCCGGGACTCGAAGGCCACCTCGGACCGACACTCACGGTTGATGCTCGCGTGCCTGTCGCGAATGCTCTTGGCGGACTGGCAACGCTGGACGACATCATCAGTTCCGACGGCCAGGTTGCTCTGGACGGCGTGGATGCTGCCAACAGCCGCAAGGTCTCTGTCAGCGAATACGTCGAGAACTACTGCACGGACGAATTCAAGAAGTCCATGAAGTCGGATTACAGCAAGATGAACCTTTACTGGACGACCATCAGGGTGAAAGTTTGGGTGTATTCGAACACGGGCGTGTTTGCGGATTACTACACCTTTGATTACGACCTTGATGACCCGGACTACGTAAACGACGCTGGCCTCCTCAAGTTCTTCTTCGAACTGAAGCCCGACGAGAACGGCGACGTGAGAACGAAGGACGGCCGCCTCTACGGCACCGGTGCCTATCTCTTCAAGACCGAAGTCAAGATGACCTCCAAGCTTCGCTGCGATCTCCCGACGTCGCCTGAAGAAGAGGAAAGCGTCAAGGCCAACAAGAAGAGGAATGCTGTCATCCGCTCTAGCGACGAACTCCTGAAGTCGTTCGGCTACCGCCGCCCTGTGAATAACTAAAGTATTAATTGTTGATAACCTTTTAGTAAAACCTGTCATGCCCGCCTCCGAGCGGGCATCTCCTTTTTTATGTCTTCCACCACCTGTCATCCTCGACTTGTCATCCTGGAGGCACGAAGTGCCGATAGGATCCGTTATGTCTCGTATGAATATTGACAATAGGCTCCATACAATTCCGATTGCATTTGATTAGCATCACACATATAATACGCATGATACGCCTACAAAAAAAAGAAACGTAAAAAAACGCTTTTTTAATACTCTTTTCTTACTTTTCGTAAAAAAAAGCATTTTGAAATTTCTGCGTTCATTATTATATTTATAGAAAGAGTACCTGGATGTTTGGGGAAAAAAATGGCAAATTGGATGCATACGATTTGCTAGAGAAAAGGAGCATGTAAAATATGTGGTTAGGCAAGTTAAGTCTAAAAGCAGCAGCCTTAGTTTTGGTCGGTGCAGTTTCGTCGATGGCTCAGGGACTTGCGCCGTTGACGTTTGGTAATACAAGTACAGATGCCCGAAATTGGAATTATCTCATCAATTACAAAATGTGGGGCCAGACGGCAATTTCGTTTGGTAACAACAATAATTTCCCTAAAGCTGATGGCTGGGTGGGTTCTGCTACGGGTAATTTATCTGCTACAGGA
>JAEEGK010024211.1_pt1 | contig 12606 bp, 13 predicted proteins | sample 8958771 | NCBI WGS metagenome assembly JAEEGK01 (sample SAMN16246547, study PRJNA631951) | gut metagenome | biome: gut microbiome; feature: rumen; material: SC-attached | host: Bos | place: Iran: Karaj | collected 2018-10 | reverse complement strand
CTTGAGCTCTCGCATTTATATACAGATAAATATCCTTATGGGAACCACACTTACTTCGAGCAAAAAGAAAGATATCGCTCGTATCAGCAGCACTATCCTCTTCGGCAGCACTCTTGGCGAGCGTTCCGCAGCCCAAACCACCTTCGTTGACATACTTGCGAACTAACGATGTATCCAATTCGGCAAGAGGACCCAATTGTTCAACAGGCTTTCCCGTATTCGTTTCGCTAAACGAAGATGCCACATTGTCATCACTGCTGCAAGCCGCAAGCAATCCAAGCCCAAGCATTGCAAACGCAACACCCAATTTTGAAATTTTATTAGTAATCATAACCATTCCTCCTCGTTTTATTTTTTCAAGTTTGTAAACAAGTGAATATTCAACTGATGGACTCCAGTCGCCTCTTTCTTGTCTTGTGTAATAATCTTACGCACCTTGGCTTTCAAGTTCTGAATTTCCAAGGCTATCTCTTTATAGGCGTCGTCTGAAACGCTGAACGTGAACGTACCCATGTCCGACGGGTTATCGTCATTCGCAAGCAACGCCTGCTTCGAAAGTTCAAAGCACTGCAACTGGTACTGACGAACAAGATCGTTATTGCTGTAGGCTCCGCTACTCACTGACTCGCGGCAGCTTTTCCAGAAGCCGTCTTCGTTCTTGCGCACAAAGCCAATGCGTGCAAGCAATTCCAAGGAGCGCTTCAAAGTTCCCACGGAGACTTTCGGGAAAATCCGTTTTTGAATCGGTTCAAGGTCATCCGAAACATCCATCACATCCAGCGCCGTAAACAACACGCTATTATACCAATGGTTGTAATACTCGTACGCGTCTTCGTCCAAGATGTGGTGCGGATCCGGATGTTGCTTGATGAGTTCGTCAAAAAAAGCATTGCGTTCCGTCGTCGTTTTCGCCTGGTCAAAGTTCACCATCGTTTCAAAGTACTTGGCCTCTTTCTTGTTGAGTCCAAGAACTTCCACGAACTTGGGAATCATGCGCCCGGAGAGCTTTTTTCCTTTGACGATATCGTTGAAGTAACTGCGGGTCTTGGGGAGTCCGAGCAACGCACACACTCCAGCCCTGGTAAATTCAGGGTCCGTCTGCACGCGTGCCGCCTGATACTCATCCAAGTACTTGCGGAAGTGTGTAAACTGAAATATGTCGATTGTTTTTTCCATACTCCAAATGTACTCAAAATTTGACTCAAAGTCAAGAGGTGAACATAAAATTTTGAGATTTTTTTTGAGTACCATTTTAAAACAAAGATTTTTGTTTCTTGAAATTTTTTATTAAATCAGAATGTACGTCATGCGGGCGGGGCCCCAGCTCGGAGTTGACGCCTACGGCGTCCGCCGCTACGGTTCGGTCATGCAGGTCTGCAAGCAGCCCTGCGCGACACTCGCCTTGCAGGCTTTTGCGAAGACACATCCCTGGCCGACGCTTTTATCATTTCAACGAATAACAGTAACTACTTATAATGATACTTATTCGCGCATTTTATAAATGAGTTTCTATCGGCCTTTGAATTGATCGCCGAATTTCAGTTCGGTTTCTTTGGCACCGTTGAGATTTACGAGGCGTTCCGGTTCAAAGACCATTTCGCGAGCAATCCCTTCCTTGAGTTCCTGCACGCGGTCGAGCATTTCCGATGCCGACTGGCACGTCAGCAAAGCCTGCCGCACCGACATCGCGACGTTTTCACCCTCTTGGGTCCTATCTAAATGCACTGGATCCTGCTCCTTCGAACCTAACTCTACTAAGGGACTGAAGTCCCTAGTATCGTATATCACTCCGTTCAGGATGACGGAGCAGTTGCCACTCTCGCCTAACACAAATCCCTTGCAAAGTCGCGCGGCGAGTTGTTTCATGCGGCCCATTGCGTTCATCTCGGTAGCCCCGTCTTCTATCTTGAACTTGTAATAGAGCGGGAACACGTCAAGCGCTTCTTGCGCGGTAATCACATGCTTTTCGCGGCCTTCCCACGCATCTGCAATTTGTCCGAAAAGCCACGGGTTATGCATCGCACCGCGCCCAATGCTCACGCCCGAAACGCCGTAAGTATTGATGCGTTCGCGTGCGCATTCGACGCTATTCACGTCGCCGTTTCCAATCACGGGAATCTTCGCCGCAGCGGCAACTTTCCCAATCCAGTCCCAGTTCGCAAGGCCGTTATAGCCCTGCAAACGCGTACGGCCATGAACCGTAAGCATTTCAACACCCTCGCCCTCGGCAATTTTGAGCGTTTCCATCACGTTGATGCTCTCGTCGTCCCAACCGATACGGCACTTGAGCGTGAGCGGAATCTCCGGCGTTCTTGCATCCAGGACTGCCTTCACGTCATGCAAAATCTCCTGCAAACGCGGCAAGTCCCGCAAAAGTCCTGAACCGCTCCCCTTGCCCGCCACCTTCGGCGCCGGACACCCAGCGTTCACTTCGATAAATTCCGGATGATAACGTTCAGCAATCTTAGCCGCGGCAGCAGCCATGCGGTCCGGGAATCGTCCAAAAATCTGTACGCCAAAGGGGCGTTCTTCCGGGAAAAACTTGAGTTGTTTGTGTCCATCCGGGTTAAAAACGGCATCGCCATCCGTCGGCACAAACTCCGAAACCAAAAGACCCATGCGGTCACCAGAAAGCACCCGGCAAAGACGCCTGAACGGAGCGTCGGTCACTCCATCCATCGGACTCAAGATGGTGTTTGGAAAAATCTCCTTGTCTCGGAGACGAAAACGGACCCTTCGGGGCAAATTATCAATCTTCAACATTTAAGTCACAACTATTCACATATATTCCGCAATGTGAACCCGAAAAAGATATTTAATTTCGAGCACACCTCTACACCAAGTCTATGTTAAACTTATATTTAGTGCGTGGCTAATATAACAAAACAATCTCTCATTCAAGAAATCGCAAAATCCACAGGATTTGTGCGTAACGACATTAAAATTGTTGTCGAACAGTTTCTCGATCTTCTCGGAGAGAAACTTATCGAAGGCAACACTATTGAAATTCGCGGTTTCGGAACGTTTGCTTGCAAGAGCCGCAAGGCACGTCCAGCACGCAATCCTCGCACCGGCGAGACCGTCTTTATCGACGAACGCCTTGTCCCGACATTCAAGTTCAGCAGCGAAATCAAGGAGAAGATCAATTCGCTCGCTGGCATCCTTGGCGAAGTCTCCGCCCAGCCGGAACTTGAAGTCGAAAACGAAATCGTCCACGTCGGTGACGACTACGATTCCTTCTAAACAAACTTTGAACAAGCCTACTTAGGCACATCAAAAAAAATGAAAGAGCCGGCATCGCCGGCTTTTCTTTTTTATCGCCGCACTGAGCATCAAATGCAGCGAAGTAGGACTATTGTACAAGCCCAATTACGTCAACTGGGCGACTTCTTCATCCGTAAGGAACCGCCAGCCCCCCTCGCCTAGCGTCCGGTCTAGAACAACCGGTCCAATTGCAATTCGTTCGAGAGTTTCCACATGGTTCCCGACAGCCGCAAACATGCGGCGAACCTGATGATAAAGTCCTTCGCCAATAGCAACGACAACAGCATCCCCATCGATTACAATTTCGCGAGCCAGCACCGGACGTCGTTCGTCCTTGAGCATCACACCCGCCAGAAGCTCCGCTTTCTGCGCCTCCGTAAACGGACGAGCAAGCGTCACGCGATACTTTTTCAAAAGCCCTTTTTTCGGGCTTTCCACCTTGTGTATAAAGTCACCTTGATTCGAGAGCAACAAAAGTCCCGAGGAATCCGCATCCAAGCGTCCGACAGACTGGATACCCATCGCCGTAAAACGGTCTGGCAAAAGTTCATAGACAGCCTTATGATCGCGAGCATTGTGGCTGCATTCCACGTCGGTCGGCTTAAAAAGCATCACATACAACTTTTCAACCGTCGGAGATTCTTCGCCATTCACCGTAATAAACTCCGGACGTTCCTTGAATTCCATGAAAGGGTCTTCAAGCACCTTGCCATCCAGTTCCACAAGTCCCATACGTACAAGTGCACGGGCATCCTTGCGGCTGCCAAAGCCCATCGATGCAAGCAAGCGTTCCAAAGTCAAAACAGGCATCATTCCTCCACAATAAAGTCAACAATTTTTTTACGGACAAATCCAATTTCAGGGAGTTTATTCGTCTTAAGCACGCGTGCACGGCGGCGCCAAAAGCTGAACGCCAAAATTCCCGCCAGCACAAGCGTTTCCAAAATAAAGCAAAAAATACGTAGCAAGCTGATGCTCACACGAACAGCCCCCGCAGCGCGAAGTTCCTTTTCGTGACACCAGTCCATTCTCAAGTCCCAATCACCAACATACGGATACGCTTTCATAAAACCGTTTACGGCAGCGATATAACCCATGCTCTGGTAATCCGTTCGGATACCTTCGACAAAGCAATCCATAAAACGCATTCGGAACAAAGAAAATACAGAGCCCAAAATTTTTAGCACATACTTAAACGCTCTCGCATCCAAATCAGGAGTCAAAAGAATAGTCCAAAATTCACGGTCGGAAAGTTTACGTTTTTCCTTTTTGGGACTTGAATCTTCGGCAGGCGTTTCAGCCTTCTCCGAATTGCAATTCCCGGATTCCTTGACTTCAACGACAGACGAAGATTTCACTTTCGCAGGTTGCGCATTTTCTTTCGTTTCACTCTGATCGTTATCAGAGATTGCCGCGCCTTCGGCGTCAGGTGCTGCGTTTCGGTCATGCCGATGAGTAAGCTCACCGTCGCGACGCTCGACTTGCGCCCCACTCGTCTTCTGTCTCTCGTCTCTCGTCTCTAAACATTCCGTCTTCGGAGCTTCTGTGGGCTTTTTCGCGATAGCGATCGTTTCCCTTTTTTCTTCCGTTTCGGGAGTCCTCTGGATCCTATCACTCGCCTGCGGCTCGCTCCAGGATGACAATTCACGGGAACTTTCCTCAGCCCCATCGCCTTTGACGCCTTCGGCGTCAGGTGCTGCGTTTCGGTCATGCCGATGAGCAAACTCATCATCGCGACGCTCAACTTGCGACCCACTCGTCTCTCGTCTCTCGTCTAACGCAACCCCTCTCTCGTCTCTCGTCTTTGGACAATCGCTTCGCTCTTGTCCCAAATGCTGATCTCGATCATGCCCAAGCGAGCTTGGTCGCGACTCTCGATCTACGCATTTGTCGTCTATCTCCTTCCCCCATTTTTTTTCGTACTCGTAAACTTTCTTCTTGAAGAAATAGAAAAGCGCCCGCGCACCGCGCTCCCCGGCTTCAAATTCAATCCGAACAGAAAACGGGAAAAGCAGTAGCACAAGCGCTACAACGAGAATCGAACAAAAGAGCCAGGAAAAAAAGCCCATTACTTTTCGGCTTCGTCAGCCTTCTTACTGATAACGTCAATCAATTCGGCAAAGCTCTTGTCCTTGAGGATCTTGCTGAACTGTTCTTTGTAATTGCGGGCCGTCGAAAGATCGTCGATGACCAGGTCCCAAGCTTTCCACTTGCCATTGACAAGAGTCATCTTGTATTCAAGCACCGATTCCTTGCCGTTGTTCCACAAATGGGCAATCACGCGGGCATCGTCCGTACCCTTCATCTTTGCCGGTTCGTAAATGGTCGAATCGGCACGGTAAAGTTCAAGGCGGTTAGCGCTAGAGTTGCGGACCATGCGCTGGAATTCGGCGACAAACTTTTCTTGAGAAGCAGCGTCCTGAGCTTTCCAGTCACTTGCCGCAAGCGACTTCTTTGCCAAAAGCGCAAAGTCAAAGGAATCGTTCAACAAGTTCTTGACGCGTTCCGTCTCTTTGGCGGTGCGTTTCGACTTCTTGATGATGTTCTGCAATTCGACGTCCTTGCTCTTGACAACAGACACCGGATCTTCGGCCGCAAAAGACAGAAGCGACACACAGGCAACGGCAATCATAATTTTCTTAAACATCTTGTTACTCCTCATTTTTTATTAAAATATGAATTAAACTCGCTAAGAGACAAACCTATCTTTGCAATTAATCCTGCAAATTCGACATTATATCGGCAAACAGCAAAATAGTAATCTTTTTTCATGCTTACATTCTGCGTATAGGCCGACACAAGCTCGCTCGTTTGGGACTTGTCGAGGTCATATTTCATGGCGGCACCCTTCAAGAGCGCCTCGGACGCACGCAGACTTTCACGCAACGCATCAAGCGTTTCCTTCGCAGCCACGACTTGGTAATACTGCTCCACGGCCTTAGACACAAGACCGTCCGCCGCATAGTTTTCCTTCAGCTGAAGCCCACGGTATTCCGTTTTCGCCTGGCGGTACTCTTCCCAGTTTTTCCAAAAGTTCAAACGATACCGGAGCCCTACACCGATAAGCCCCGAAATTTTGTTGACGGCATCCTGTGCAAAGGCACTTTTCTGCAACACATTACGGTTTCCCGCCCAACTCTTGACATACTGGAATTCGCCCATGATAAAGAACTCCGGCGCAAGTTTCGCCTCGGCCAAGTCCATTTGCAGCCTGCGGGCCTGGAGCCCGGCATCCAACTGTTTTAATTCCGGATTGTACTTCACGGTCATTTCGCGAACTTGTTCCTCGGTCGGCAAAGGTTCGCTTCTCATGGTAAGCACAGAATCCTCGGCGACAAACGTATCCCCTTCCGGCAACGCAAGCGCAAAACGGATAGCCAGCATCACGCGCTTCATGCCAAGGTCCGCTTCGATAACGCCTTCCTTGACCGTGTGCATTTTCGCTTTCAAGTTCAATAGATCAGACTGCGATACGGTCGGCTCATCTTCGTCCAAAGCCTCTTCAAGTTGGTCGTAAGCCCTATCGACTTGCTTTTGGGCATCTGCGGCCAGGCGTTTCATTTCAAGCGCGAGGAGATAATTGTAATAGTACGTTTGGAGTTCGACTTCCTTTTTGCGCTCCGAATTTGCAATTTCGAAAGTTTTTTGCACCAAGTCCGCTTCCAGCGCCTTTTTGCCCGTCTGGTACTGTCCCAAGTTCAACGGCTGGATAAACTTCGCCTCGACCGCCCAGAACGGCCCCATTCGAGAAAAATCATACGTATCGACGGTATCACCCCAATTATCGACAGTTTCCTTTAGACCTGGAGCAGGCCCCACCATCATGGATACGTTGAACGTAGGCAGGATAACTTCGGACTTGAGGGACTTAATCCGGTTCATCTTGCTTTCAGACTCAAATCTTTTCTCTGCAAGCTGCGGTTCCTTAGCCAATCCCTGTTCCACAAAGCCCATACAATCATAACGGACTTCACCTGCAAAGGCAAGCCCCACCATCATCGCAAAAATGGAAATCATTTTTATTTTCACGACTAGAATTTAGAAAAAAGATAAAACTAGAAAGAGCAGTGATTCATTAAATCCTTGTATTTTGCCACGACGCCTTCGTAATAAAAGGTCGGAAGCGGAGCATTTTTTTCAAGCAACTTGTCCACTGCGGTATGCCCAAGGTTGTAGGCCACCAAAGCTTCCCTCCACTTGCCATATTTACCAATAAGGCGAATCAAATAGGCCGACCCCACAACCACATTGACTTCTGGTCGCATCAGGTCGTCTTCGCTTTCGACAACAAGCCCGAATCTGCGCCCCATGGATTTAGCCGTTTCCAACTTTATTTGCATAAGTCCAAGAGCACCAGAAAACTTTCCCGTCTGAAACCGCCCACGGGCTTGCGGATTTCCACGACTTTCCTGCGCCACAACAGCAAGGATCATCAACGGGTCCAGCGAATAGGACTGAGAAATTTGCCAAAGCTGTTCCGTCAAAATGCGAAAACTCACTTCCGAAAGGCGGTCCCCCAACAAATACATCAGCGCCTTCTCGATTTTCACGTAATCGAGAGTCCACTTGCCCACGACTTCCAGATGCTCCATGTCGCTATGGAGAATACGTTCCTGGTAAGCGAGCTTTTCTAGCTCGACCCTATTGGAATACCATTCGCTTGCAAAAGTAAATAGGACTGCAAAGCCAATGATCAAAAGGACGCTCACGCTCATCGAAGAAAGTCGTACGCTACTTTTCACGCCGGTTCTTCTCCAAGTATTCGAGATACGAGACCCAATCCTGGATGGCCCCAAACGAGCTCAGCAAAGTCGTATCTTGCACAACACCCAGTTTTCGCATCGGACCTATAGCCGATTCCAAACGGTCTATCTCGCGGATGTAGCGCGCTTTCTGGCTTTCGAGCGCCGTAATTTGAGCTTGCTTGTCCGAGATTTCACGCCCCTGCCCGACCACAATAACAAACAACGTAATAGCCCAACCAATAAGGAAAAGCGCCACGAAAACAGCAAAACCGGGAGAAAGACTAATCGACTTTTTTTCGTAATGCAAACCGACTAGATGCACTTGCTTTGAAAGGCCTGACCTGCGGTACTCCTCGCGGCTTGCGTAAATTTCAAAAATGTTCTTGTAACGTTCAAAATAAACGTGAAGTTCATCGCTTTCAAATATCAGGATAAGCATAGCCTTCTGGTGCTTGACCAGATTCAGAATTTCAAGGAAAAGGCTACGGTAAGCATCAGTCGTAAACCGTGCGTTCTGGAGATTCACAAAGAAAAAGACACCCGGTCCACGAACAAGCATTTCGAGTTTTTCACGAACTGCCGAAAGTTGATATTCGCCAAGAATACCGTACAACGAGATTTCGACTTCTTCGCCACGATCTTCCACCTGGATGTCAATCAAGTCGGCTCGCATTCATCACCTCTTCGTCACCGATACGAATATCTTGAAAGCCTTGCGATCGAGCACGTTAAATGGTGCGTTCCAGAACGGGAACACGCGGATGCCTTGGAACGCCTGGGGAGCCGCTGACGACGTCGCCCCAAAGATGGAACCGACAAAGATGGATGTCGGGCGGTCAAACGCCATACGAAATACACAACCACCCTTTTCATCCCGGATCTCTAGTGTCCTGCCATCTGGATACAACAGCGGTTCGACCATGTTCCATTTGACGTTTTTACCATCAATCAGAACTTTGTTGACATCGCCACGAGACAAAAGTCCAAGTTCAAGAATCGTCCCAAAGAAGCCTTTCGTGTTCACGTAAGCAAGATTGTCTATAACGTAAGAAACGGTAAACTTAGCGGCATCGCCCTGGAACGTAAAGACTTTCTTTATTCTGAACAAAGCCTTGCGTTCTTCGTTTGCAAAGCCCTGTTCTTCGTCGAGCATAATCTCGGTGCCCGTGTCCGAACGCAAAATGCGATAATCGTAAGGGTCCGCAAGCAAATGTTTGCGGTCGTAAAGCATTTGTTCAAGCTTGACCGGCGTAAAATCGACATTGGGCAAAAGACAATCCAAGAACGCATAGGAAGGCTCGCCATCGTCACGCCACGTATTCACCAGATTAATTTTTGCGCCCTTGTAGTTCAGGGCACGGAAAGCGCCACCAAAGCGATAATCCAGCAAATAAGAAGATTCTGGATTCTCGCAAAAGAGAATTTTCTTGCCCCTGAGCAAATAGTCACACACATCCACTCGGAGTCCGGAAAAATCCGTCAAAGTGTCCAAAAGCTGCGAAGCCGTCAACAACATGCGATTCGAACGTTTACGAACCATCATGGACCGCATTCCCGAACGGTTGAACAAATCCCTAAAATAAAGAGGCGCCATGGCCGGCAAAAGCGCATGACAGAACTCAAGCCACTTTTTGCCCGAAAGTACACTGCGCCCCCTCCTGTACAAATTCAGGAACGTCTTGTGGTGCAAATTAATTTCAGGGCGGCGAATCAAAAGTTCACGACAAGTGCGCGCCGTCGAAGGGAGCCCGAGGTTTCTACCTGCCGAAACAAGGAAACTGATGGAACCGCAAGTTTCCAGCTGATCCACTGCAAAACCAACTGTTCTAGTCTGAACTTCGTTCGTCTCGACAAAATCAACAAGACGTCCAAAGAAATCGACAATCTCCGTAGGTTCTGCGGGAATGTCAAAAAATACGACTGCCGATTTTCCGCCGCGGCAATACGATTCCGCAATACTCCGCCAAGAAAGGTTGTCTTCGGCAATCGCCTTAGAAAGCACTTCGGACACAGGAACAATACGGATAAGCGCACCGCGATCTTCAAGAGTGAACCAACCCGAAACAGGAGTCGAACGTCCAAGCGCATCCTGCACCGCGGATTCCGTCACAAGCGCATAGTCAAAGCGGGAACGTTCCAGAACATCGGCCATGCCCGGCTCCCAAACCAGCGAAGAATTAAAATACCCTTGAGGTTCTACGCCAAGCACTTTCTTCAAGTAGTTGCGGTGCAGCTCAAGTTGCATCATCTGCAAGTCTTCCGGGAATAGCGGGAGCATCGGGTCGTAGTACCCACCGCCTAAAAATTCGAGAACGCCATTGCGAATTGCATTCTGAATTTTGCCAAACATCAAGGGCTTAGCCACATTGTAGAGCGCCTCGATCATCGGCCCGTCAAGAAAAATGGAGCACTTCAATTGTTCCGAATTCAAGAGAACATTCAATCCTTCAAGCAAATTGCGCGCTATCGCCTCCAAATTTTCATATGAGGTCGAAGGCGCCATCTGTAGCACAAAGGATATTCTTGGATTCATGAGACAAAGAATAGAAAAAAGTTAGTGGATGGTGGTCGATGGTTAGTGGTTAGTGGTTAGTAAACAGTAGGCAGTTAGAATGTAGTATGCTTGCTGCGTCATCCTGACTCTGGCCCCTGTAAGGGGATAGAGGAAGGATCCAGTGAAGGTATGGGGTATGGGGTTATTGTAATTAGAAAAGCACAAAGCGAAGCGTGCCCAAAGGCACAACGTGCCGACCCCATAGCTCAAGCGAAGCGTCCCCATAGCCCCTAAAACCTAATCCCTACTACCTAAGACATTTATTTAACGCTCTTGAACATTTGTTTCGCATTTTCTAAATTTAGAACGGGTAGCGGATGGCCGCCGGCTGCGAGCAATCAAGGCTGGAGGAAAGTCCGGGCACCGCAGGGCAAGATGCTGGATAACGTCCAGGCGTGGAAACGCGACAGAAAGTGCAGCAGAAAGCAAACCGCCCGCAGCAATGCGAGTAAGGGTGAAACGGCGAGGTAAGAGCTCACCGCACGACTGGTGACAGGAGTGGCATGGTAAACCTCATCCGGTGCAAGACCAAGCAGGATTCCGTTCGAAAGAACCTGGTGCGGCCCGTGCCAGCTGGATATCCGGGTAGGTCGCTTGAGGCGGTCGGTAACGATTCGTCCAGAGAGATGGTCATCGCTCCGATGGCAACATTGGAGTACAGAACCCGGCTTATAACTACTCGACTTTGAAGGCTTCCATTAAACATGGAAGCCTTCTCCTTACTGGTTTATTTCGAAGTCCTTCTTTTAATGACTTCGTCGTAATCTCCGTCTTTCCACTTTTGCTCGTAATCCTTGCAATCACTTTCGTACTCCGCAACATTCCAATTAAGCGATTCCAAACTCACATTCTGGAAGCTAATAACAAAGTAGGAAACTCCATTTTCGCAATAGGTTTCAGTATAATTTCTCTTATGAGAACTTTCTTTTATTCCATCCTCGAATTCCAAACACATAGCCTTTTTTTCATAAGGCGTTATATAAAAATGGGAATCCTCGTAATATTGCGTTCCGTTGCCGTTTTTGTCAAACGTAAACTTTTCCACATGGCCCTTGTATTTCGGGATATTCACCTGGATTTGTTTCCAGTACGAGCCGTCTTCATTTGTGCCATCCGTGACGACGCAATAGAAGCCATCATCCCCATTCGGCGGGAAACTTCCCTTTGATTTACTCGCTGAATTTGAGCCAGAGCCATTACTGTCACCGCTCGATGCGGAATCATCACAAGCGGTAAAGGCAAGCATTGCGAACATTCCAAGAGCAAACAAAAGTTTTTTCATTCCTTTTCTCCTTATTTCTGATTATATCGTTATTTATAAACTTACAAATTTTCGCATACTCATAACAGCAACAGCAATACTTATCGTTACAGATAAAGCCAATACCACAAGCGGAATCATCAAGCCCCGCAAAAATACTTCATGCCCCATTTGCACAAGCAAAAGAAGCGGCAGAATAAAGAACAATGTAATGTGGGTCGCCGCACGGACGGTTTTGACGCGGAGCGAAATCATCAATGAAAAAGCAGTCGTAAGGAGTACTGCCGAAAGCGCACCAAGCATAGAGGCTCCAGCCTCCAGCGTTGTAATCTCGGAATGCGAAAACCAATAGCCCAACTGCGCCAAAAGTGCAAACAAAACCGGGAACGGAAGAATCGCAAGAAGTTTGCCCCAAAAGAGTTTCGCAGGCGCAATCGGCGAAAGCTGCAAAAGCTCCAGCGAATTGCGTTCGCGCTCGCCCGCAAAACTGTCACCCGCCAAAGGAGCGCCCATCGGAGCCATCAGGCAACCGAGCAGAAGCATCATGTAACTTTCCATGCCCTGCATAATCTCGCCACCATAACGCGAAACGGCAATCGCCTGGCTCGCCGCGAGAATCATCGGCGGGATAATGAACGGAATCCAGAAACGCGGTTCCCGGAAAATCAGGCGAAGTTCGTGTTTAAAAACGTGGAGCATGGGGTTAGTTACGGACCGCTATCAGGTTGATTATGCCAAAAATAGATATTACAAACCTTATTTTTGCAGAATCGAATCTCATA
>JAEEGK010024210.1_pt1 | contig 12606 bp, 10 predicted proteins | sample 8958771 | NCBI WGS metagenome assembly JAEEGK01 (sample SAMN16246547, study PRJNA631951) | gut metagenome | biome: gut microbiome; feature: rumen; material: SC-attached | host: Bos | place: Iran: Karaj | collected 2018-10 | reverse complement strand
AGTTCAATATTGATAGCCAGATTATTGGACACGTGGAGGCTTCGGATGTGAAGCGGCTGACGATAAAGAGTGAGTTTGGAGAGTTTGAATATTAAAAAGAGCATCATGATTATTAGACCCGAGGATTATATTACTGAAGAAAAGACCAATTCTGTCTTTTTATCTAGTTTGCTGTCAAGAGAATCCAGTGGATTCTCTAAAGAAGCAAGAGAAAATTTATATAAAATCCTTAAGAAGTATTTTCAAGATAAAGGTGTTCGTTTTGAAGAGCTGATAAACACTCGTGATGTTTGGTGTAGAGATTTCATGCCAGTTCAGATAACAAAAGATTTATTTTTATCCTTTACATATTATCCTGATTACCTTATTGAGCAACAGTTTGCAATAACAAACTGGGAGTTACATAATGTCCACTCTAGAGAATTGGATATTTGTAGGATTCCACATCGGATATTGCCTTTAATCTTAGATGGTGGTAATGTAATTAAAGCCATCAACAAAGAAGGCAAACCAACATGTATTCTCTGTGACAAGGTACTTGAAGAAAACAAAGTATCAAAAGTTGAATTGGAAAATTGGTGGAATAGGTATTTTGAGGGTAGTTTGGAATTAGTACTTTTACCTTGGGAAGGGCCTGATTACAATCCTATTGGTCATGCAGATGGAATAGTAAGATACATTTCCAAAGGAAAAGTTCTGATGACAAATTATTCTGAATATGATAAAGAACTCGCAGAGAAATATCACAACATACTTAAAACACATGGTTTTGAGGTGCAAGAACTTTGGTATAGAAAGATGTTTTCTGAAGAAGACAAACTATGGAAATTGTTGAAAAATCACAGTTGGTGTTATATCAACTTTTTGCAAGTTGACCATAATATTTTGCTGCCGAGGTTGGGCTATAATAAATTGGATAACTTGGCACTGGAACAAATCAAAGAAGCATTTGACAATGGCTTCAATGTTGAAATGATTGATTGTGATATGACTGAAATTATTGGAGGCGACGGGTGTGGTTCTAATTCTGGAGGTGCTTTGAATTGTTTAACATGGAATGTAAGTATTGAAAAACAAAGTGATGAAAAAGCATAGTTCAATAGAAAAGGTTTCAGAAGTATTAGAAACCCTCCCTAAAGGTGGAATAATGAAAGAAATAGTTGACCCTGTCGAATGGCAAAGACAGCAGCGAGATGAGTGGGAGATTGACTGGGAAAAATAATTATAGTTTAGTCTCATGGACATCACTGAAAAACTCGAGACAATAAAGCACCGTTGGGAGGAGATGGGCGAACAACTCGCCGACCCTGCCGTGGCTTCCGACATGAAGAAGTTTGTGAAGCTCAATAAGGACTATAAGGACTTGGAGCCTATCGTCACGGCCTTCAAGGAATACAAGACGCTGAAAGCCAACGTGGAAGAAGCCCGTGAAATCCTTGCCACGGAGAAAGACGAGGAGATGCGCAAGATGGCCCAAGAGGAGTTGGACACTGCCCAAACAAGCATCGAGCAACTGGAGCAGGACATCCGCGTGATGATGATTCCCAAAGACCCGCAAGACAGCAAGAACGCCATCATGGAAATCCGTGCGGGCACGGGCGGCGACGAGGCCTGCCTTTTTGCTGGCGACCTGTTCCGCATGTACTCTAAGTTCTGCGAAAACCGTGGCTGGAAGGTCGAAGTGACCTCCGTCAGCGAAGGCGCGAGCGGCGGCTACAAGGAGATCGACTTCACCGTCACGGGCAACGGTTGCTATGGCATCCTGAAATTCGAGTCGGGCGTACATCGTGTGCAGCGCGTACCCAAGACCGAGACTCAAGGTCGCATCCATACCTCTGCCGCTTCGGTGGCCGTACTGCCCGAAGCCGAGGAGTTTGACGTAGAAATCAACGAGGGCGAAATCAAATGGGACACCTTCCGTTCATCAGGTGCTGGCGGACAGAACGTGAACAAAGTGGAATCAGGCGTGCGCCTGCGTTATATGTGGAAGAACCCTAACACGGGCGAGATGCAGGAAATCCTCATCGAGTGTACTGAGACCCGCGACCAACCCAAGAACCGTGAACGCGCCTTGGCCAGACTGCGCACGCGCATCTACGACATGGAATACCAAAAATACATCAACGACATCTCCGCCAAACGCAAGACCATGGTCTCGACCGGCGACCGTTCGGCGAAGATTCGCACCTATAACTATCCCCAAGGCCGCGTCACCGACCACCGCGTGGAAGGCTTGACGGTTTATAACCTTGCCGCCGTCATGGATGGCGATTTGGATGAGATCATCAACCGTTTGCAGATGGCGGAAAATGCTGAGAGACTGAAAGAAAACATTGAATCATGATATTATGAATAAACACCAATTATTTGAACAGATCAAGAAAAAGCAGTCGTTCCTCTGTGTCGGGTTGGACACCGACATCAACAAGATTCCGCAGGAATTGTTAGCTATGGACGACCCCATCTTTGAGTTTAACAAACAGATTATCAACAAGACTGCCCCGTACGCTGTGGCTTACAAACCCAACACCGCTTTCTACGAAGTGTACGGCGCCAAAGGCTGGCAGAGTCTTGAACGTACCGTCCAATACATCAAGAACAATCATCCCGACATTTTCATTATCGCGGATGCCAAGCGCGGCGACATCGGCAACACCTCGGCCAACTATGCCAAAGCCTTCTTCAACACCTTGAAAGCTGATGCCCTGACCGTAGCGCCTTACATGGGCAAAGACTCCGTGGAGCCGTTCCTCAACTTCGAGGACAAATGGGTCATCCTCTTGGCCTTGACCTCCAACAAAGGTTCTCAAGACTTCCAATACCTGAACGTCGGCGAGCGCATGCTGCATCAACAAGTGTTGCAAACGGCCACCACTTGGGCAACCTCAGAACAGATGATGTTTGTGGTGGGTGCCACCCATCCCGAGGAATTGGGAGAAATCCGCAAATTGTTGCCCGACTATTTCTTCCTTGTGCCTGGCGTAGGTGCCCAAGGCGGCGACTTACAAGCTGTGGCGCACAACGGCTTGAACGACGAATGCGGTTTGCTGGTCAACTCTTCAAGGGGAATCATCTATGCTTCCAACGGCAGTGACTTCGCTGTTCGTGCCGGTGAGGAAGCGAAGAAGTTGCAGGAGCAAATGGGGACGTTACTGAAGGAAAGAGGTCTAATCTAGTCCGATTGCTTCGATTCTATCCATAACGAAAAAAGTCGCCTCAATTGAGACGACTTTTTTCTTGGTAATCAGTAGGTCACTTAACGGGCCACTGAGAAAGTGCGGTTCAACATGGCACCGTCATTGGCAATGACACGGATAAAATACATGCCATTGTTCAGGCTTTCCGTGTTAACCTGAGCCTTGTTACCATTGATTTCCTGCTTCATAAGGCACTGACCGACTGCATTGTAAACTTCAATGCTTCTCATTCCTTCGCCTTCCACATTCAACACGTTGGCGGTTGGGTTAGGATAGAGTTTCAGGTTGTTTTCAAATTCGTCAACGTTTTCCATCCATGTCTGGAAGGTAGTCTCGGGACCATAATAGGTTTGGCCATTGACGACGGCATAAGCCTTCACCATGTAAATGCTTGACATCTCAAGATCATCGGTAAAGCCAAGGATATTCTGGAACTCATTGTAGACACCATTGATAATCATCGGCTCGGAGCTTGTCACCTTACGGCAAGAGAAACCCACCTCATCGGGATAGGTACTGCAAGTCATGTGAGCCATAAAGTCAGCATGGTTGTAGTCCACGTTAGCGACTTCCGTCTCAGTGATATTCACTTGTACAGCACCTTCAACAGAAATCAGGTGTGTAGCCTCGGCACCAAACTCACCGTCGTCTTCATCACCGAAGAGCACATTGCCTTGGCTATCCTTCACAATGTAGTAACCATGACCGAAGGAGCAGCAGATGCCATTTTCCATCTGGTCGTAGATGGTAAATTTAACGCATTCATTGGCAGGAACGGTGGCATGCTCAATGTGAAGCTGCGTACCTGTACCGCTGGCAAGCATCGTGTAAGGGCCACCAGAAGCCAGAACCGTACCATCAGGAGTTGTGAATTCCCAAGTGATGTGGTTGCCGAACTTGTCTTGCATAAGTTCAAGCTTCAGTTCTTCCTCTTCGCCTTCAATTTCAACACTCTGCCATTCCAAGCAATTCACGCTACTCGTAACTTGAGTACTATAGGGTTGTCCGTTAGCCTCCGTAATCTCAACATTGATGGGATGTGTACCGAAAGAAACCTCAACAGGGATTTCCAATTTCTCAATTTCATACTGGGCGAGGTTGCCTTCCCAGTTGATCGTGTAGGTTTCGCCTTCCACTTCTGCATTGATGGTCAAGGAAGTAAGAACATCTGTACCACCGTTCTGGACATTCACATCCACAATTTTGGTGTGCGTGCAAGTGGCACCACCCACCTGACTGACGCTTCTAATCATCGGGTAGATCGGCTCGTCGGAACCTTGCACCATATCAAGATGGCAACCCGTCAGGATAGGACGATAAGCATTACCTTGTTGACGCTCAGAGACCCAAGCGAGGAAGAAGATATTATCGATGTCGACATCCACGCCATTGGGGCTACCGATAACTTCAGGGATTTCATACTCATAGGTGCGAGTGATCAAAGTGCCCTGTGTGGTGGGGCTGATAGGATCACCCCATGCGCTCTCGCTAATGACATCGCGGAGAATGTGCATATGGACATATTGGCCGTTGAGCCATTGCGTCGGGTTGTAGTTACCGTAGTCGGCCTGTGAGCCCAAGATGCTGTCTTGCAACATGGCCACAGTCAAGAAGTTCTGATCGACGGTACTATTACCAGTGTAATACACTTCAACAGTAATGGTAGCCAAACGGGTCTGAGGATTAACAATGGCCATACCAGCAACATTGCATTCCGAAACCTGATTCAACTGTTGGCTGGCAATACCAGCCCAAGCACTTCTGCTTTGACCAGCAGCCGTAGTACGGTTGACCACACCCGTAGGATAACCAGAGATTTGGAAACCACCGTGGATGGTGTTACCGTCTTGGGTAATCATGTTGGGATAGGAGGTTTGAGCATAACCGCCCGCATGGATGTTGATAGCCCATAGTCTACCAGGATTGTTGGCCATAAGTTCATTTGCGATTCTGTGACCATCAGTGCAATAGCCACAACCACGGCCAGTGAACTCTTCAAGGATGACGTTCCTGTTGGCAGGTTCAGTTGATACATACTGCTGGGCCTTCAGTGAGAAAGAGAGCGCCAGCAAAGCCATTAAGGCAAGGGTAATTCTTTTCATAGTGATAGATTTAATTGATTTCATTTTTCCGCCACAAAAATACACATTAATCAAAAAAATGCGCCACTTTGTGACGCATTTTTTTCATCATTTTCAAAATTATCCTCATCAGAGGCCTTCGATGACGGTTGTCCAGCCAAATTCGTCAGGCTCAGTACCATATTGGATGCCACGAAGCTTGTTATAGAGCTTCTCGCTCCATGGACCGGGTTTGCCATCGCCAAAGGTGTAGGATTTACCATTTTCGGGATCATCGATGCGTGAGATGGGGCTGATGACGGCGGCAGTACCGCAAGCGCCAGCCTCTTCGAAAGTGGAAAGCTCCTCTTCAGCAATGGGACGACGCTCGACCTTCAAACCGATGGTCTCAGCCAGCTGCATCAAGCTCTTGTTGGTGATGGAAGGCAGGATGGACGTGCTCTGAGGCGTGATGTAGGTGTTGTCCTTGATACCGAAGAAGTTGGCAGCGCCAGCCTCGTCGATGTACTTTTTCTCCTTGGCGTCGAGATAGAACTCACAGGCATATTGGCCGCCATGGCAAGCCTCAACATGCGGGCGCAAAGAAGCGGCGTAGTTGCCACCCACTTTGTAGGTACCAGTACCCAGCGGGGCAGCACGGTCGTACTTACGCGTGATGACATAGGGGTTAGCCATGAAGCCACCCTTGAAGTAAGGGCCGACGGGGGTCACGAAGACCACGAACAGATATTCGTCAGCGGGTTTCACACCCACGCGGGCACCCGTGCCGATGAGCAACGGACGGAGATAGAGCGAAGCACCCGTTTCGTAAGGCGGGATAAAGTCGGCATTGAGGCGGATGACCTTCTCGATGGCTTGCCAGAACTTGTCCTCAGGAAACTCTGCCATCATGATGCCCTGAGCCGAACGCTGCAAACGCTTGCAGTTCTCGTCCCAGCGGAACACACGCACCTTGCCGTCCTTGCCACGGAAGGCCTTCATGCCTTCGAAAGCTTCCTGACCGTAGTGCAGACAGGTGGCGGCCATGTGGATGTTGATGGAGGTGTCGGAGCTGACTTCAAGTTCGCCCCACTGACCGTTGCGGAAATAGCAGCGGACATTGTAATTCGTTGGATAATAACCAAATGTTAAATTTGCCCAATCGATGTTTTGCATGATATTTAATAATTTTAGTTGTTAAATTCTGTCGTTTCCTAAAAGTCCACGAAATTACGAATTATTTCGATACAAAAAGCATTTCTGAAGAAAAATATTATCTGACCCAATACCGATTAAATAACTTTCCTATATTTGTGTTCTCAAATGATAATCAACATCAATAAAAATATGCGTATGAAACTCAAACTCTTACTTTTAGTGACGATGGTTACAATTTTGCAGCTCCATCTTTTTGCCGAACATGTCAGCGCTGACAAGGCAAGTCAAGTAGGCATGAACTTCATGAAACAAAAATACACATTCATCACAACGAGAGGTGAAGCAGTTAAGATGTACAAATCGGTTGAACTCACTCAAGTCACAAGAAGAAGTGTTGACAATCAACACTTTTACGTTTTCAACCTAAACGATAATCAAGGGTGGGTGTTGGTGGCCGATGACGATCACAGCATTCCGATCTTGGGTTATTCAAAATCAGGTGAGTTCGTGACCGAAAACCTTTCGGCCAACATTGAAGATTGGCTTACAGGCATCAGCTCGGAGATTCAATATATCATTGATAATGATATAGTTGCTGACGAAAAGACCACATCACTATGGAAGGAGCTTTTTTCTGGTGTATCAACGGAGTTTATCAACAGAGACGAAAAAGTTGTCAATCCTTTGGTTCAGACAAGGTGGAATCAAGCACCTTATTATAATGACCATTGTCCTTACGACAACCAGTATGGTGAGCGCACCGTGACAGGTTGTGTGGCAACCGCCATGGCGCAAGTCTTGAAGTATTGGAACTATCCCGAAGTGGGCAGCGGGAGCCATTCCTACTCAACAAGTTCATACGGCACCCTATATGCCAACTTCGGTGGCACACAATACGCCTGGAATAACATGCCAAACCGCGTCACAAGCCCCAACAACGCCGTTGCCACGTTGATGTATCACTGCGGTGTGAGTGTTGACATGAGCTATGGTGTGGCGGAGACTGGCGGCAGTGGCGCATACGTCATATCAAGCTATACCAACTCGGAGAATTGCGCTGAGTTTGCTTTCAAAAACTATTTCGGATACAAATCATCAGCTCATGGAGAGATGAAAGACAACACCAGCGACAGCCAGTGGAAGAACATGTTGCGTGCCGACCTTAACGCCTCAAGACCTTTGGTTTATGCAGGTTTCGGCAATGGGGGTCACTGCTTCGTTTGCGACGGCTACGACAACAGCGACATGTTCCACTTCAATTGGGGCTGGGATGGCCAGAACGATGGCTTTTACTCACTTTCGGCCTTGAATCCTGGCAGCGGCGGCGCCGGAGGCGGATCATACAGCTTCACCAACAACCAGCAAGCCATCTTCGGCTTGGAGCCTACCCAAAGCGGCGGAGGTGGCGGAGGTGGCAGCAGTACCAATGCCGACTTACGCCTTTATTCCGAATTATCGGTAGAAAACCAGATATGGTTTGGAAGCGATATTACGGTGACAGCCAGCATTGGCAACTGGGGTGAAGCCGCCTTCAGCGGTAGCTTCTGCGCAGCGGCATTCGATGCCGACGGCAACTTCATCGATTTCATCGACACTAAGTCAGTTAACCTTCAAGGAGGCTTCTATAATGACTACGAGTTCACCACCACCGGTAACATCGTGTTTGTGCCTGGCCAATACCAAGTTGCCTTGTTCTACAAGACTAATGAGGGGGATTGGATCATCATTGACGACGGTAACTATAACAACATAGGCACTTTCCAGATTTATTATGAAGATGACATTGAGACCTACTCAGATTTCACCATCCTCAGCGACAACGGCCAATTGATACAAGGCTCAACTGCGAGGATCAATGTGGATTTGGCCAATACCGGAAGCAACACTTTTTATGGCAACGTGAGAGTGAATCTGTCAACATTAAATGGAGAATGGGTACAAAACATCGAAATCAAAAACATCAGCGACGGCTTAGGGTCTGGATACCATTTTACCAACGGCCTGACTTTCGAAGGAGAGATCACAGCAGAGCCAGGTACGTATCACATGGAATTGGCATATTATAACAACGGTTGGTATTACGCCGGCGCATATTATCATTCAAACCCGATCACTGTGGTGGTGGAAGCTCCTGAGATAAACGCCGATCGGTACGAGGTCAACAACACACTGGCACAAGCCTACAAACTCGAGCTTTCAAACTGGTCAAACAACCAAACAGCAGTTTCAACCACCGGCTCCAATTTACACGTAGGAAACGACATCGATTATTATAAGGTAGAGTTGCCAACAGGCCGCAGCTACACCATCAATGCACGTCTGCACGACTCATACGCCAGTGGCAACGGGCAATCCTATACTGTTGATGCCATGTTTGCCTATTCAACTGACGGCCAAACTTTTTCAGCTGGTATTGACGACGTGATGGACGAAAGCATTTCTTTTAATGGAGGCACCATATACTTTGGAGTAACACCCTATTTTTCAGGAATGTCTGGAACCTATCTTCTGGAAATCGCCATCAGTATTGGGGGATTCGGTACCGATGAGAATTATGCGGCAAGCTTCATCTTATATCCTAACCCCGTGAAAGACATTCTCCATATTAAATGCGACAACATGCAGCAATATGATGTCTTCAGCCTTGACGGAAAGCTGATAAAATCACTGCAAAGAAATAACGATGAGGCTGTTATTGACTTCAGCGACCTTGAAAGAGGCATCTACATGGTTCGAATTACCAGTGACAAAGGCATAGTGACAAGAAAAATCGTTAAGGATTAGACCTCATTTCAACTGTAACGGCGAGATAGAGAAATCACCGGCATTTCAAGCAGATGCCGGTGATTTTCATTTCAGTTTGTTCAGGTGTTCACAAATCCAAAGCCGTTTCCAAATAATGCTGTCCTATGCTATACTGGGCCTTCAAATCCGCAATTTGCTGCAAAATTTTCGGCTCTTTCACGTTTTTCGATGTTTTCCTTCCAACCAGCAACACATTTTTCGGCGTATGTTCCATCTCGATGAACTCCATCACTTGAGTCTTGTAGCCGAAATACTCCAAAATCAAGGCGCGGATGGTGTCGGTAATCATCACAGCCTGACGCTCAAGGAAGATGCCGTAACGCGTGATAGCGTCGACCTTGCCCGAGCGTTCCATCTCTTGACGGATTTGCTTGTGGCAACATGGGGCGCAAACAATCAGTTCCGCTCCTGCCTTGATGCCCGAAGCAATGGCATCGTCGGTGGCCGTGTTGCAGGCGTGAAGTGCAATAAGAACATCCAACTTTTCGGGATGATAGGCCTCGATGCTGCTCTCCACAAACTCCAAGCCTTTCAAGTTGTCCGCTTTGATAATCTCGTTGATTTTCAGCACCAAGTCGGGACGGATCTCCACACCTTTAATGTCCACATCCAAATTCAAACGTTGGGTCAACAACTCATGTAAAGCAAAGGTAAGATCCCCCTTCCCTGCCCCCATGTCGGCGATGTGAACCGTCCCATCGAACTTCATAGGCTTGATGAGACTTTCCACAATCTCTGCGTACTTGTAAATCTGTTTGAACTTATGCTGCAAGTCGGCAGTGATCTTACCCTCGCGGGTGGTCAAACCCAACTGATACCACCACAGATTGGCAGGATTGATAAGGCGAATTTTCTGCTTATCGTGCTGCAAATTCTGTTCGCGACATTCCTGTACCTTCTTGGTCTGAATGGTCGCCTTGCCTTTGGAAGAGACCAGCAATGTAATATCCTCGTCAATGGTAAACAACACAGCATTCAAGAAACGACAAGGAATCATTTCTTTCAGAATACTAAGCATTTGGGCCGCATCATAGTTCTTCACCTCATCGCGATGCTCATAATGATAGGTAAAGGCAAAAAGTCGATTCTCCTTTATTAATACAGGCTTCACATAGATGTTGCGCAAATCGTCACGTCTCTGTGCAGGCTTGCTCAACGTCATTTTCACTAATGTACTTTGCTCCGCGGCATCAGCTATTCGGTTAAGGAATTTATCAAGATTTTCCGACATAGTTAAAGTTTTCGGCAAATAATGAACCTATAATCATTCCGGCAACGCCACAGCAGGCCAGCCATAGTCTTGCACCATTTTGACCGGAAGGTTGTGCTTCTTAACATAATCGGCGACGAAGTGCAGTCTGATGTCCTCGCGTTTCTCCTGATTGCTGTTGAGTTCCCAAAAAGCATCAAATTTATCACCAAAGATTCTCTTGGCACTTTCCAAATTGCCTGCACCATCCTCAACGGCCTCGAAACTAACCACCTCAAAACCCTTGTCGGTTTTCTTCAAGTGCATCAGACCAGGATGGTCACCGCCAGAAACGGTCTTTAGTGTGTCGCCAGAAACGTCGTAGTTGAACACCCAAAAGTCGCCCCATACGAGGACATTATCCTTATTGCCATCGTCCGTACTGATGATGAAAGGACTAGGAATGCAATACTCGGCTTCTGCATAATTCTTGCCGATTACGTTTACAAGATAGTCATTGACAGCGACATTGCAAAGCTCAGCGTCAGACACAACTTGTTCTACCTGAACGGGTTCTTCCTTAACCTGCTTCTTGGCATCTTTATTGCCACAGCCAACAAAACCAACGCCGCTGATAAGGATGGCGGCAATCATCCAAAGTCTTTTAGAATGTTTCATTTCAGTTTGATTTATTGTCAATAATTTACTTTTGCAAAATTACATAAAATAAGCAATCGGTCAAAATTAAATTTCGATATCTAAAAATTCACTGGCTGCAAGCAATCAACCGTCAGCTATTAGCTTGGTAGCACCGATGCTAAATCGAAGATTGGCTACGCCGAATCGGAGATTTCAACGTAGTTAAAGCTGATGTCTGACTACTAAAGGCCAAACAGCTTAGTTTTTTTGTCTTTTACGTAAAGTAATTGCGCTCACCTACTTATAAGTAACTGTTCAGATTCAAATTGCATATTGTTTTGACATAGGGACTATTCAACAACAACCATTGACAATAAAAATGGCAGCTTTTTCATAAGGAGTGAATCTGTTACATCTGTTTATGCCTTCATAGCCATAAATCATATCTGTTGAATATATTTGCTAAACATACTCATCTACTAACGAAAAATCGATTCACCTTATGACCTTCAAGTCGAAGCAAGGCAATCTTATTATGTATGCCTCCACCATATCCTGTAAGGTTGCCGTTAGCACCCATCACACGGTGGCAGGGTATGATGATGCCTATCGGATTCCACCCTACCGCACCACCTACAGCTTGAGCTGACATCTTACCAATGCCATGATTATGAGCAATTTTGCCAGCTATCTCACCATAAGTCATAGTTTCACCATAAGGGATTTCGCACATAATATCAGAAACCTCCTTACGGAATGGAGTAGAACCTTCAATACGATAAGTTGGTATAAAATCGGGCTGATGTCCAGAGAAATAGAGGTCTAGCCATCGAACGGTTTCTTGTAAAACGAGGGGTAGAGACGCACCAAGGCCAGTCTCTACAGGAAACCGTTTGTAATTGTTTTCATCCCTCGATCCTTCAAAACACAACCCCGTCAAAGCCTCGCCATTAAAGCGCAACAGCAGGTCGTCGAAACCCTCGGGCGTATGATAATGGTAAATGAACTTCATATATTTAGCCTGACATTATTTCGTCTTACAATTCTTCTGATGGGTTTTTAGTAATTTCACTGCCTGAGAATAAGGGCTCGTCGTGACACTCACGAAATAAGCTGCCATAGTGGTTGTATAAGTACACTTGTAGAATCCCTTTGTAAACAGCTCCTCTTCTGAAAAGTTCTCAGCCAGGTCAAGCATCTCCCGCTGGGTCTGGGACAAAAGTGCTTTCGCTTCCTCCAACGAAGTGCCTTGATGCTTTTCCACCAACAGCTTGTCCATCTCATAGTAGTTCTTTCGATACTCGTCTGGCAGATAATCCCTCTGGTGTCCGTCACGTATGTTCTGGACAAAGACACGCATCAGAACTTGCCATTCGTAAAGATGCGTCAACAAGTCTCGTAGGCAGCGGTCATTTTGCCATCTGACGCCACACTTTTTGGGGTCAGTGGTAAAAGCGAATGGAGCAGCGACTTCTTCCGTGTTCATTTTGCTTATCTGTTCATTCAGTTTGGCATAGCCATTTTGCATAGAGGCTATCAGTTCTTGTTTTGTAGTTGG
>JAEEGK010024208.1_pt1 | contig 12607 bp, 11 predicted proteins | sample 8958771 | NCBI WGS metagenome assembly JAEEGK01 (sample SAMN16246547, study PRJNA631951) | gut metagenome | biome: gut microbiome; feature: rumen; material: SC-attached | host: Bos | place: Iran: Karaj | collected 2018-10 | reverse complement strand
TCAGTACATCGAGATCGGCATTCTTCAAGATCTCAAACTCCTCATCACTCAGCAGGGCACGCTCATCGCTACTCATCGGAGTCAGTTTAGCCTGAATGAAGTTCATTGCTACAAACATTCCGATAATCGAACCACAAGGATTAAAGCACTGTGCCAGATTAAGTCTTCGTGTAGCCGTCTCCTCTGGTCCCATCGCCAGAATATAAGGGTTACAGGAAGTCTCCAAGAACGACAAGCCACAGGTCATGATGAAATAGGCGATCAGGAAACAGCCATAGAGACCAATGCTCTTAGAGGGGAAGAAGAGCAGAGCACCTGTCGCATAGAGGCCGAGTCCCATCAGCACACCTGCCTTATAACTGTATTTGCGAATAAAGATGGCAGCCGGGAAAGCCATACAGAAGTAGCCTCCATAGAAGGCCACCTGAACCAATGAGCCATCTGTAACGCTCATACGGAAGATTTTCGAGAACGCCTTCACCATCGGGTTTGTGATGTCGTTGGCAAAGCCCCAGAGGGCAAAGCAGAACGTCACGAGGATGAAGGGTATCAGATAACTCTTTTTCATTGGAAACGAACTAAGATTCTAAACACCTTACCAGGATTCTCAGCCCACTGCTGCATAGCCTCAGGCGCTTCTTCAGGAGTCACCTCATTCGAGATGAGACGATCAACAGGACAGGTGCCACGCTCCAGATAATGGATGACAGCACGGAAATCGCTGGGCTGAGCATTGCGTGAGCCTCGGATGTCAAGCTCCTTCTGCACGAAGAACTTCGTCTGGAATGACACCTCTGTCTTCGCATAGCCGATACAGATCACACGACCTGTAAACGCTACTTCATCAACAGCCATCTGGTAGGTCATCGGACTTCCTACTGCCTCGATCACCACATCAGGACCAAACCCGGAAGTTATCTCCAACAGACGAGCATGCACATCTTCTGTCTTGGTGTTGATGGTATAGCTGGCACCCATCTCTTTGGCAAGTGCCAGTTTCTCATCGTCGATATCGGCAGCTACAACCGTTGCACCACGCAGGGCAGAACGGACGATGGCACCCATACCTACCATACCACAGCCAATTACCATCACCACATCGATATCAGTAACCTGCGCACGATTCACAGCATGGAAACCTACACTCATCGGCTCAATCAGAGCACAGGTACGAGGTGTCAACTGTTCTGCAGGAATCACTTTCTCCCAAGGTAGTACGATATATTCTCGCATGGCGCCATTGCGCTGCACACCCAACGTCTCGTTATGCTGACAGGCATTGACACGTGAATTACGACAAGAGGCACACTTACCACAGTTGGTATAGGGATTACAGGTAACTGTCATACCAGGTTTCAGACTTTCAGGCACATCAGCACCCACCTTCTCTATCACTGCTCCAATCTCATGACCTGGGATCACGGGCATCTTCACCATTGGGTTCTTGCCCAAATACGTGCTGAGATCAGAACCGCAGAAGCCGACATACTCAAGGCGCAGGAGTACCTCGCCGGCATGTAACTCCTGTTCTGGAACACTCACGATTTGCATCTCACGCAAACCAGAAATCTGTATTGCTTTCATAACTTCAATATTTCAACTCTTCAATTCTTCACTCACTCATATTCTTTATATACGGCAATTCAGGCAACTCGCCGAAGCCAAAGAAACGCTTGGCGTTCTCACCTAAGAAGAGACGCTTTTCCGCCTCTGTAAGTTCGCTGGATTTCTCCACGAAGTCGTATGACATCTTATAGGTGATGGCTGTGATGGTGCGTGGATAATCACTACCCCACATCAGTTTCTCCATACCCACCTCATCAGCTGCCTCTTTGATGGCACGGATGGCTGATGGAAAAGGATAGAACTCATCATTGAAGAGCCAGGTGATACCACCGCTTTCGACATACACATTCTCGTGGCGGGCCAATCGGATCTGACTCATCCATCCCTCATGTGTCACCATGCCGAAATGTCCGATAGCCACTTTCAGCTTTGGACACTCCTGAATGATTTCCTCCATTTGTCCTACCTGAGCATCGCCGTCTTTCAGTTCGATACCTAAGATGATACCATGTTCCTCCATCAAGTGCATCAGTTGCATCATCTCATCATTTAGGAACTGCTGGGGCAATCGGGCTGCAGGCACTTTGATGCCTTTGAAACGCTTTATCAATGCTTTGGCATGACCCAGAAAACCTGGTTCACGATAATCAGCCATACCAAAGGTAAAAAACCTGTTGGGATAACGGCGTTCTACTTGCATTAGATAACTGTTCTGCAGTCCGTCGATAAACTCCTGTGTCACCACAGCCGCAGCCACCTGTGCATAGTCCATATTCGAGAGGAAGCGCTCAGCGGTGTTCTGACCATCCGTCATAAAAGGTGGCAACATCTGGCGCTCTTCGCCGAAGAACATAGAACGACTACGATTAGACTCCAACTGATAGATGGGTTCTCCGTCAACTATTGTATCTTGATTCAGCCACAGATGGCTGTGAGCATCAATTATGAGTTTTTCCATCTTACAAACATCTGATCGCCGATGATAGCCTGAACCTCACTGACAAGTTGCTCATCGACCGGTTCATTTACATAGTTGATATTCTTCAGGACATTCTGGGGATTAGCACTGCTGAACAAAGTAGAGGCAATACGCGGATTCAGACTGGTAGAGAACTGAATGGCGAGCTTATCGATCGGATAACCTTTCTCCTGACAATAAGCAGCTGCCTTGGCACAAGCTCTCTGCAGATCCTTGCCTGCCGGATGCCACGCAGGCGCACCACGCTGTGAAAGCAATCCCATGGAGAAGGGCGATGCGTTGATAACGCCCACATTGTGCTGCTCGAAGAAGCCGAGGAAATCAACCAGTAAGGTGTCATTCAACGAGTAATGGCAGAAGTTCAGGATGCTCTCCACTACCCCACTCTCTGAATGCTCGATAACCCATTTCAGGTTCTCTGGCTGAAGGTCAGTAATACCAACATGCTTCACTATTCCCTTCTTCCTCAGTTCAACCAAAGCAGGCAGCGTCTCATCCACCACTTTCTGCAGTCCACCAGGAAGGTCTGCTTGGAATTCTATATCGTGCACATTGATCAGATCGATATAATCCACATTCAAGCGCTCCATACTCTCATAGACACTCTCAGTGGCCCGCTTGGCAGAATAATCCCAGGTGTTCACACCATCCTTACCATAGCGTCCCACTTTGGTGGAAAGATAATACTTCTCTCGTGGAATATCCTTCAATGCCTTACCTAATACGATCTCTGCTTTCAGATGACCATAATAGGGAGAGACATCTATCAGATTGATACCATTCTCAACAGCAGTGTGAACAGCCTGGATGCCTTCTTCCTCGCGAATGTTGTGAAACACACCACCCAGCGACGAGGCACCAAAGCCCAGATTCGACACTTTCATTCCAGTATTTCCTAATTCGTTATATACCATTGTGATGAATAGTTTTATGGTTTACGGCGCAAAGTTACGAAAAAGAAGCGAAAAGTAATAAGTGATAAGTGAAAAGTTGCTTGATATTCATATTTTTTTGTATCTTTGCAGCGTCCAACTAAAAACAATGGCCCTATGAAGGAATTATATTTTGCAGATCAAAACCGTTACGACAATGGAATGGAATATGAGCGTTGTGGGCGCTCTGGTGTGTTATTGCCTAAGGTAAGCCTCGGTTTCTGGCATAATTTCGGAAGCGTTGACCCCTATGAGCGCAGCAGAGAGATTACTCACTATGCCTTTGATCATGGTATCACACATTTTGATCTGGCCAACAACTACGGACCTGTGTATGGCTCTGCTGAAGAGACGATGGGAAGACTGATGGATGATGATTTCCGTCCTTATCGTGATGAGCTCTTTATCTCCTCAAAGGCTGGCTATGATATGTGGCCCGGACCTTATGGGGAATGGGGAAGCAGGAAATACCTGATGGCTTCGCTGGATCAGAGTCTGAAACGCATGAAGATCGATTATGTGGATCTGTTCTATAGTCATCGTTATGATCCTGATACACCATTGGAGGAGACACTTCAAGCTCTGGTGGACATCGTTCGTCAGGGAAAGGCACTTTATGTAGGAATCTCTAACTGGCCACTGGAACCCTTGAAGTTCGGCTATGAGTATCTGAAAGCCCACGATGTACCTTTACTCATCTATCAAGGACGTCTGAATATGCTAAATCGTGAACCTCAGGAAACAGGTATCACAGATTTCTGTGCAGAAAAGGGTATCGGCTTTATCGCTTTCTCACCATTGGCTCAGGGTCTGCTGACAGATCGCTATCTGAATGGTATTCCTGCTGATAGTCGTATGGCAAAGGAGAAATTCCTGAAGAGCGAGATGCTCACACCAGAACTATTGGAGAAGCTGCGCCATTATAATGAGGTAGCAGAAAGTCGTGGTGAGACATTGGCAGAAATGGCATTAGCCTGGATTCTGCACCAGAAAGCTGTCACTTCTGTGCTGGTAGGTGCCAGCAGCACTGCTCAGTTGGAGAAGAATCTGAAATGTGTCAATGCAGCTCCTTTCGACGAAGCACTATAATCAAGGATTATTCTCTTTCCACTTCTTAAACTCACGGATGGCAGCCACCAACTGGTTGTCATCTTCTTTTGTAAGAGTCACAATACGGAAATAATGACTGTCAAGTCCTCTGAAGTCAGAAGCATCACGAATCAAGATGCCATAGTTATTTATCAGCCATTGCTTTAATTCCCAAGCCTCAGCAAAATCAATGATCACCAACATGAAATGAGTATCTGTCTTCAATACTCTGATACCTTCAATTACTGTCAATTCCTGACGTAATCGCTGAGCTTCTGAAAGATAATCCTGTAAGTCAGGAATCATCTGGGGATTGTTTGTAAGCAAATACTTTCCAGCTTCTATCGCCATCGCATTTACAGCCCAAGGCTGACGAATCTGGCGCAGACGATCTATAATGATTGGAGAACTGAAAATATAACCCAATCGCAAACCAGGAATACAATATTTCTTAGAAAGAGAACCTATCAGCATCAAATTATAACAGTCCACCATCTCAGAAGGATTCAACATAGGTTGGAGTGTATAATCAGCAAACGACTGGTCAACCACATAGAGATAACGCGGATTCTGACGAATGATGCGGTTCATCAATGGTTTTAGCAATACATTACCTGTAGGATTATTAGGATTACAAATCCAGTATATTCTATCTTCAGGCATGACATCAAGATCATTTTTCCGATCGTAAGAGATCAGATGATCGAATGTCTTACAGGCATATTCATAGGCACTGAACGTGGGTTGCGGGATGATAGAAGCCCAATTCTTATAAAGCTGTGCTATCAGATAGATAGCCTCATTGGCACCACTGGTTATCATCACCGTATTTTCTGGTACACCAAGATGCTCAGCCAGTAATTTCTCTAAAGACGACGGTTCTGTCTCAGGATAATGACTGACCACCTCGAAATGCTCCATCAGGTGTTCCTTCAATCCTGAGAGATCAGCCCAAGCATAGATGTTAGAGCTGAAGTTCAGTTTAATCTTATCGCCATAGCGAAATGTATCATCCCCATGTCCGTAAATCATGGATGTCTGTCTTTAGTTATTTTTTTATTATTCTAATAGAGAGTGTCTCTGAATCGAAAACAATTCCATCGCGTTCAATGAATCTGCCAAGGGCACCTTGTTGTGCCAACTGTGCAGGAGTACCGATAGTCATTCCTGCCTCATGCGTCATCAACCAGATAGTATCAGCCAGTTGTAAAGCCAGTTCTACATCATGTGTAGAAAGGAAGATAGTCTTGTTGGCCTGACGACTGATAAGACTGAGCAGCTGCAGCACTTCCACCTTACTGGGATAATCCAAGAAGGCTGTTGGCTCGTCAAGGTAGATCACTGGTGTCTGCTGCGCCAAAGCCTTAGCAATCATCACTTTCTGGCGCTCACCATCACTCAGTGTATGTACCATCCTTTTAGAGAGCGAATCAATACCCACAAGAGCGATAGACTCATCAACGATCTGCAGGTCTTCTTTCGAATAGGTACCCCAGAATCCTGTATAAGGAGATCGTCCAAGACTGACCAGTTCGCGTACTCTCATATTCCTGACATCAGGCTTTTCGGTTAGAACTACGCCAATCTTACGACTTAATTCCTTGTCAGACATTTCAGAGATTTCTCTGTTCTGCAATCCATCTTCGGCTGAAAAAAGAATCTCTCCAGATATCTTCGGCTGAAAGGCTGACAACGTGCGCAACAGTGTAGATTTACCAACACCATTAGCACCAAGCAGACAGGTAAGCTCACCACTTCGGATTGCTCCTTTGATATGCTCTGCTACCACCCTAATACCATGTTTTGTGGTATAGCCGATGCCAAGATCCTTAAGTACTATTGTTTCAACATTCATCTTTGTGCTGCAAAAATACAACTTTTTTTCATTAGTCGTATCTTTTTATCAATAATTTTTTTATCAAGACTCTTCAATTAAATGCGTGATGAGTATTTTTACACCTATCGCAATCAGAATCAGTCCACCTAAGAGTTCCGGTTTCAGACGATTGGCAATAGCTTTTCCAAAACGAGCACCAAGTTTGGTACCAACAAGACTAAAACCAGATGACACTACACCTATTATAATAATAGGAAGTATAAGTTGGGAGATTTCATTATAACCTGTACAAGCGAAGGAAATACCAATAGCCAAAGCATCAATACTTGTAGCTACAGCTAACAACAACTGTGTACGAAGTCGAAGTGGATTGAAAAAATGCTCTTCCTCATCAGAAAAAGATTCCCGGATCATATTACCACCTATCAATAATAATAAGGTGAAAGCTATCCAATGGTCAAACTCCTCTATACTATCACGGAAAAAACTGATACCTAACCATCCGATGAAAGGCATCAACGCTTGAAAGAAACCAAAAAGGACAGACATTCTTGGGATATATCTCCTTTGTGTCAACACACCACTGACTATGGATACTGCAAAACAGTCCATTGCCAATGCTATAGCCAGTAAGATTATATCCAGTAGATTCATACCTTATTAAGTCTTGTTAGTGCAAAATGCCAGATTACAATACCTCCAGTCACAGAGACATTCATAGAATGCTTGGTACCAAACTGAGGTATCTCCAGACAGCCATCACTGGCATCTACTACCTCTTGATGCACTCCTTTTACCTCATTACCTAAAACGACAGCATACTTCTTATCAATCTGAGGCTTGAAATCCTGTAACATCGTAGAACCATGAGCCTGTTCTATGGCATACACTTCATAGCCTTCAGCCTTTAATGCACTGACAGCTTCAAGTGCAGAAGGAAAATATATCCAACTTACACTATCTTCAGCACCCAAAGCAGTCTTATGAATCTCAGCCATTGGAGGTGTGGAAGTGATGCCACACAGATAGACAGCCTCAATACGGAAAGCATCACCCGTACGGAAAACACTACCTACATTATGCATCGAACGGACATTATCGAGTACCACGATTAATGGCAACTTATTCGCTTCCTTAAACTCCTCTATGGAGAGGCGCTGCATTTCTATAGTTCTTAGTTTCTTCATTATGGGTGCAAAGTTACGATTAAGTCGGCAAACTACCAAATTATTAGTGTGGAAAAACTGTGGATAACTATATGGAAAACGTAGTTGATAACTCACAAAATCATATTCGACCATCACGATAAGGGGATATCCACAGGATTATTCACGTGTTTTTCTAAAGATTTCCACAGTTTTTTGCCGAAAAAAAATATAAACTTATTATATTTGCACCAAAATTGGAAATTGTGGATAAACTATCTTATGAACTCATTATCAGAGAGAAACAATCCACAGCAGGTATTGATAACCTGGAATTCTATGTGTATAAACAATCTGCCAAGAAAAAGTGCAGAAAGTTATCAAGATATTCACGGCATATCATACTTCTTATTTCTATTTTTAAAAAGAATAAAAAGAAAAAATAAATATATTGTGATGTTGAAAACAGAAGAATTGAAAGCTGAAATTCGTCGTATGTGTGAAGAGAAGGGTGCTATTATCCTGGCTCACTACTATACGATAGGTGATATTCAGGATATTGCTGATTTCGTAGGTGATTCATTAGCTTTAGCTCGTAAGGCTGCAGAGACTGATGCTAAAATCATGGTGATGTGTGGTGTTCACTTCATGGCAGAAACCTGTAAGTTGCTATCACCAGACAAGATGGTACTCTGTCCAGACTTAGAGGCAGGTTGTTCTTTAGCTGACAGTTGTAAGGCTGAAGATCTGAAGAAATTCAAAGAAGAGCATCCTGGTTATCAGGTGATCAGTTATGTGAATACTACAGCAGCTGTGAAAGCATTGACTGATGTGGTAGTTACCAGCGGAAATGCCAAGAAGGTAGTAGATCAGTTACCAAAAGATGCTAAGTTGATCTTTGGTCCTGACTATAATCTTGGTAACTATATCAATGAGGTAACAGGTCGCAATATGTTACTTTGGAATGGAGGCTGTCATGTACATGAGCGTTTTTCTGTAGAAAAGATCATAGAACTGAAAAAGCAATATCCAAATGCTGTTGTGATGGCTCATCTGGAGTGTAAGGGTCCTGTACTTGCTGTTGCTGATGTTAAGGGAAGTACTGCTACCATGCTGAACTATGCCCAGCAGCATGACGATAAACAATATATTGTAGCTACAGAGGCTGGTATTCTGCACGAGATGCAACGAACTTGTCCTGATAAGGAATTTATCCCTGTGCCTCCTGAAATCAGCGAGAGCGGCTTGGAATGCAGCTGTAATGAGTGTCAGTATATGAAGATGAATACACTCGAAAAGGTCTATGACTGTCTGAAGAACGAATCGCCTCAGATAGAGATTGATCCTGAGATAGCAATAGAAGCTGTGAAACCTATTAATAGAATGCTGGAGTTGAGTTGATCACTCCAGTATTTTTTTGCTACCATTAAGAGAAAAAATTGCTACCATTAATGCTAGCAACTTTTTTACTTAATAATAGCAATTTTACAGACTGTTCCCTGATTGCCGTTAGAGGTAGCAGTAATAACGAAATAAATGCCACTTGCCACTCTCCTACCCTGACGATCATTTCCATCCCAAGTGAACATACCGCCATTACTGCGCCCTTGAGCTATCAGGGCACCATTGGATGAAGTGATTTTTACATCAGCATCATAGGTAAGTCCTGTAATTGTAATGAGTCCTGTATAGTCGGGTGTTACAGGATTTGGATAAGCATAGACATTATCGTCAGTCATTTCTTCTGAAGGTTCTGTAGCATTGCCTTGATAGGAACAAAGACCCTTACCTGTGAGGAAATATATTTTTCCTGTCTTCTGATTGATAGCAGTCGAATTAATGATGTTAGAAAGTAGATAAGAGTTATCTTCCTTGAAGTTTTCTACCTGCGTGATATTATTTGCACTTATCAGGAAAGCTCCAGCACCATTGGTAGCAAACCACTTACGATTACCGCCATCGATGGCGATATGATTGATATTGACATTATTCAACAGATAGTCAGCATAGTTGGTACCATCGTTACGAGGTACTTTTACCTGATAGAAGGTTACTTTCTCCTGCCCTACTTCATCGCTCTTAATCATAAATGGTCCGATATTGGTTCCTACCCAGATATGATGCTCCATATCCTCACAGACACAATTCACAAAAGCAGGTGAGTATGAAAGACCATCCTGATTCACAAAGCTGTTGTATTTTATCAGCTCGTCTGTAGCGATGTTATAGCAGAATACAGATGGATCTATCCAAGAGGTATTCACAAACCAGAGAAGTCCCCTACTGTCGAATAACATACTTCTTAATCCGGAAAGTGTCACACCTGAAGGGTCGTTTAAGAGTTCATGATAATAGTTATTCCATTCTTTAGTCCTTGACAACTGAAGTATATTAACGCCTCGTGCCTGACTATTCAGTACCCAGAGATTACCTTCCCTATCAAACTGGATACCATTGATGAGTACATAGTCATTACCCAGTTCTGTACCTCTGTCGATAGCTGGTCTTAATGGACTGTTATCTTTATTATAATAAGCTGCTAACTGACCATCCTTAAACTCATATAGTCCGCATCGGCCTCCAGCAAACACGTGGGTTTCATCGAAAGGATCAACACTGATGCAATTAATGTCGAGATAAGGATAACCTGTAATCTCTGACAGATTATCTTGGTAAATCGTCCAGTTATTTCCATCAAACACCTGAACTGTACCAGGATAATTATAATCGTTCATACCTGAAAGGAAATAACCACCAGTAGTGTATAACTTTCCATTCAGGATGGTTGATTCGTAGAAACGATTGTATTTAGGACCAATAGGACTGAGGGTTTCTACCACATGCCTATAAGTCTCCAAATCCTTATATTCATTATAGTCAGGCAGACTTGTGGGATAATCTGGGTTATTAGGCTGATAAGAACCACTGATTTCTGCCTTCTGCATATTCACCTTCACATAGCCGAAATCGCAGTCGAGCCACACGTAGATATCATCCACTATCAGTCTGTTCACATTCTTACTCTCTGTCATAATCTTCGTATAGAGGGCAGAGATATTTGTGATATTTCCTTTGGTATCTATCAAATCGATATTTGAATTCTGATAGACAGCAACCAGCTTTTGTACTTTTGGATTCCAGGCAATATGGGTGATGTAAGTATCACTCAGACCTGACACCTTATCATAAGGTGTGATACTCTCATCATTCTGGTTATACTGATAGAGAGAGTTAGAAGCTAGTACAAAGAGCTGCTTATTAGTTGCTGCACAGATATTCTGCAGCTCATAATAAGCCAGATAGTTCTGCCAAGTACCTACTTGAGCGTTTAAAGGTAAAAAGGTAAAAAGGTAAAGTAGAAAGGTAAAAAAGTAAAAAGGTAAAAAGGTAAAAGGTAATAACCATTTTACCAATCTACTACTTTTAAATAATTTACCTTTCATCCTTTTACTTTTTTATTTTTTTACTTTTTTACTTTTTCAACAGATAGTCTGCAAGTTTCTGAACGGCTCTTGCCCTATGACTGATTTGGTTTTTGATGCCAACGCCCAGTTCAGCAAAAGTCTTGTCGTATCCATCAGGTTGGAAGATAGGATCATATCCAAACCCTTCACCACCTCGTTTCACACGTGTTATTTCACCATTCACTATACCATCGAAAGTGGTTACCTTTCCATCGATAATAAGAGCTATAACAGTACGGAAACGCGCTTTGCGGTTATCTGTATTCTCAAGTTCGGCGAGCAGCTTCTTCATGTTAGCCTGTGAGTCGTGTCCTTCACCTCCAGCATATCTGGCACTATATACACCAGGTGCTCCACCAAGGGCATCTACCTCCAGACCTGTATCATCAGCAAAGCAGTCAACGTGGTATTTATCGTATATCCACTGGGCCTTCATCAGCGCATTGTCCTTCAGTGTCTGTCCTTTCTCAGGAATGTCGTCATTACAACCTAATTCTGAAAGTGACATCACTTGGAATTTGTTTCCAAGAATCTTCTTCACCTCTGTCAGTTTATTGAGGTTGTTGGTAGCAAATACAATTTTCATTTTCTTCTCTTCCTTTTTAATTTTCACTCTCATCTCATCGAATCCTTCACCATAGACACCAATAACACTCGACTGTGATACGAACGCATTGGGGTCGATCATCTTGATAAGGCGGAAGATGTTGACACTCTCGTTCTTCTTTGCCAGAATACAAAGCACCTTCATCTGATGACCTGTGTACCATCCGTGTCCATCGAGAATCGTGACACCATGATTCATCTGGATACCAATCGCGTTGGCTATCTCCTGCCATTTCTTGGAGAATATCATAAACTGCACAGACTGACGACGTGCGTTCATCACGTAGTCGAGTACATAGTTCTCCATCGTCATCACACAGAAACCAAACATCACCTTATGGGCTCGTTCCATATAGTCACCAAACTGAGGAAAGAACATACAGGAGCCGATGATACAGAAGTCAGCAGCAATCAGTACATTACCTAATGACACATTAGGATGAAACTTATTCACTGAAGCAGCAATGATATCAGTACCACCAGTAGAACCGTTGTTCATAAACACAGTAGCCAAAGCGATACCTGTCAATACACAGCCTATAATCATCGACATGAAGTCCTGTCCCTCACCCATCAGTTTGAAAGGCAGACCATTAGCTTGCTTGGGAAGAATCTCCTGTGCAAACAGTAGCATGAAGTAGAGTGTGAAAATGGCGAAGATGGTCTTCATCAAGAACTTCACACCTAATATCTTCAGTGCCACCACCAACAATATACCATTGATGATGATATAAGTGTTCTCCAGATGGAAGCCTGTGGCGTAGTAGATGATAGCCGAAAGGCCAGTAACGCCTCCAGCAACGATCTGATAAGGCATCAGAAACACTGTGAAGGCAATAGTATAGATTAAGAGGCCAATGGCTATAAAAAGATAGTCTCTGGCCTCATTGAGGATGATTTTGTGATCGATCGTCATTTATTTCTTCAGCACAATGTTCACCATACGCTTAGGGACGATGATAACCTTTGCTACCTGGAAACCTTCGAGA
>JAEEGK010024207.1_pt1 | contig 12607 bp, 7 predicted proteins | sample 8958771 | NCBI WGS metagenome assembly JAEEGK01 (sample SAMN16246547, study PRJNA631951) | gut metagenome | biome: gut microbiome; feature: rumen; material: SC-attached | host: Bos | place: Iran: Karaj | collected 2018-10 | reverse complement strand
TACTTGGTTCTGGAGTATATTTTTCAGCTTTTTCTTTTAATTTTTCTTTAGCATTTATTTCTTCTTTTTTATTATTATCTTTCTTCTTTTTTTTTCCAAGATATTTTTCATATAAAAAATAAATATTTTTCTTATATAAAATCTTATTATCATCTCCAGGAATAATTCTTTGATTAATTCCATAATCTTCAGAATAAACTATAACTTCATCCCCATCTTTTAAAAAATCTATAACTTGATATTCAGGCAATAAAATGAATAAATTATCTTTTAATTCAATTCTTCCTATTTTAAATGATAAATTTAATTTGATTAATTTTTCTTTAACAAATCTTAATATATTTGCTATTGATGAATTTTTTTCAAATAATCCTGCTAATCTAATATTATATGGCTCAATATGAATAAAAATTCTTAATTTATCATTTAAATTTCTATATTCAAAATCTTTATCCATTTGAATTAATTATTTAAATCAATTTCATAAATTTAAAAATTTTTCATTTATGAAAAATGAATAACTTATTTTGATATATGAAATACAAATCCAAGTAACAAAATTAATGTTTGTCAAAATTACATTTTATAATATGAAATGATATCTGAAGATATACAATATTTATTTATTTACAAAGTTTATAAGGAATTATTTATAAATTTTATATATTAGATTTATAATATAAAATAATTAATAATAAATATGCATGAAGAAAAAAATATAAATTTGAAATCCAAAAATAATCTTATAAAAGCATTTTCTACTAATAGAATGAATATTTCTCAAAATGGTTTCTCAAAAACAATAAAAGGAAATTTTAAACAAAGATTGATTAAAACAAACAAAACTAATTTTAATTCATTAGTTAATATAGCATATATTAGTAATAGTACAAATAAAATACATAAAATAGAAAATAAAAATCTAAATAACATTGACCATCTCTTATTCTCGCCTAAAATAAAAAAACATTTTAAAAGATTTAATGAAACGTTATTTAAAAATCCAAAAACAAAATCTCAATTAGAGTTAATTAGAAACTTCTTATTTAATGCAAAAAAAGGTGATAAAGAAACATTTTTAAATATAATTGAACAATTAATAAATGAAGAAATAAATTTAAATTATATTGATGAAAATGGTTTTTCAGCTTTACATTATGCAGTTGATGAAGGAAATTTTAAAATTTGTGAAATTTTAATAAAAACAAAAAAAATAGATATTAATATTCAAAGTAATATTGATAATAAAACTCCTCTTCATATAAGTTGTAAAAATGGTTATTTTGATATTTCAAAATTATTAATTCAAAATAATGCAGATTTAAATTGTTTAGATAATGAAAAAAATAATCCTTTATTTTATTGTGTTGAAGGAAACTTTTATGAAGTTGCTAAAATGATTTTAAGTCAAAATAATGAATATAATTTAATTTATAGTGAAAATATTTATGGTGAATCTCCTTTATCTCTTGCATTAAAAACAAATGAGAAAATTGGAAATTTGTTAAAAGAATATGAAAATTTATTATTAACAAAAAAAAGATCTAGTGGTAATTTTAGTCAAAATAAAAAATGTGTTACAACTAGAAATCAAAAAAATAGTATTTCTAAATATGAAAAAAACACTCATTCAAAAGGAGTTTTATATAATAATGTATATAATTTAAGTACATGTCATAAAAAATTAAATACATATATAAGTAAAAATAACGTTAATAATTCAAATAATTGTTCTAAAAATTCAAATCAAAATACTTCAACATTATGTGATAGTAGTAATAATAGTATTAAAAAAAATAATCACATTTATAGTATAAGTTCATTACCAAAAGAAATTATTTCAAAGAAAAAAAATAATAATCAAAATAATGATTTTAATATTATAAATAACAATTTAAACCATAAAAATAATTCAAAAGAATTAACCAATAATTCTTCATTTAAAGGAATAAGTAATAATAAAACTGCAACAAATACAATTGGAACTGTTACAAATCCTAATAATAGTATTATGAAATCTTCAATTTCTTCCTCTAATAAAGATAGTTGTATTTTAGAAGAGAAAATACATTGTAAAAAAAATTTATATAAAAAATGTCTTAATCAAAAAATTAATAAGTCAAATATTTTAAATAAAAATCCAATGAAATCATCAACTAAAATAATTGCTGCTAAAAAAATTATGAGAAGAGAAGAAACTAAAAGAATTATAATTGAATTAAATGAAAGTGATATTAAAAATAATAATAAAATACAAAAAATTGAAATTGATTTAATTAATGATTCTGATTTAAAAACTTCTATAAAAAGTAGAAATAATACTGCAAAAAAGTCATAAATTAAATTTAAAGATCTGTATATTAAAATATAACTATAGTAAACTATAAATAAATAAATAATTTTATCTTTTAAAAAAAATTCAATTTAAATTTAAATATTATTATAATTTCCCCTTATTAACAAATATTAAATAAAGAAATAAATTTTTATTATTGAGATTTAATTTTAATTAATGATTTTTCACTATCAAAAACAACATCAAATTTATTAAAAAAAGGATAACCAAAAACCCATCTATCATCATTTTTCATTTCTTCAATTTCAAATTGATTTTCTTCATTATTAATTGAAATAAATAAATCATTTAATTTAAATGATAAATTCCATTTTCCAAAAAAGAATTTAATAAGACCTAAATTCTCTTTTGTAAATTCTTTTTTACAAATAATTTTTATTGTCATTGTTGAATTTTCAATTTTACAAAGATGATTATTTAAATAAGAACTAAAAATTTCAGTCTGAAGATATTTAAAAAATTTTTTAGGAGAATAAATTTTATTTGCTCCAGGACTAAAAAAAACAATTTGTGTCTTATTATATATTTTAGTATTTTCTATTTTTTGTTCATTATAAAAAATAATACCATTTAAATCTAATTCATAACTACTTCCTTGTGTAGAAATAATTTTTCCAGTTCTAAATGTTTTATTTTTAAAGTCAAAATATTCACCAATAATTAAATTATTTTTAATAATACCAAAATTTGTATTTAATATTTTTTTTCTATTTTTTAAAGCATTTAAAAATGATAATTCACTATTATTTCTAAAAGTTCCTAAACCTAAAATTCCAACATAATTATCATTATCTTCAAAATCACCACTTTTAATAATATAAAAATTAAAAAGATTTATTTGTGATTTCGGTTCCAATTCCAAATAAAAATTATCTTTTACTTTTTCACCTCTTAATTCATAATCTTTATATGTTAAAAAATTGTTTTCTGATTCCTTCAGGAATGTTTTTGATTTCATAGATATGAAACCACCTGTTTTATATTGTTGATCAAATACAAAACAAAAATTAGAATTTGTTACTATTTTAAAATTAAAACATTGAGGTGGAGAACCTAAACAAACTTTTATTAAAGGTTGATTTTTATTAGAATATTGAATAGGAATTTTTAATACACTTGCTAAATTTCTTAAATTATTTTCTTTAGATAAATTTACAAAAAGAAATATTAATAAATGAAAAATTTTCATTTTTTAATAATAAAATATATTATAAAATATTATAAATTAATTTTTTCATATTAAAATTAAAAAAAAAAAAAATGAGTTTTCAAAATAAAAATCCTTTTGAACTATTAAATGAAGAAATAAACACAGATAGAAATAATTTAATAAATACTAATGAAAATAATAATGAAGATAAAGAAAGGATAAAAAAACTTTCTGAAGATCTTGCAAAAGAATTAGTTGATAATAAATCTGTTCTTCATTATAGTTCATCCATAAATCATGGATTTTCTCATGATTATGTAAAAAATTTAGAAGATAAATATTATATTCTTAAAAGAGAATTTAATACAATTGATAATAATGCAGATCATAAATTACAATTTGAAGAAATTGAAAAGTTTTTTATAAATAAAACAATAAATAATAAAGTAATTGATAAGAATTATATTGAAAGATTATTTAAATTATTAGATAAAGATAAAGATAGTCAAATTTCAATAGAAGAATTTATATTTTCATATATAAAATTAGAAGAAAAATTAAAATTAAAAAAAAAAAAATTACAAAATATTTTAGATGATTTGAAAGAAAATTTAAAACAATATTTAGAAAGATTAGAAAAATCAAAAAATGAAATATTAAACAGAGATGGAATATGTGAAAATGCATCATTAAGTATAACAGTATTTGAAGCGAAAGATATAATACCAAAAACTAATTTATCATCTCCAAATACTTTTGTAGTATTTTCAGTAGAAGGAAAAAAACAAAAATCAAATATAATAGAAAATTCACTTAATCCTCAATATTTTGAAGATTTCACATTTCCAATATCAAAAAGAGGAGAAACTTTAAGAGTAGAATTATATGAAAATACAGATTTAGAAAATCAATTAATTGGTTATGTTAATATTGATTTAGTTTTATTAGAACATCAACAAAAAACTGAAATTTGGTATGCTTTAAAATTAAATAATGATATTGATGAACAATTTGGTTCTATTCACTTAAGATTAAGATATATTTATAATTGGAATAAATATTATAATGATTTAATTGCTAAAACTCAATTACAAATAAAGAGATTAAATGAAGATATTATTGAATTAAATAAATATATTCAATTATTTAATGAACCTTTTGGAATTATTTTAGCAGGAGAAATTAATAGTATAATTGAAAAAAGAGTATTTGAAAAAAGTGAAGATATTTTAGAATATATTACTTCTGAGAGAAAAAGTATTTATGTATTAGAAAATTCTGAAATATTAAGAAAACCTTCTATTACTTTGAATCCAAGTGAAACTAATTATGTTAATTTTAATAATCAAACTGTTATATTAATTTATATTTGTTTAATTTTAAGTTCTTTGGAATTTTTAAATCGATGTGATTATTTAAGTTTGTTATTAATGATTGGTTTATATATTGTTTTAAAGAGAAATAATAAAAATGATACAGATACTTATTGTGAGTATTTGGTTAGAGGAGTTTTAATTTCGATTTTTTTTGATTTGTTTTATTTATTTTTAATTGGGGATGAATTTAGATTAAGTAGAGTACAAAATAAAGTTAGTTCTTTTTTAAGTTTTATTTTTTCAATTTTAAATTTAATTGGTAAAGTTATTTTGGGATATTTATTATGGGTTAGGAATACTAAAATGAAAATGATGAGAGAAAGTGAAACTGATAAAATTTTGAAAAATGATGTTAGGGCATAATATTTTTTTTTATATTATTTAAATAAATTAACTTTTTAATTTAATATATTTAAATATAAAATAATTTCAAAATTTTATATTTTAATTATCAAAATTAATATACATAAAAGTATTTTTATAATTATTTATTTTCTAAAAAATTGTTTTTAAAATTAAAAATTAATTTAAAAATGTCAGAATCAGATGAAAATACAGAAAAAACAATATTTGACATAATACTAGAAGATGATCCATTTCCAAAAATAAAAGCATACATAATCAAAAATCCTTCAAAAATTTTCACCGAACTCGAAAACGAAAACTTCACAAGTAAATAAAAAAAATAAAAAAACTTTATATAAAAAATAAATTAAAATTAGTACTCCACAAACTAACTTATTTAAACAAAGACGAAATTTTAATATACATAATTGAAACCTTAAAAATATATTACGAAGAAAAAGACAAAGAAAAAATAATATCATTCATAAACAAAGAATCAAAAGAAGATAAAATATCACCAATTCACTTTTCATCATTTCGAGGAAATACAAAAATATGTAATTACTTAAAAGAAAATGGAGCAAATATATTTAACACAAATAAAAAAGGTCAAACAGTTCTTCATTTTTCAGCATTAGGAAATCAAATATCAACATTAAATTATTTTAAAGATAAAATAAACATAAATATAAAAGATAATTTAGGTTATACTCCTCTTATTCAAGCAATAATTTCAGGAAGTGAAGATGTTGTAAATTTTCTTATATCATTAAAAGAAGTTGATTTAAATTGTCAAGATAATAATGGAGAAACTCCTTTACATTTTTGTATTTTATTTAATAGAGTTAAAATTGCAAAAAAATTATTACAAAAAGATGCTAGAATTGATATTATGGATAATAATATGAAAACTGCTAAAAATTTTGGTGAGAAACATAAAAATAAAGAAATTAGAAATTTATTTGAAAAAAAAGGAATTTGTGAAGAATTGTTTGTTAGACCTCAGATTTCTGAAAAGAAATGTAATAAAAAAAATGTTTTTGGATTTATTTTTTTATTTCTTTTTATTTATTCTATTTCTTTTGTTTGTATTATTTACTTGTTTAATTCTATTATTTTTTTTAACGTTTATTTATTTTCTTTTATTCTTGTTTTTTGTGTTTATTTTTATTTATCTTTTTCTAATCCTGGAATTAATATTGGACAAAAAATTGATGATTTTCATTTTTTGGAAAATAGAAATGAAAATTTTAATGATTATTGTCCTTATTGTAAAATAAAAAAAAAAAATAATACTAAACATTGTTTAATTTGTAAAAAATGTATTAATGAATTTGATCATCATTGTTTTTGGGTTGGTAATTGTATTGGAAAAAAAAATTATTGGGTTTTTATTTTTTTTTTATTTTTGATTATTGGAAATTTAGTGTTTAATGCTACTATTTTTTTTATAAGTAAATTTTAGTTTTTTTTATTTGTTTTATTATAGGTTTGTTTATTGGAAGTGAAGTTGATGTTGAAAATTTAGATTATCCTATTAAATTTGAGAAAGAAGAATGGCTATATTATAAAGTTACAAGAAGGATTTTTGGATTTATTTTATTTTTTATTTGTATAATATTTGTTAATCCTCTATATTAAGAATTATTTTTTTTTATTTTAAATATAGTAATTTATTAAGTGAACATTTAAATTCAATAAAAGAAAGGAAAAAAAAAGAAAAAATACAACAGAATGAAAATGAAAAATAGTTTTATTAAAATATTAATAAATAATATATTTTATTTTATTATAATAAATATAAAATTATAATTTTTTTATTCAAATTTTATTATTTTAATATTTTATTTCCCATTATTAAATAATAAAAAATATTTTTCCAACTATTAATTTATAAATATAATAATTATTTAATTAGAAAATGTTTACATTATTTTTTATAATAATAATATACATTTCAATAGTTAATTCATATATTAAATTACCATTGAAATCAACAATTCCAGATTTAAAAAATTTATCACCAAATGATTTCTACAAAACATATTTTTCAAATGAAATTTATTCAACATTAAATATAGGAACTCCATCAAAAAAAATAGATTTTCAAATTATGTTAAATATATATCCAATATCATTAATAAGTCAAGAATTTAAAGAGAGTAGTTCATCTTTTTATACTAAAGATAAAGATTATTCAATATTTTATAATACAGGTTTTAGAATGGGAATTAGAGCAAATGATAAATTTCAATTTAATGATATTTATTTAGATGAATTTAATTTTTTATATTCAAATGATTCAAATTCAAATAAAGGAATTTTAGGATTAAATTATATTGATAAAACAAATAAAGACTATGATAAGGGATTAATTTACCAATTAAAACAAAGAAATAAAATTGATTCATATTATTTTTATATTGAATATAAAAATGATAAAGAAGAAAATTTAATTCTTGGTAATTTAACTCATGAAATAAATTCAAAATATAAAAAAAATAATTTTATTGAACTTTCAAAACTAGGAACTTCAAATTATTATGAATTAAATTTTGATAGTTTATTCTATGGAAAAGAATTTATTACTAATCTACAATCAGTTATTTTTAGTTATGAGGAAAATTTTATTAAAGGAACTCTTAAATTACAAAATGTATTATTAGAAAATTTTTTTGAAACATATATTAAAGAAAATAAATGTTTTAGTGTAGAATTTGGCAAAGAAATGATTTCTTATTATTGTAATAAAGATGTTCAAATTGAAAAAATGAAAAATATAAAATTATTTCATAGAGAAGTTAATTTTACTTTTGAATTAAATTATAAAGATTTATTTAAAGAAGTAAATGAAAAATATTATTTTTTAATGTATTTTCAAAAACATATCCCATTTAGTTTTCAACTCGGAAAACCTTTTTTAAAAAAATATTTATTAGTTTTTAATCAAGATAAAAGAACAATTGGTTTTTATAAAATTATACCAAGTAATAATTCATTTATTGTATGGATTTTAATAATTATATGTTTTATAATTATTTTATTATTAGGAAGTTATATTTTAATATATAGACCTGGAAAATTTAGAAAGAAAAGAATAAATGAAATTGAAGATGATTATGAATATAATGTACAAAATTATAAGAATTTAGCTATTAATTAAATTATTTAAAAAATTACACAAACAAAAATTTCAATTTAAAATATTAAATTAATAAAATTATGTTATTTAACATAAAAGAACAATTTTTAACAAAAAAAATATCAAATATTTAAATAAAAAAAATTAAATATTTTTTCAATTATCTTCATCAATAATTTTTTTCATAACAAATAACAATTTAGTTAACAAACTAGTTTCACTTTGTCCAATAGTAACAGTATTAAATAATCTAAAAATCAATGATTTACCTTCTTGTTTTTCATTATCAATATCAAATCCAGTACCTTTAACAATATCTTTAATTTTTTTTTTAGTAAGATTATCAACTTTAATAATAATATTTACAACAATTCCAGTACCAACATATTTAATACTTGAAGTAATAAATCCTAAATAAGGATTATAATGATATTTTATTCTTTTAATAAATTCATTATCAATTTTTAATAAACGAACAAAGTCATGATTTAAATTTTCATCTGGATTTTTTATTTTTAAATATATTTTTAAATGTGCTATATCATTAATAAAACCAAAAATATTTTCTTGTTCAAATACTATTAAATCTCTATTTTTAGGATAATCTAAATTTAAATTACTTTCTTTTAATTTTTCACTATGTCCTAATTTTAAATCATTTTCTTTTAATATTTTATCAACTTGTTTTTTATTTTTTGTAAAAGAATAATATTTAGCAAAATCTTGTTTAGAATTCATTTCATTAATTGTATCTATAATTATTTTTTCAGTTTGTTCATTTTGATTAAAACTACTTGCAGAAAATGGATAACCATCAATATTTCTTAATATAATAATATCAATTGATTTTACTTTTTTTAATTCTTCATTTGATAATTCAATCATTTCTTTTTGTGTTTCTTGTTCATGAATATGTTCTGTTGTTTTACAATTAAATCCTTGACTTTTTAAAATATATGAATAGAAAAATTCTTGGAATGCTAGAATTTCTGATTTACTTTGAAATAAAAGACCTAATTTTTCTATTATATCTCCCTTTTTAATTGGTGTTATAAAATCATTTATATTTGAACCTGTACTTGAAATATAATATTTTACTTCATCAAATGTATCATTATATGCTTCTTTTAAATATTTAAATGTTGGGGAATCTACATTTGGTAAATTAATTTTTATTAACGATAATTTTTTTCCATCTTTATTATTATTAAATATTCTTGATAATCCTGCTAATTTATTTAAATAAAGAGTTAAAAAAGAATAATTTTTTTCTGTTATTTTACTACTTTCAGAAGTTAATAATTTAACATCATTTCCTTCTTTAATAATTTCACATCTTTCAAATTTTAAACCATTAATTAATTCTTCAAAAGTAGCACCTTCTAAAATTTGTTTATTAGTATTTTTTAATATAATTTCAGATGTAATTTTAAATCCATCACCTAACATATTAATATCAGTAGTAATAAAACCAAAATATTTATGTGATTCAAAAGGAATAGTCAAACCTAATTGTTGAATAATTTCACATATATTTTCATATTCTTCTTCAATATTTAAATCATCACCAAACATTGTTCTAATAATTTGAAAATGATCTGAAAAATTTAATAAAATAACAAAAGAATAATCACTATTTGTATATATTATTCTATGTTCTGGGAAAGAATGTTTTACTCCAGATGCATGAAACCATATTAAATCATAATTAATAGTATTTAATATTTTTTCAACTTCTGATTTATTTTCTTTATATGTTAATTTTTTTAATTTTGGAATAATATGTTCTGTTATTTTATTTTCAATTTCTGAATTTAAAAATTCTGTTAAATTTCCAATTCTATCATTTCCAGATGAATAATTATTAAAAGGATAATCTTGAATATTTCTTGAAAATGATAAATGAATTTTTTTAATATAACCTTTTAATTGAATTAATCCAATATCAGAATTTAAAACTCTATTATAATTATTTAATTTATATTCTTTTAATTCTTTAATTTTAATATCATGAACTTCTTCAATTATAGGATCAAATATTGGCTTATAAACATTTAAACAATCACTATCTGATAAAATACAACCAATTGGATCACTTGGTAATGATTCTGATATTTTTGATATTGAATTTAAATTATTTCCATATTTTGTTTTTTTTTTTCTTAATTGATTAAATTTTTCTCTTGTAAAATATTTTTTAAATAAACTTTTATTTAATTTATCAAATTTAGGATAATTACATATTGGATATGATTGAGGATATGGTTCTGGAATTATTAAATCAAATTCTTTTCTTTCATCTTCTGTCATTAAACTTGCTAAATATTTTATCATATATACATAGGGATGTTTATCCATTTCATGAAGTAAACTATTTAACATTTCACTTACTACATTTTCTATGTCGTAATCTTCTAAATATTGAATTACTTTTCTTTCTTTTTCTTCTTTTGATTCTTTTTTATCCATTATTTTGCTTATTTACTTTTTTAATATTAACTTATATTCTATATATTTAAAATATTTTTTTGTTATGAATTTTAATTATTTTTTTATATTAATTTAATAATTATTATAAAATTAATTATATTTATAAACTGTTTTATTAAATAATTTATTAATAAATTTTCAATAATAAGAGTTTATTAAATTAATTAATATATTTATTTATATATATATAACATAAATAAATTTATTAAATTTTAATTAATAAAAAATTAATATTTAAAAATAATTCATATGCTCAAAATATATAAATATACATTTTATTAAATACATAATATTTTTTTATATATCTCCATAAATCACTTTAACCATAATAGCTTTAAATTTTCTATTTCCTGAAGATGCAGATAATCTTCCAAGAATTGAAATAAGTAAAGCACTTATAAAAGATGCAAGATAACCTATTATTATACTTAAAATACTTGATTTAAAAAAGCTAGTTTGAGTATTTTTATAAACATAACAAAATAAAACTGTATAATATAAATAAAATAATTGTAAAATAAAATTAATAAAACAAAACCATACTACTTTATTATGTGATTTATTCATTTCTTTAATATAATCAATACTTTTTTTTGCTTCTTTATGTGCAACCATTTTTTCTAATCCATTATATCCTAAACAAAGATAATTTAAAGGAATTGTTAAAGCAAAATTAATTAAAAATGACAAAAGAGATTTTGTTATTTGATGCATAATAATATATTTAATTGTATTAATTGAATATAAATAAAAGTAATTATCATGAATATAAGACTCATAATATAACATAGCATTAACTGTTATTGTTAAAGATATTGAACTTAAAATATAAACAAGTTTCATATTTTTCCTATTAAATTTTAAATGATTGAAAATTAAATTAATTATACTATTGTGATTTTTTAAAACTTGCCAATATAAAATATTTAATTCTTCTTTTACTTTAATTGTATATTTTTTTTTAAATCCTTTCTCATCTGGTTTATCATTAACTTGAGAATCAATTTGTTTATATTTTGTAATATTATTTTGTTTATCTTCATTTCTTATAACTGTTATTACACTTTTATTTGGATAATCATTTACAATTGAACCATTTTCTTTATTCAAATCTTCCTTATAAAATTTACTATGATTTAAATTTTCTATATTAGTTTTTGAATTATGAGATAAAATTGATGCTGAATTATCTAAAACAAATGATGAACTTGATTGAATTTTATTATTATTTTTATTCTGATTTTTTAATTTATTTGATTTTGTTTTTTGTAAAGAATTATTTTTTTTTGATGATATATCATCAGAATTATCTTTTTTGTTTATTTTTGAATCATGTTCTTTTACAAGATTTGCAACTTCTTTTCTAATAACTTTTACACTATATAAAAAATATGATATTTCTAAAAAAATAGATATAATAAAGAAAAAAAATTGGAAATAAAAACCCCAATTTTTCTTTAAATTTTTAATTTTAAAGAAATCTTTATAACATTTTGCAATATTCAAATTAGTTTTAGGTAAAGCCTTAGAAAATGAATTATAATTATCAATATAATTAACATTTACATCTCTATCAATATCCATTTCAGTTTTAACAACACATTCACAAATACTTCTATTAGTTTCAAAATTTGGTCCAATATAAGTACAATTATCTTCACATAAAGTATAATTTAAATAATAAATATTTCTTCTATCTTCTAAAGTAATATCTCTTTTTTTTTCAGGAGTATATGGAGTACAAATAT
>JAEEGK010024201.1_pt1 | contig 12609 bp, 6 predicted proteins | sample 8958771 | NCBI WGS metagenome assembly JAEEGK01 (sample SAMN16246547, study PRJNA631951) | gut metagenome | biome: gut microbiome; feature: rumen; material: SC-attached | host: Bos | place: Iran: Karaj | collected 2018-10 | reverse complement strand
CAAGGAAGATGGCAACGAGGAGCTCGATCTTCTTCTCGGAGAAGAAGCCTTCTTTCTTATTGTTTTCTTCAACGTCTTTTGTTACGTTAATCTCGTCTGACATAATAAAACCTCCAACTCTATTGTAGTGCGATGAAGTCTTGGTGACTCACTGTGTTGAATTATAATGAAATAGCCGTCATTAGGCAAGCATATTTTTGCGCGGATATCATCAGACGGGGATTAGAAAAAGGTCTGGATATGGATTGTGGATAAAGGCTCGTATTGCCACGTATAACACTTCCGGGCACGCTCTCGCTAGGTCCTCGCGCAGCGGTACATAAGCGACCATAATACGGTCGCTAAGTACCGGCGTTGCGGATCTGCCCGGAAGTATTATACGGCGCATACGAGCCTATATACATATGCAAAAGGACTCATTATGAAAGTGAAATTTATATCGTTAGAAATTTACATGGTCTTTAAGTATTTTATACAGTCGATTTAGGGGCAGTCCCACTATATTATAGTAGTCTCCTTCGATAGAAGAGATATACGGCGCAAAGGCTCCTTGGATAGCATATGATCCGGCTTTGTCGAAGGGTTCACCTGTTGCGATGTAGGAGGAGATCTCGGAGTCGTTAAGGGTGTCGACATGGACTGTGCTTGTTTCGGAGTCGGAGATTTCGGTTACGGCTCCGGAAGCGTCACGGACGATCACTGCGATACCGGTATGAACCTGATGCGCGTTTCCGGAAAGTCCTCGAAGCATTCTTTCGGCATCTGCTTTGTCCTTCGGCTTGCCAAGGACTGTGCCGTTTAGGTCGACAACTGTATCTGCTCCAATAACGATCAGACATGAGTCTGATGAGTCGCCTGTTATTTTTTGGTAAACATCCCGTGCCTTAAGGAGTGCGAGCTCCTTGACGAGAGAACAGGGATCTGCACATTCAATATTTTCATCCGTATCGGAAACGATCACCTCGAAAGGAACGCCGAGCTTTGAAAGGAGTTCCCTTCGTCTCGGAGATGCTGAAGCGAGTACGATACGAGAGACAGTTCCTTGTCCGTGAAGGGGTTCTGTTACGGAGGTGCTACCATTTTTTCCTGAAAGAACATGATTTTCGGCGTCGGCCGTAAGTGAATCTACGGCTGCTTCAATCTCTTTACGGGAAGCGGAGGTTGTTCCGTTCACCATAAGGTTGCTGCCGCCTCCTTTGATATCGAGCGTCTTTTTGAGACCCGCAAGTGTCTCGCGGGCATCACTGCCTCCGCCTATGATAAATCTGTAGCCGGACTCGTCTGTCCCTATGAAGAAGAAAACAGGGGTGGCTGAGTCACCGGACGGCTCATTGCAGGAATTCCGGGCAGGATCAGATCCGTCGGCGATCAGTTCGTTCACACATTTTCTTGCTGTGTTTTGGTCAATGTCCGAACAGAAGAGCACCCGGGAGCCGGTAGTGCGGGCGTGTTGCATAAGCATTAAAGCGATCTGTTCGTCTTTTAAATAAAGTGACTGCTTGGCGGCTGTCAGTGTGTCACTGAGGCGCTTTACCGCCGCGGGAGTTTCGCCTTGCTTTGCCGAAAGCATGTGCATGATCTCAAGTTCGTCGCTGCGGAGTCTGCACATGGCTTCAAGGGCTGCGCGACCGCAGACGATCGTGAATCTGGTTCCGCCTCTGAAATGCTCGGCGTTCATGATCTTTATAAGACCGATCTGACCGGTTGATATTACATGGGGAGCGCAGCACGCGCATGAATCGACATCGCCGATGCTGACGATGCGGATCTCGTCGGGGAGCTGTAAAAGGTTCCGCGCAGTCCTTCCGGTCGGAAGACCGCTTGGAGCGCTGCTTTGGTTACCTTCAGAAGCGTAGGCGGCATCCGGTCCGGATCCGGTGCCGGCATTATCGGAGTGAGTGCTGTCACAGGAATCATAGAATTTGCTGCGACAGGGAATGTCTTTGAGCTCTTCGGGAGTAACGATCCTTGTAACGATCTCGAGATCATCGGTTACAGCTTTGTTAGCTTTTCTTTCAAGGAGAGCAAGCTCCTCATCCGTAAAGGTGCCCGCGATATCAAAGACGGCACTGCCGCCGCTTAAGTGAAAACCGACATTATCCTTATCAAAGAGAGTCTTTATCAGACCGCTCATGATGTGCTCACCGCTGTGATGCTGCATGTTCGAAAAACGTTTTTCAAAGTCAAGCTTTCCTGTAACGGTCGAACCGGGCTTGAGTTCTGCATCGCACAGATGAGAGATCACACCGTCCTTGTCCTCACTTACGCTGCGAACATGGGCTTCGACATCACAGCCGGAAGTGCCTTCGGTGATGATCACGCCGGTGTCGCATTCCTGTCCGCCGCCTTCGGGGAAGAACGCAGTCTTGTCGAGAACCACAATAAAACCGCCCTTCTCTGCGGGAGTGCAGGAAAGAACTGTGGCAGTAAATGTGGAAAGCATCGAGTCGGTATAATACAGCTTGTCTGTTTTCACGGGTGAGCTCCTTTTTTAGAAACGTCTGTTTTGTTATATACACATTAATTTATTCACATCTCTGCATATATTATCATTTCCCGAATGGGCAGGCAATATAGGTACAGGCATCTAGTACATCGTTCGCAAAATAACTGGCCTAATTCGAAGTATGCTTGCCCGAGAGTGCAGTTTCAAAAACGCAGGCATAGTGGGCTATGTCGAGGCTTTTGGAACTGTGCTATCGAGTAAGCAGACAAGAATTTGGTCCAGTTATTTAAGTAACGATGTACTAGTAACAAGAAACAGTTGACACACCAATATGTCTATGCCACCATTAACCTTGTAGACGTAATAATATGCAATCCATAGTGACGTCATACATTTGTTTTTAATGAACCAATATTTATAAATAAGGGATATGGGAGGAATAAGATGGTAAGTAAGAAAACCGGCGCCAAGCTTATAATAACGGTTGTATGTTTGTGCATTTCTATAGTTGCAATTATTGTAGTCATCGCAGCTGTGAAAGCAAACGATCAAAACCAGGGCAGCGTTGAAGATGAGAAAAATTATAAATATGATATGCCACCTATGGTATACGTGAATGATACGCTATACAAAAGAATTAGTTTTTCTACCGATAACTGCTTAAACGATGAATCTACATATTTGGGAGAAATAAAGAGTAATGTGGATTCACCTCAAACTCCAACGGAGAACTATCAGTCCAATTCGAATCTGGTAGGAGCAAAGATATATAAAAGCGGAGATGATATCATTATTGTTAATAATGGGTACTATGAATTATATGGTGTCTTGGAAAAGTAACTATCGGACATGATTTATTGCAAGGAAAGAGAATATACATGGACATAAATTCAGAGATCTCGAAAGTAAAAGGCGTGGGTGCGGTCAGGGCAGAAGCTTTTCATAAGCTTGGGATCATGACCGTGCATGACCTTGCCATGCATTTCCCGCGGGCATACGACATCTTTATGCCGCCTGTGAGCCTCGGAAAGCTGCGCAACGGCTACGTGGAAACTATCGCGGTGACGCTCACTTCGCCGGCCAAGCTCGTGGCGCGCGGCGGGAAGAAGAGCATAGTCATGCTTTCGGTCAGAGAGGGGACCGAGACCGCAACGCTTATGTGGTTTAACTTGCCTTTTATCCGCAAGACCCTGACTGTTGGCAAGCGTCTCTTCTTCAGAGGTCGTGTCTCGATGCGTGGCAGGAGCGCCTATATCATCCAGCCTCAGATCTATACCCCCGAGGAATATGCGAAACTGTGCGGACTTATGCAGCCCGTCTACAGACTTTCCGCAGGCCTTTCGAACGAATTCATCCGCAAGACGGTTCTTTCACTTACGGATGTTATTAAAAGCGGGACAGCAGACTACCTTACGCGCAAAGATCTGAAAACGCTTTCACTCATGGACCGCGCACAGGCAGTTGTTTCGATACATTCTCCGCGCAGTGGTGAAGACTACGTGGAGGCCCGACACAGGCTCGCATTTGATGAGCTCATCGGATTTGCGTACGAGATCAAGACCTTAAGGGACGAAGAAAAGCTCGAGGCACCCATATGCGGTGGCAGGGAGATCGGCATCTGCAACGAGTTCCTGAAGTCGCTGCCTTTTGAGCCGACAAAGGCACAGAAGTATGCCATAAACGATGTCATGACGGACATCACGAAGGACCTCTTTTCAACCAGACTGGTTCAGGGTGACGTCGGATGCGGTAAGACACTTGTCGCCATGTACGCGCTGCTTGCATGCGCACTCGCCGGTAAGAATGCGTGCTGCCTCGCGCCGACCAGGGTACTTGCCATGCAGCACTACAGGGATATGAAGGAAGCTTTTGCACCATATGGAGTAGAAGTGCTGCTTTACGTAGGTGGACTTTCCAAAAAAGAAAGAGAAAGGATCACAGAACTGGCAGGAGTTGATCATCTGAACTTTGATATCTTTAGTTGTTCGACAGAAAATGAAGACGGTCAGGCTGTACTGTTTGGAAATAAAGATACAGGTCGTAATGAAAAGAAAAAAGGATGCGTGATCGTTGGCACACATGCGGTCCTCAGGGACGGTACGAATCTCGGTGACCCTGCCGTTGTTGTGATCGATGAGCAGCACCGCTTCGGTGTCAAGCAGAGAGAGTACTTCATGCGAAAGGCAGTCAGGCCTTACACGCTCGTCATGAGTGCGACTCCGATCCCGAGGTCTCTTGCGATGGTTATGTACGGCGACAGAAACGTGTCTATTATTGACGAGATGCCCGCCGGAAGGCTGAAGATCAAGAACTGCGTCGTGGGACCCGAAAAGCGCGGTACTTCCTACGACTTTATCGCCGCACGTGTAGCGGAGGGCAGGCAGGCCTACGTTATATGTCCCATGATCGAAGAGAGCGAGGAGCTTGACGCGTCGAATGTCACTGATTATGCGCAGGCTCTCTCTGAAGAGTTCAAGGATAAAGGCATCACTGTCGGCTGTTTGCACGGCAGGATGAAGGCGCAGGAGAAGGACGAGGTGCTCGACGCTTTTTACAGGGGAGAAACAGACGTGCTCGTCTCAACGACCGTTGTCGAGGTCGGTGTCAATGTCCCGAACGCGACCGTTATGATGATCGAGAATGCCGAAAGGTTCGGACTCGCTCAGCTCCATCAGCTCCGTGGCCGAATCGCCAGAAGCACACATCAGGGCTATTGTATATTCATAAAAAACGCTTCGAGCGAACTTATAGACAAGCGACTTGATATACTCGTCGAGTACAACGACGGTATGCTCGTCGCGCAGAAGGATCTTGAACTGCGAGGTCCCGGGGACATGTTCGGTGTCAAGCAGAGCGGAGAGGTATCGTTCGGCCTCGCGGACATTACGACAGATTCTCAGATCCTTAAAGACGCGATGGACTTTTTAGATTCTATGGATCAAAAGTCGCTCGACGCCATGCTCGAGAGAGGGCGCGGGATCATAGAGGTGAGATCCGAGGCAGATGTCTTATAAAACACCGCATCTGTTAATTCTTTGGATTCTGTGATATAATAATCATTTGAGTAAAAGAAGACACAAAATGCCGGTGTTATCATTACCCGGCAGACTTAAGTAATTCGGTTTTATATGTCTTAACATTATTATGACCGAGGATCACTGTAACGAGCTGATTCCGTGCAAGGAATCGATTCGTATAATATCGGAACGGAGGACAGAGCGGTATGCCTCATACATACACAAGAGCACAGCTTGACGGTATAGCCCGGGAAAACTACGGACTGCTTATTTCGTACTGCAATATTCTCGAGTCCGAAGGTTACTGGGAGACTCCCGGCAACATCCTCAGGCAGTCCATCCGTTCGATCCTCGACATGTACGTGCAGACCGTGCTCATACGCTTCGCGATCTACTGCAAGAAGCTCGGCCCCGAGGAGAGGCGCTTTATCGCGGAGATCACGGACACTAATGTATATGAGATCTCACCGAACGATGAAGTCTGTGACCGGGTGCTTGAGGAGGTCGGACGTTTCTATGATTCGCCGCCCATCCTTCTGCAGCTCTGTGGTCTCAGGGACAACAGCTGCGGTTCGGGGCTGATCGGACTGTTCTTTGATGCACTTCTTAACATAGAGCTTTCCATGGCTTTTATCGATACTGTTAAAACAGGCTTTGTTGCCTCATTCATACATGATTATTTTGTAAAGGTCGAGGCGTTTCTCGGATGCTCCTCTAACTACAGTGCCATTGTCAACGAGCGTTACATCTTTAAGAAGCTCTGCGACGACTCGCTCGAGAAGAGCGCCGCTCACCTTAAGGAAGCGGGCGAGAGCTTTGAGACCTACGTGAACACGTACATATATTCCGGGACGGCCAAGCCTCTCGAGGCAAGGGCTGTCGTAGCATCTGCACCCGTGGAGGAAGAAGAGGAGGAAGAGCTTGTTCAGGCAGCTCCTGAGCCCGTTCATGAAGAGAAGAAACAGGAGACCGCTCTTGACAAGCTGCTTGAAGAACTGGGCAGTCTTGTGGGGCTTGCTTCCGTAAAAGAAGAGGTAGGCTCTCTCATTAACCTCATCAAGGTCAGAAACATGCGTAAAGAGCGCGGTCTTCCGCTTATGGACATGAGCTTCCACATGGTATTCATGGGCAATCCCGGAACAGGCAAGACCACAGTGGCGAGACTTATCTCGAAGATCTACAAAGAACTCGGACTTCTTTCGAAGGGAACGCTTGTCGAAACGGACCGCTCGGGACTTGTTGCCGGGTATGTGGGTCAGACGGCACTCAAGGTTCAGGATGTGGTACACAAGGCGATCGGCTGAGTGCTCTTTATAGATGAGGCATACTCGCTTGCGTCTGACACGCAGAACGATTTCGGCGATGAGGCTATCGAGACGCTCGTTAAGCTCATGGAGGACCACCGTGACAATCTGGTCGTCATCGTGGCCGGATATACAGACGACATGAAGAAGTTCCTCAAGAGGAATCAGGGTCTTGTGTCACGTTTTAACAAGTACTTCTGCTTCGATGATTATAACAACGAGGAGCTTATCTCCATCCTGATATCCATGGCCAAGGGAGCGGGTTACGAGATCTCCGAAGGCGCAAGGAACAAGGCGGCCGGACTCATTGCTTCCATGGATGAGAACGAACGCTACAAGTTCGGTAACGCACGAGGCATCCGCAACATGTTTGAACGCATGGTTGCGGCTCAGGCCAACCGAGTCTGCATGATCGGGGAGCCGAGCGTAGAAGAGCTCTGCGAGATCCTTGATGAGGATGTCAATTAAAGAAATAAATTGGTTTTGAGAGGGGAAACAAAATGTTAGCGGTTCTTTTTATCGCTCTTAGTATACTCACGGGATACGTCATTTCCACGGCGATACTTCCGCTCGGGAAGTCCGTGACGGACTGTTTTAAAGGGGGATCCACAGGGCTTTCGCAGCTCTTCTTCAGGCTCCCGCTGTGGTATGTCACGGGAACTATCGTCCTTACATGGATGACTTACATACTTGCCTGCGTATTTTCGGATCAGAAGAACCCGCTTTTCCTTGCCAACACTATCAGTATGGCGGTCGCATTTGCAACTGTCGTGTTCGGGTTCATCATACTATTCAGAAAGAAGAAGATCCCTTTCTTAAGTGAGTTCGGTAAGCTCTCGCACAACGAGATTATCGCTATCGTTCTGATCGCTTCCGTTATCGGCTACCTGCTTTACCTGACCTTCCACGTAAGGAACGGTCAGCTTTACACGGGAGGCAGCGTTTTCAGTGACTTCACGCCACATCTTTCGATGATCAGGTCGTTCTCGAAGATGAACAACTTCCCCACAACCTACACCGTTGTAGCGGGAGACGACGTGAGGTACCATTTCCTTTTCGAATTTTTATGCGGCAACCTTGAGTACCTCGGCATGAGGATCGATGTTGCGTTCAATCTTTCAAGCGCGCTGAGCCTGCTTTCGATGTTCGGGCTGCTTTACACGTTTGCTGTCAGGGTTACGGGCAGGAAGCTCGCCGGCGGTCTGACCGTGCTCTTCGCGGCTTTCAGAAGCTCATGGTCGTTCTTCTCGTTCCTCGGCGGCTTCAAGGATTACTCCTCGATGCTCACGGGAATCGCTGAGAATGATGAGTTCGTCGGACTCACAGCCAATGAGGACTGGGGACTCTGGAATCTCAATGTGTATCTCAACCAGCGTCATTTCGCCTTCTCGATCTGTGTGATGCTGATCGCAATCATGTTATTCATGCCGGCGCTTCAGGAGACATTCGAGGAGATGAAAGGCAAGTGGTCGGTGAAAAACTACTTTACTGTCGATCTTTTCTCGAAGAAGGGTTTTGCTGCCCGGGACATCGCGTCCCCGATCTTCGCGGGGCTTCTGCTCGGCGCTTCCGCTTTCTTCAACGGAGCCGTGCTCGTCGGCACCTTTGTGATACTGTTTGTGATGGCGGTTGTCTCGATGCGCAGGTTTGAGTACCTTATATGCGCAGTGATCGCTCTCGGGCTTTCGCTCATTCAGAGCTCCGTCTTTGTAAAGGGTTCGGTCGTTTCGACTTCTGTCAGGGTCGGGTTCCTTAGCGGATCAACCACCGTATTCGGGATGGGAGAATACCTGTTTTTGCTGCTCGGCGTACTTCCGTTCGTACTTATCGGCGCCTTTATCAAGGGCGATTCCTGCGCAAGGTGGATGATGATCGCTGCCGGGTGCCTCGTAGCACTTTCGTTCTTTGTTTCGCTCACGCCCGATATCGCCGTGAACCACAAGTACATCATGCTTGCAGTTATGGTACTCGACGTTTATGCTGCACAATTTATCGCAGGCCTCTTTAGTGACAGTCGCGCACTTGTCAGGATAACGGCATTCCTGACCTGTGTGTTTATGACCGCAACGGGTCTTTACGACTTTGCGACGATCCTCAAGCGTAATACAGAGGACAGGGCGATCGTCACCGATATGAGCAACAAGATCATGACATTCATAAATGAGAACTGTGACAGTTCGGACACGTTCCTTACCGCGAACTACTTCCTCAACGGGTCTGAAGGCAGCTACGTGATCCTCTCGGGCGCTTCAATGTACCTTGCATGGCAGTACTACGGCTGGTCGGCAGGCTACGACACCTCGACGCGGGACAAGGTCGTTGCGAACATCTATGACGCTCAGGATCCTGAACTCCTGCGTCAGATGGTCAACGCCACCGGGATCGATTATATCGTTGTGTCGGCCGCGAACCGCGAGAGCGATGAATACGAGCTCAACGAGGAGATGATACAGAGCGTTTATCCCGTAGCGTTCTCGATGGGTGAAGGCGAAGAACGTTTCACCATATATAAGACGAAGGATGTTAAATAAGCACATACGGATCAACCTGCCACACCTATTTTCCCGAAAACGCTTCGCCTAAATTGTTTTCGGAAAAACAGGTGGTCGCGGTTGATCCTATATACAGAATACAGTTTGATTGAATCCTAACGTCATTATAGTAAATGATATTCGAATTTGGACACGAAATTGAACTATAGTACTCCAGGCTACACCGGGCCGATATACTTTCTGAAAACAATTCAAGCGTCAGCGTTTTCAGAAAGTATATCGCAGCAGGTGGAGCCGGGGTGGAAAATAAACATAAATAACTTATAAAGGAATATATATGGACAAACTTTTCGCCATAATCCCTGCGTATAACGAGCAGGATAATATCAGGGATGTTATTAACGCTTGGTATGACGTGATCACCGCTACGAGTCCGGATAGCCGCCTCGTAGTTATTGATGACGGCAGCAAGGATGACACGTTCCGTATCATGCAGGAAGAAGCGGCAGAGAAGCCCGCGCTTATCGCCCTCCACAAGGAGAATTCCGGACACGGAGCGACTGTGCTCTACGGCTATAAGTACGCGCTCGAAAACGGTGCCGACTTCGTATTCCAGACAGATTCGGACGGGCAGACACTTCCTTCCGAATTCGGCATGTTCTACAGGAGACGCCATGAGTACCCGTTCATCATAGGACTGAGGAAGGACAGAAAGGACGGATTCTTCAGGATCCTGACAAACAGAGTGCTGAGGCTTGTGGTACGAACAGTCTTCAAGATCGACCTTAAGGACATCAACACGCCCTACAGACTCATGGAGAGGTCGCTTCTTGAGGACTGCTTAAGGTACATTCCGGAGGACTTCAACCTTTCGAACGTGATACTCACGGTAGTTGCTGCGAGGAGAGGTTACAGAGGTCTTTATATACCTGTTACTTTCAGGAACAGACAGGGCGGAAAGAACTCAATAAACATCAAAAAGATCTTTAAGATCGGGGCAAGGGCGCTTAAGGATTTCTACAGTATCAACAGATCCTTAGAGTAAGCCTGCAGAGCCGGCTCCTTTAAAAGCCGGTATGACCGGACTTTGTGCACAATTATTCGGGTAACCGAGAAGTAATAAGCTTGTAAGGGGAACTTTGCAAAATGCAGAAGATGTTTGAAACAGATCTGTTTAAATACGGCTTCCTCGGGATGCTGTATGTGGCTGCCATTTGTATCGCGGCAGTCCTTTTTGGCAGTGATTTCGCACAGGTCATGGGGTGGCTGCTTACGCTCGTCGCCGCAGGCATCATCTTTTTCCCTGTCTCGTTCCTCGTGTTCCGCAGGTTCCGTGATTGCGGGATCCTCTTCTCGATAACTCTCGGAGTCGCTTTTCTGAGCTGGCTCTCATGGCTGTTCTCTTCGATCGGATTTATCCCCTTTAATGCATGGGGCAGCGTGATCGTCTGGCTGCTGTGCGCTCTTATGAGTATTGCTTTCCTTGTTTCGGTAAAGCGCATCAAAGGCTCTGTCATCCCCAAGGATTTCGACTTCAAAGAAAAGATCGTCCCCATGCTCATCACGGGACTGGTCTTTTTAGTGACTTTTATCGCCTGGAACTACATCCGTGGGTTCAAACCTCAGGCGCTCGGCTCGACGGAGAGCATCATGGACTACGCGTACATGAAGGCCCTCGACCGTTCGAACTATATGCCCGCGATCGATATGTGGATGTCAGGCAAGAGCCTTAACTACTACTACATAGGCCAGTACATCGCGACATTTCTTTCAAAGGTCTCGGGTGTGGGTGTCGACTACGGCTACAACTTCATGCTCATGACTGAGGCGTCGCTTGCACTCGCAATTCCTTACAGTCTTGTTTCGACTGTATTTTCGGCGTTCACTGCTTCGAAAGGTATCCTCCGCAAGGCATCGTCGCATGCGGCAGGCCTGATCTCCGGGATCGCAGTCAGCTTAAGCGGCAACTTCCATTACCTTATATTTTACTATGTTGTTCCGCCTCTTCGTGACATGCTCGGCGTAACGAACATGGCTGCTGCGGACGGTCTGAGCCTTCCGAATTATTTCTTCCCCAATTCGACCAGATACATCGGCTATATGCCGAACACTACGGACAAGACGATCCACGAGTTTCCGGCATATTCGTTTGTGCTCGGCGACCTGCACGCGCATGTCATAAACATTATGTTTGTCCTGTGTGTTGTGGGTGTGTTATACGCATATGTGATAAACCGTAAGGCCCGCATCAGACTCGCGGCTGCGGGCTCGATTGGGCCTGTCGATAAGAAACGTCCCGACACGCTTTTCGGGATCGAGCATTTCTTTGCGAAGGTTTTTGATCCCTGTGTTGTTGTGACGGCGTTCTTTATAGGGCTCTTTCATACCACGAATTACTGGGATTACCCGATCTACTTTGTGGTAGCGGGTGCCGTTATACTGTATGTCAATTTTGTTACCGAGGGTGCACGCTATACCGGAGCGGTGCTCACCGTCTTCCATGCGGCGATCGTCATCATCATCTCGAAGCTTGTGTGCCTGCCCTTTACACTTTCGTTCGATCAGATCTCGTCTGACATAGCGGCCGTTACACAGAGGACTCCTCTTTACCAGTTCCTTGTGCTGTGGGGCTTCCCGTTCCTTGTCGCGATAGTCTTTATCGTTATGGTGGTAAGAAACTTCCTCGCAGAGGACAAGAAGCGGCGCGGGGTAACACCCAAAGCAAAGGACATCTCCGTATCGGACATCATCACTCCTGATGCGGCCATGACCGGACGTGTGGCAGAAGGCACCCCGGCAGGAAACGGCGAGAAAAAGAAGAGACCGTGGTTTACAAGATTTCTCTATGGGGTTGATCCGGGCGATGCCTTCGTAGTGATCCTTGTGTGCTGCGCGATGGGACTCTGCTTTATTCCGGAGCTTATATACGTAAAGGACATCTACTCCGGCGACTACAAGAGAGCGAACACGATGTTCAAGCTCACGTATCAGGCGTACATACTTTTCGGTGTGTCACTCGGGTACATCATCGCAAGGCTGCTCATCTTCGGAAAGAAGAAGGCGCGTGTCTTCGGTGCGATCAGCCTTTGTCTGGTGCTTCTGTGCGCGGGCTACACAAAGCTCGCCGTCGACACGTGGTATCTGACGGCTGACAGGACGTTTACGACTGTTTCGTCAACCGATTTCCTTGAGGACGAAACGAACGGAGAGTACGAAGCGATCCTTTATCTCGACAAGAACGTTAAGGGCAGACCGGTCATCATGGAAGCCGACGGAGACAGTTACACCAACGCCTGCCGCTTCTCCGCATGGACGGGCCTTCCGACTGTTCTCGGGTGGAACACTCACGA
>JAEEGK010024196.1_pt1 | contig 12611 bp, 10 predicted proteins | sample 8958771 | NCBI WGS metagenome assembly JAEEGK01 (sample SAMN16246547, study PRJNA631951) | gut metagenome | biome: gut microbiome; feature: rumen; material: SC-attached | host: Bos | place: Iran: Karaj | collected 2018-10 | reverse complement strand
GCGCTATCATGGTGCCTGACAAAGACGGTAAAGTAGGTAACGTGATCCAGGGTCACGACAGTATCAAACAGCTCACCAGCGGTAAGGAGCCTTATCTCTCCACACTGATCGGACGCTGGGGTAACCGCATCTGCAAGGGACAGTTCACGCTGAACGGCAAGGACTATCAGCTGGCCCTCAACGACGGTCCCAACCATCTGCATGGTGGTGCTGTCGGCTTCAACGCCAAGGTATGGGATGCCCGTCAGATGGGTCCCCGTTCTCTGGCCCTCCATCGTATCTCATCCTACGGTGAGGAAGGTTACACAGGCGAGCTCGACGTCACGGTGGAGTTCACTTTCACCGACCTCAACGAACTGGTGATTGAGTATTTGGCCACAACGAACAAGAAGACCATCGTCAACCTGACGCATCACGCCTTCTTCTCCCTGTCAGGAACTGCAGACCCCACCCCGACGATTGAGGATCAGATCTGTGAGATCAATGCAGACTTCTATCTGCCCACCGATGCCACCGCCATTCCTACGGGTGAGATCCTGAAGGTGGAAGGTACACCGTTTGATTTCCGCACACCGAAACCCTTCGGTCAGGACATCAATGCAGACCACGAGCAGATCAAGTTCGGCAAGGGCTTCGACCACAACTATGTGCTGAACAAGCGCGAGGAGGGTGAACTGAGCTTTGCTGCCAGAATCACTGATCCGAAGAGCGGTCGTACACTGGAGTGCTACACCACCGAACCCGGTATGCAGCTTTACACGGCCAACTACGCCACGGGTTATAAGGGTGCCAATGGTTGCACATTCCCCTTCCGCTCAGCTGTCTGTCTCGAGACCCAGCACTTCCCCGACACGCCTAACCGTCCTTACTTCCCCAGTGTCGTACTGCGTCCCGGTCAGACCTACAAGCACAAGACGATCTATCGTTTTGGCGTAGTCGAATAAAAATAGTAAATCGTAAATCCGTAAATTGGACTCGCGTAAGCGCTTTTACAAAGCGTAGCGACTAAAAGAAATATAGTTTACATGGGTAATCAAAAAACGAATGGAAGTATCATCGCCATTATCACGATGATGTTCCTGTATGCCATGATCTCGTTCGTCACGAATCTTGGCGCGCCTATAGGCGTTATCTGGAAAAACCAGCCTGAGATTGGCGGTTCCAACGTGCTCGGCATCATGGGTAACTTCATGAACTTCTTCGCTTATCTGTTCATGGGTATCCCCGCAGGAAAGATGTTGACAAAGGTAGGCTATAAGAAGACGGCTCTGATTGGTATTGCAGTAGGCTTCGTAGGCGTGCTCATCCAGTACCTCTCTGGCTTCTCTGGTGGCATACCCGGCTTCTGCATCTATCTCTTCGGTGCATTCATCTCCGGTTTCTCGGTCTGTATCCTGAACACCGTGGTGAACCCGATGTTGAACCTGCTGGGCGGTGGTGGTAACCGTGGTAACCAGCTGAACATGATCGGTGGTACGCTGAACTCCCTCGCTGGTACGATGACCCCGATGCTCGTGGGTGCTCTGATTGGAACGGTGACAGCCTCTACGCAGATGGCCGACGTCAACCTGGTGATGTATATCGCCATGACGGTCTTCGCTGCTGCATTCGTCGCCCTCATCTTCATCCCCATCAAGGATCCTGAGATGGGTAAGGTGACCGCAGAGACGGTGTTCGAGCACTCACCCTGGTCTTTCCGTCACTGCCTGTTGGGCGTGATTGCCATCTTCGTATATGTCGGTGTTGAGGTCGGTATCCCTGGTGGTCTGAACTTCTACCTGTCTGATACGTCTGCCAATGGCGCATGGGTGAATCCTGATGCCGTCGTGAATGCAGCCACCATCGGTGGTGCTGTGGCTGCCATGTACTGGTTGCTGATGCTCGTTGGCCGTCTGTGCTCCAGCTTCATTGCCGCCAAGGTGTCTTCACGTCAGCTGATGCTGATTGCCACCTTCGCCTGTATGATCCTGATCCTGGCAGCCATCTTCACACCGAAGAGCGTGACCGTCAGCATGCCGCTGATTTCCATACTCGAGGGCACCATCACTTCTACGACAGTGCCGCTGACAGCCCTCCTGCTCGTGCTCTGTGGTCTGTTTACCTCCGTCATGTGGGCCTCTATCTTCAATCTGGCTACTGAAGGTCTCGGTAAATACACAGCCCAGGCATCCGGTATCTTTATGATGATGGTGGTAGGCGGTGGCGTATTGCCGGTAGTACAGAATTTCTTCGCAGACATCTTCGGATACATGCCCAGCTATTTCGTCTACTTCCTGGCAGTCGCCTACATGTTCTACTATGCACTCATCGGCTGCAAGAATGTGAACAAGGACATCCCCGTTGATTAATTTACACCTTATTTATATATGATGGATATTGAATTTGTAAGAAGCCGCTTCATCAAGCACTTTGATGGAAAGACCGGCAATGTATATGCCTCTCCCGGACGTATCAACCTGATTGGTGAGCACACCGACTACAACGGTGGTTTCGTATTCCCCGGTGCTGTTGACAAAGGTGTCATGGCCGAGATGCGTGCAAATGGTACGGAAGATACCGTAATGGCTTACGCCATCGACCTGAAGGATCGTGTAGACTTCAAACTCTCCGACCCTGATGGCCCTCGTGCCAGCTGGGCCCGTTATATCTATGGTATCGCCTTGGAGATGAAGAAATTGGGCGTGCCCGTGAAAGGATTCAACATTGCCTTCGCAGGTGATGTGCCCCTGGGTGCCGGTATGTCCTCATCTGCCGCCATGGAGAGTTGTTTCGCCTGTGGTCTCAACGATATCTTCGGTGAGAACAAGGTCAGCCAGTGGGATATGGTTCTGGCAGGTCAGGCTACGGAACACAACTACTGTGGTGTGAACTGTGGCATCATGGACCAGTTCGCCTCTGTCTTCGGCAAGGCAGGCTGTCTGATGCGTCTGGACTGCCGCAGTCGTGAGTTCGAGTATTTCCCCTTCAAACCCGATGGCTACCGTCTGGTACTCCTCGACTCTGTGGTGAAGCACCAGTTGGCCGGCTCGCCCTATAACGACCGTCGTCGTTCCTGTGAGAATGTGGTCAAGCACATCGCTGCCAAGCATCCGGAAGGAAAGTTTGAGACACTGCGCGACTGCACCTGGGAACAGCTCGAGGAAGTGAAGGAAGAAGTGGGCGCTGAGGATTACAAGCGTGCCAAGTTCGTACTCGGTGAGAAAGACCGTGTGCTGGCTGTCTGTGATGCACTGAACGAAGGCGACTACGAGAAGGTCGGTGAGATGATGTACAAGACCCACGAAGGTCTCTCCAAGGACTACGAAGTGTCTTGTGAGGAACTGGACTTCCTCAACGACATCGCCAAGGAAGACGGCGTGACGGGTTCCCGCATCATGGGTGGCGGCTTTGGTGGCTGTACCATCAACCTCGTGCGCAACGACCTCTACAAGAAGTTCATTGAGGACGCCAAGAAGCGCTTCAACGAGAAGTACGGACACGAGCCGAAAGTCTATGATGTAGTCATCGGTGACGGTTCACGAAAACTCTGTTAAGAGCGCGAAAACTTAGCCAAAAAAGGTTAAATTACGGCATAAAGTGTTATTTTTACACTTTATGCCGTTTATTTATGCCATAAAGTATTGCGTATTTCAAATATTAATTGTAATTTTACACCCAAATCAAAACGCTATAACAACAATTAAACTTAAAAACGTATTAAAATGAAAGTACTTAAAGGTATGTTTTTGGGACTAGGCGCAGCTGCGCTTATGTTCACTGCCTGTGAGCAAAAGGCTCAGGCACCACAACTGACGGTATCAGGCTTAGACGTTGCCAAGTTTGACACGACCATTCAGGACAAGCCCGTGAAGCTTTACACCCTGAAGAATGCCAATGGCATGGAAGTGTGCATCACAAACTATGGCGGACGTATCGTGTCACTCGTCGTACCCGACAAGGATGGCAAGCCCACGGATGTCGTCCTCGGCTTTGACAACATTGCCCAGTATGCCGACACCCTCAACAGTCCATCCGACTACGGATCCAGCGTAGGCCGCTATGCCAACCGCATCAAGGAGGGTAAGTTCACCCTCGGTGAGACAGAGTATCAGTTGAAGAAAAACGACGGACCGAACTGCCTGCATGGTGGTGGCAACACGGGTTGGATGCATCAGGTGTACGACGCTGAGCAGATTGGCGACTCCATCCTGAAGCTGACGATTGTGGCAGCAGATGGTGAGAACGGATTCCCCGGCAAGGTGATGGCTGTGACGACTTACAAAGTGACGGCTGACAACATCCTCGACATGACGTGGGAGGCAGAGGCAGACCGTCCGACCATCATCAACCAGACCAACCACAACTACTACAACCTCAGTGGCGACTTCACACAGCCAGGCTACGACCAGGTGCTTTATGTGAATGCCGACAACTTCACCCCGAGCGACAAGCTCTACATCCCCACGGGTGAGATCAAGTCGGTGGAAGGCACCCCAATGGACTTCCGCACCCCACACGCCATTGGCGACAGCATCCAGTCTGACTTCGACCAGATCCAGAACGCCACAGGCTATGACCACAACTTCTGCCTGAACACCTTTAAGGACGGTAAGGGCGACGACACACAGGTATGTGCCAGCCTCTACAGCCCCAAGACCGGTATCTTCATGGAGATGTTCACCAACGAGCCGGGTGTACAGGTCTACAGCGGCAACTTCCAGGGTGTCGGTGCTGATGCCGACATCATCCGCAAGCACGGCCTCAAATATCCCAAGCACGTGAGCGTATGCCTCGAGAGCCAGAAGTATCCCGACTCTCCCAATCATCCCGAGTGGGTTCAGCCGACCCTGAATCCTGATGAGAAGTACTACAGCCATGCTGCCTACAAATTCTCAGTCAAATAAAGGAATGGAAAGGAAGTTAAAAGGAAGTTAAAAGGAAGTTAAAAGGACAATTAAAAAAAATATTTTATGAATTGGAGTTCACATGAATTCATCTGGCTCGACTGGGTAGTTCTCATCGTCGGCCTGTTAGGAGTGGTGGCTGCCGTCTGGTATGCCATCTGGAAAGACAAGAAAGCCCAGCAGGGCGAAGACTCGTCCGCTTACCTCTTCGGTAAGGGCGAGCCTTGGTACGTCATCGGTATGGCCATCTTTGCCGCCAACATCGGTTCTGAGCACCTCGTAGGTCTTGCCGGTACTGGTGCAAAGGATGGTGTGGGTATGGCCCACTGGGAGATGCAGGGATGGATGATCCTCATCCTCGGATGGCTCTTCGTACCGTTCTATCAGCTGCTCATCAACAAGATGGGTAAGATCATCACCATGCCCGACTTCCTGAAGTTCCGCTACACACAGCGCACAGGTTCCTGGCTGTCCATCATCACCCTCGTCGCCTACGTGCTCACGAAGGTCTCTGTGACGGCCTTCACGGGTGGTATCTTCTTCAAGTTCCTGCTCGACATCCCCTTCTGGTACGGTGCCATCGGACTGATTGCCATCACGGCCGTCTTCACCGTCTTTGGCGGTATGAAGGGTGTGATGACGCTCTCTACCATCCAGACACCTATCCTGATTGTCGGTTCATTCCTCGTACTGTTCCTGGGTCTGAACATGCTTGGCGATGGCAGTATCTCTGCCGGATGGGCTGAGATGATGCGCGTCTGTAATGCTGCCCACGACGGATTCGGTACGACCCACATGTTCCATACCGATCCTGCTGATCCGATGTATCCGCAGTTCCCGGGCTATGTGGTATTCCTCGGTGCCTCGATCATCGGTTTCTGGTACTGGTGTACCGACCAGCACATCGTTCAGCGTGTGCTCGGACAGGTACCTGGCGAAGACAATAGGGAAGTGATGAAGCGTGCTCGTCGTGGTACGATTGCAGCCGGTTTCTTCAAGATCCTCCCCTGCTTCATGTTCCTCATCCCGGGTATGATTGCCTACGCCCTCTCTCTGAAGACCGGTAGTGGTATCGAGATGGACATCACCAACCACGAGTCTACCGACGGTGCCTTCGCCATGATGGTGAAGAACATCCTGCCGGCCGGCATCAAGGGTATCGTGACCATCGGTTTCGTCTGTGCACTGGTAGCCTCTCTGGCTGCCTTCTTCAATAGCTGTGCTACCCTCTTCACCGAGGACTTCTACAAGCCGATGAAGAAGGGCAAGAGCGAGGCTCACTACGTATTCGTTGGCCGTACCGCTACCGTCGTGGTCGTGCTCCTCGGTCTGGCTTGGATGCCGATCATGATGAACATGGGTAACCTCTACTCCTACCTGCAGGACATCCAGTCGCTGATTGCTCCCGCCATGGTGGCTGTGTTCACCCTCGGTATCTTCTCGAAGAAGATCACACCGAAGGCTGGTGAGTACGGTCTCATCGGTGGTTTCCTCATCGGTATGGTCCGTCTGATCACCAACGTGGTGACCGACTCGGGCAAGGCCGTCATGGATGGTGCCTTCTGGGATGCCACAGCTTGGTTCTGGCAGACCAACTGGCTCATCTTCGAGTGCTGGCTGCTGCTCTTCATCATCCTGCTGATGGTGGCTGTCAGCTTCTTCACGCCAGCACCATCCAAGGAACAGGTGGATGCCATCACGTTCTCGTCAGACTTCAAGAAGTCCATCAAGGAGAGCTGGGGTGTCTTCGATGTGGTAGGCACACTGATTGTCATCGGCCTCTGCAGCTGCTTCTATTATTACTTCTGGTAAAAAGCGAGTAGACCATGACATTCTACAACGAACATTCCAAGGTCTGGCTGTCGGTAGACTGTATCATCTTCGGCTTCGACGATGGGAAGCTGAAGGTGCTCATCGGCAAGCGCCAGATGGATCCCGGACGTGGCGAATGGAGCCTCTATGGAGGCTTCGTCGCTGCCGACGAGAGTGTCGACGACGCAGCCTCACGCACTCTCTACGAACTGACCGGACTGCGGAATCTGTTCATGCGCCAGGTGGGGGCTTTCGGTAATGTGGACCGTGATCCCGGCGAACGGGTGGTGTCCATTGCCTACTATGCACTCATCAACGTCAAGGATTATGATGAAGAACTGCGCTTGCAGCATGGCGTAAAATGGGTAGATATCAATGAGATTCCACAACTCTATTCCGACCACAATGAGATGGTGTGTAAGGCGAGGAAGTTGATGCAGCAGAAACTGGCCCAGGAGCCCGTAGGCTTCCGCCTCCTCCCTGCCCTCTTCACGCTCACCCAGCTCCAGAACCTCTATGAGGCTGTCAACGGGGCCGAACTCGACAAGCGCAATTTCCGCAAACGCATCAAGGAGATGGACTTCATCGAGAAGACGGAATTGGTCGACAAGACCAGTTCCAAGCGCGGTGCATTCCTCTATCGCTTCAACAAGCGGGCTTATAACGAAGCTCCGAATTTTAAAATATAAATAATGTATAGGAAGTTAAAAGGAAGTTATAAGGAAGTTAAAGGGAAGTTAAAGGACATATGTCCTGCGACTCCCACTTCCGCGGAGGGAGTAATGTCCCTTTCACTGGGGGCAAGAGTAATGTCCCTTTCACTGGGGGCAAGAGTAATGTCCCTTTAACTGGGGGCAAGAGTAATGTCCCTTTAACTTCCAAGTGGTCGCAGACCACGATAACTTCTTTTAACTTCCCTTTAACTTCTAAAAAATTAATTTATGCTCGAAGAACTAAAAGAAAAAGTATTCAAGGCCAATCTCGACCTGGTAAAACAAAACCTCGTGATCTTCACCTGGGGTAACGTCTCAGGCATCGACCGTGAGAACGGCCTCGTAGTCATCAAGCCCTCTGGCGTGGACTACGACGTGATGAAAGCATCCGACATGGTGGTGGTAGACCTCCAGACGGGTGAGGTAGTCGACGGTGATCTCAATCCGTCATCCGACACCCCAACACACCTTGTTCTATATAAGGCTTTCCCCAACATCCAGGGCGTGGTACACACCCACTCCACCTATGCCACAGCCTTCGCACAGGCCGGTCGTGACATCCCCAACATCGGCACCACCCATGCCGACTACTTCTATCAGGCCATCCCCTGCACCCGTGACATGACGGAAGCAGAGGTGAAGGGCAACTACGAGTTGGAGACGGGTAACGTCATCGTCGACGAGATCCTCAACATCCGTAAGATCAACCCCGATCACACACCCGCCGTCTTAGTCAAAAACCACGGTCCCTTCTCATGGGGCACCTCTCCCGACAATGCCGTCTACAACGCCAAGGTCATGGAGCAGTGTGCCAAGATGGCCTTCATCGCCTTCAGCGTCAACCCCGCCCTGACGATGAATCCCCTCCTCATCGAGAAGCACTACATGCGCAAACACGGCCCAAATGCTTATTATGGCCAGCGAAAACGCTGACCATAAAGCATTTGTAATGGATAATGGACAATGGATAATGGATAATTAAGCTGCGCCAGATGAAGGACAACAATGTAGTAGAAGAGAAAAGCTTTGATTTTGCAGTTAGAATTGTGAAACTATACAAGTATATGACTGCCGAGAAGCAAGAATACGTGATGTCCAAACAACTGCTGCGTTCTGGCACAAGTGTCGGAGCAAACATATGTGAGGCGCAACAAGCTCAAAGCCAGATGGATTTCCTGTCTAAGATGAGTATAGCTCTAAAGGAATGCTACGAATCCGACTACTGGCTAAGATTGCTTCACCGCACTGAATACTTGACAAAGGAAGAGTACGATAGTATCATTACCGATTGCCGGTCCATTACAAGGTTACTAGTTTCTATTATAAAATCAACAAAAGAGAATAACAAATAACAAAATTGTTTACAATGATAAGCGTTTTTGTCAAGCGGAGCCAATTATCCATTGTCAATTATCAATTATCAATTAAAATTTTAAAACTATGTTCAAAAATTTAGAACTTTGGTGGGTAACTGGTGCACAGTTACTCTATGGTGGCGATGCAGTCGTCGCAGTCGATGGTCACTCTAAGGAGATGGTTGAAGGTCTGAACGCCTCAGGCAACATCCCCGTGAAGATCGTGTATAAGGGCACGGCCAACAGCTCAAAGGAAGTCGAGGCTGTGATGCTGGCCGCCAACAACGACGAGAAGTGCGTCGGTATCATCACCTGGATGCACACCTTCTCTCCCGCCAAGATGTGGATCAAGGGTCTGCAGCAGCTGCAGAAGCCACTCCTCCACTTCCACACACAGTATAACGCTGAGATCCCCTGGGAGACCATGGACATGGACTTCATGAACCTCAACCAGTCGGCTCACGGCGACATCGAGTTCGGACATATCTGCACCCGTATGCGCATTGCCCGCAAGGTGGTCTGCGGCTACTGGAAGGACGAGAACGCCCAGAAGCAGATTGCCGTCTGGGCACGTGTGGCTGCCGGTGTGGCTGATGCCCACAACGTACGCTGTCTGATGTTCGGTATGAACATGAACAACGTGGCTGTGACCGATGGCGACCGTGTGGAGTTCGAGCAGCGTCTCGGCTACCATGTCGACTACTACCCCGTCTCCTCCCTGATGGAGTACTTCAAGAAGGTCACCGACGCAGAGGCTGATGCCCTCGTCGAGGAGTACAAGAAGCTCTACACCATCAAGATCGACGAGAGCGGCGAACAGGTCTATTGGGAGAAGGTGAAGAATGCCGCCAAGGCCGAGATTGCCCTCCGTCGCGTCTTGAAGGACGAGGGTGCAACCGCCTTCACCACCAACTTCGACGACCTCGGTGATGCTGACATCGACGCTCCCGACTTCTGTGGTTTCGACCAGATCCCCGGCCTCGCTTCGCAGCGCCTGATGGAAGAAGGTTACGGCTTCGGTGCCGAGGGTGACTGGAAGACAGCTTGTCTCTATCGCACCCTCTGGGTCATCCAGCAGGGCATGCCGATCGGCTGTTCCTTCCTCGAGGACTACACGCTGAATTTCGCTGGTGACCGCTCATCATGTCTCCAGAGCCACATGCTCGAGGTCTGCCCGCTCATCGCTGTCGACAAACCCAAACTCGAGGTTCACTTCCTCGGCATCGGTATCCGCAAGCAGCAGACTGCCCGCCTCGTCTTCACCTCTAAGACCGGTCGCGGAATCAAGGCTACGGTCGTCGACCTCGGCAACCGTTTCCGTCTCATCTCTCAGGAGGTAGAGTGCATCGAGCCGAAGCCCATGCCAAACCTCCCCGTCGCTTCTGCCCTCTGGATCCCCCAGCCCACCTTCGAGATCGGTGCTGCCGCTTGGATCCTCGCTGGTGGTACCCACCACAGCGCCTTCTCTTACGACATCACCGAGGACTACTGGGAAGACTTCGCTGAGATGCTCGGCATCGAGTACGTCCGCATCAACAAGGACACCACCCCTGCCGCCTTCAAGCAAACCCTCCAGAACAACGAGATGTACTACATGCTCAACAAAGCACTGAAATAAAAGGAATGGAAAGGAAGTTAAAGAGAAGTTAAAAGGAAGTTAAAAGGACAATACTAATGGCGTTCAGTTTTAAGGATATTATTGCATGGCAGAAAGCTTATGAATTCGTCCTGTTAGTATACAGGGCGACAAAGAAGTTTCCTGACTTCGAAAAGCATGGGCTATCCTCGCAATTTCAACGTGCAGCAGTCTCGATTGTTGCCAATATCGCTGAAGGATCCAAGAAACTGAGCAAGGCCGACAAGCTTCGAATGATGAATATCGCTCAAGGCAGTCTGGAAGAATGCAGGTGTTACGTCATGCTGTCGAAAGATCTGGAGTACATCTCCGAGGAAGAGTTCAATACGCTCACCTACAGCATCGAAGGTACCAGCTACTACCTCAATGCCTACTGTAAAGCCATCAGTGAAGATCGCGGTATAAAAGAATAAAGGAAAGGAAGGGAAGTTAAAAGGAAGTTAAAGGGAAGTTAAAGGGACAAATGTCCTGCGACTCCCACTTCCAACTCCCACTTCCGACTCTATAAATTCCAGACTCTGCGAAAAAGGTAATGTCCCTTTAACTTCCAAGCGGTCGCAGACCGCGATAACTTCCCTTTAACTTCCCTTTAACTTCAAAAAATATACAACTATGACCGCAAAACAAACAATTGAGGCTGGAAAAGCCATATTGGGAATCGAATTCGGTTCCACGAGAATCAAGGCCGTCCTCATCGACGAGGACAACAAGCCCATTGCACAGGGCTCACACGAGTGGGAGAACCAGTTAGTAGACGGTCTCTGGACCTATTCTACCGAGGCCATCTGGTACGGACTCCAAGACTGCTATGCTGAACTCCGCAAGGATGTCCTGGCTCAGTACGACTGCGAAATTGAGGCCCTTGCTGCCATCGGCTTCTCTGCCATGATGCACGGCTACATGGCCTTCAACGAGAAACAGGAGATCCTCGTGCCCTTCCGCACCTGGCGTAACACCAACACGGGTAAGGCAGCCGCAGAGCTCTCCAAGCTCTTCAACTACAACATCCCCCTCCGTTGGTCCATCAGCCATCTCTATGAGGCTATCCTCGACAACGAGGAACACGTTTCTGACATCAAGTACCTCACCACCCTCGCAGGTTATGTCCACTGGCAGGTCACGGGCCAGTTCGTCCTTGGCGTAGGCGATGCCTCTGGTATGATCCCTGTCGATCCCGCTACGAAGACTTACGATGCTACGATGGTGAAAAAGTTTGACGAGCTCATCGCTCCGAAAGGATTCTCCTGGACATTGCTCGACATCCTGCCAAAGTCACTCAACGCTGGTGAGAACGCAGGTTTCCTGACACCAGAAGGAGCAAAGAAACTCGATGTCTCTGGCCACCTGAAGGCTGGTATCCCCGTTTGTCCTCCTGAGGGCGACGCAGGCACAGGTATGGTCGCTACCAACGCTGTCAAGCAGCGCACAGGTAACGTCTCCGCAGGCACCTCTTCATTCTCGATGATCGTGCTGGAGAAACCACTGTCGAAGCCTTACGAGATGATCGACATGGTGACCACACCAGACGGCTCACTCGTGGCTATGGTTCACTGCAACAACTGCACCAGCGACATCAACGCCTGGGTAAGTCTCTTTAAGGAATATCAGCAACTGCTTGGTATCAAGGTAGATATGAACGAACTTTACGGCAAGCTCTTCAACAAGGCTTTGGAGGGTGACACCGACTGCGGTGGCTTGATGGCCTACAACTATGTCAGTGGTGAGCCTGTCACCGGTTTACAGGAAGGCCGCCCCATGTTCATACGTTCTGCCAACGACAAGTTCAACCTTGCCAACTTCATGCGTGCCCACCTCTACGGTGCCATCGGTGTGCTGAAGATCGGTAACGACATCCTGTTCAAGGAAGAGATGATCCGTGTGGATCGCATCACGGGTCACGGTGGTTACTTCAAGACACCTGGTGTCGGCCAGCGCATGCTTGCTGCTGCCCTCAACAGTCCCATCTCTGTGATGGAGACCGCTGGCGAAGGTGGTGCCTGGGGTATTGCCCTGCTCGCAGGCTATGCAGTAAATAATCCCGACAAACTCTCACTCGCCGACTACCTCGAGAAGGTTGTCTTCGCAGGCAACACGGGCGTATCCATCGCCCCCACCCCCGAAGACGTTGCCGGCTTTGAGAAGTACATCGAGAACTACAAGCGCTGCCTCCCCGTTGAGCAGGCCGCTGTCGAGTGTAAATAATAAAAAGAAA
>JAEEGK010024195.1_pt1 | contig 12611 bp, 22 predicted proteins | sample 8958771 | NCBI WGS metagenome assembly JAEEGK01 (sample SAMN16246547, study PRJNA631951) | gut metagenome | biome: gut microbiome; feature: rumen; material: SC-attached | host: Bos | place: Iran: Karaj | collected 2018-10 | reverse complement strand
AGCATTCGCAATCCGCTTCGCTACTTGCTCATGTGGGTGGGGGTGTTACTGCTGCGCAGAATATGCAAGATGCTAAAACTCTTTGAAAGCAAGCTTTCAGAGTTTTGGCATCTTGCATATCTGTGAACAGTAACATTTTAACATATTGACGTAGCCAATACAAGTAAACGCAAAAAAATCGGGCAGTATAAACTACCCGATAAACTATACCTATTGATCGATCAAACCAGCTCAAGAAGAACTTCCATTGCTGCATCGCCCTTGCGCTCACCGATCTTAACGATTCTGGTGTATCCGCCCTTGCGGTCAGCGTACTTGGGAGCGATCTCATCAAAGAGCTTTTCTGCAACATCTACAGTCTTTGTATTTCTCTTCTTGCCTGCAACCTCAGTGGGAACCTCGGTCACATCATAAAGATAAGAAGCGAACTTTCTGCGAGCATTGAGTCTTGAAGGCATATCCTTCTTGATCTCCTTCTCAACTTCGTCGAAAACGTCAACTTTCTTTCCGTCAACAACTTCCTTTACGCGCTTTCCGTCCTTATCCTTGCGAGCAACCTTAGCCTTAACGGTTGCTGTCTCATAATTATCCTTTTCCTTAACAGCAAGTGTGATCATCTTTTCAGCGATGCTCTGCACTTCCTTGGCTCTGCACTCAGTTGTAACAATCTTGCCGTTGTACAGAAGATTTGTTACCTGATTCCTGAGGAGAGCTTTTCTCTGGCTTGCTGTTCTGCCAAGTTTTCTATAGCCTGCCATCGTAATTCCTCCTATTTTAAATGTATCATTACGTTTTGCTTAATTCTCTTCGCACTGTCTTAAAGACAATCCGAGTTCTTTTAATTTAGCATGTACTTCTTCCAATGACTTACGACCAAGGTTACGAACCTTCATCATATCATCGGGAGTCTTGTTTACAAGTTCGCCTACAGTATTGATACCTGCGCGCTTCAAGCAATTGAAAGAACGAACGGAAAGCTCGAGCTCATCAATGCTCATCTCAAGGATCTTTTCCTTCTCGTCAGATTCAGGCTCAACGATAACTTCTGCAGATGCAGCGCGTTCGGAAAGCTGAATGAACGACTCAAGATGTGCGCTCAAAACTTTAGCGGCAAGGCTTACAGCCTCATCGGGAGCCAAAGTACCATTGGTGTAAACGTCAAGTGTTAACTTATCGTAATCGGTCATCTGACCAACACGTGTGTTCTCAACAGTTAAGTTTACTCTCTCAACGGGAGTGAAGATGGAATCAATAGCAATAACTCCGATCGGGAGATCATCGTTCTTGTTCTTGTCAGAGCTTACATAACCACGACCGTTAATGATCGTAAGTTCCATGTAAAGCTTGCAATCATCGCCACCGTTAAGTGTAGCAATAACCTGATCCTTGTTGATAATTTCGATATCCGAGTCAACGATAATGTCGGCAGCCGTAACCACACCCTCGCCCTCGGCTTCAATGTATGCAACCTTGGGCTCGTTTGTAGAGCTGTTGTTCTTTATAGCAAGACTCTTGATGTTCATAACGATTTCGGTAACGTCTTCCTTAACGCCCGGAATTTCCGAGAATTCATGAACGACGCCATCGATCTTAATCTGACTTACAGCCGAACCCGGAAGTGAAGAAAGCATGATTCTTCTCAGGGAATTACCCAGTGTTGTGCCGTATCCGCGCTCAAGAGGTTCAACGACAAAACGACCGTATTTATTATCTTCTGTGCTTTCGGCAATTTCAATCTTTGCCGGCTTAAAATCGAAATCAAACATAACGGACCCTCCTTTAAAATATCTGTCCCGGGGATGTTCGCCCCGATGCTTCGGTTTAACAACCGAATCAGCCTACTATTTGGAATACAACTCGACAATAAGTGTAGCGTTTACAGGAACGTCGATCATATCGATTGTAGGGAACTCCAATACCTTGCCGGAAAGGTTCTCATGGTTTGCTTCAAGCCATGCGGGAACTGTTCTTCCCTCGGTAACCTCAAGGATGTCCTTATATCTCTGAGATGCCTTCTTTGTCTCTCTGACCTCGATAACATCACCTGCATTAACAAGATAAGAAGGAATGTTTACGATCTTACCGTTAACAAGGATCTGCTTGTGGTCAACGATCTGACGAGCTTCTGTTCTTGTTCTGCCATATCCGAGACGGAAAATAACATTGTCAAGACGACGCTCAAGAAGGATCATCATATTGTCACCGGTTGTACCGGTCTTAATCTTCTTTGCTTTATCAAAGTTGTTGCGGAAAGGCTTCTCAAGTACGCCATAGATGAACTTAGCCTTCTGCTTCTCTCTTAACTGGTTGCCATATTCGCTTACTTTCTTACCTGCTCTGGAGAAGGCTCTGTTAGACTTCTTGTTGAGACCGATAACAGCAGGCTCAATGCCCAGTGATCTGCACTGCTTTAAAACAGGATCTGTATTTCTAGCCATTTGCTTTATCCTCCTTCAATTATACTCTTCTGCGCTTAGGCGGTCTGCAACCGTTATGAGGAACGGGTGTAACGTCCTTAATGGATGTAACATTGATGCCGCATGCCTGAAGTGCACGGATTGCAGCTTCACGACCCGTACCGGGTCCCTTAACCATAACGTCTACGCTCTTAAGACCCTGAGTAGCTGCAACCTTTGCTGCTGTCTCAGCTGCCATCTGTGCAGCGTAAGGAGTTGATTTTCTTGATCCTCTGAAGCCAAGGCCACCTGCGCTTGCCCATGAAACTGCGTTGCCCTGTGCGTCAGTAAGTGTAACAATTGTATTGTTGAAGGAAGACTGGATGTGTGCCTGACCATGATCCAAATTCTTCTTAACACGCTTTTTAGCAGACTTCTTTGCTGCTGTTGAAACTTTCTTAGCCATTTGGAAACCTCCCTATTATTTCTTCTTGTTTGCCACTGTTCTCTTAGGACCTTTTCTTGTTCTGGCATTGTTCTTTGTATTCTGACCACGAACAGGAAGACCCTTTCTGTGACGAATGCCTCTGTAGCATCCAATTTCCTGGAGTCTCTTAATGTTTAAGGCTGTTTCACGTCTTAAATCACCTTCTACCATGAATTCTGCGTCGATGACGTCACGAATTCTTGCAACCTCGTCATCTGTTAAATCACGAACACGTGTGTCGGGATTAACATTTGCCTTTTCAAGGATGCGATTTGAGCTTACTCTTCCGATACCATAGATGTAAGTAAGTCCGATTTCTACACGCTTCTCTCTTGGTAAGTCTACACCACTAATACGAGCCATGTGTATTGTACCTCCGTTAAAATAAAATAAATGAATTTGTTTGCAGGAGTTTCGCTCCTGCCCAGCCGCTTTAAACCATCACCGAAACTCTCATGTTTTCGGCAGGGGCAATGATACTTTTCCGATAATATAAAGCGTTAACTGCCCGCTGACGGTGGGATTTTCATCCACCGGACGGTATCACAAGTAAACCATACGGTTTAGCCCGGGGTTCATTGGAATCTCCCGGTGTCCGTCCCTGTAATCAAGACAGACATTGCAACACAGAAAGCAAGGTACCGGTTTCTATAAAAGTTCCTTTTAGAGGATACTTATGAAAACGATGCCTTATCCAGGTATCGGTATTAGCCCTGTCTCTGTTTGTGCTTAGGGTTCTCGCAGATGATTCTGATGGAGCCCTTTCTCTTAATGACTTTGCACTTCTCGCAAATCGGTTTAACTGAAGATCTGACTTTCATTGTTTTTTCTCCTTTCAAAAAAAGTCCGTGTAGCATTATACTCCGATTATTGCCACATTGCAAGTAAATTTTTTTTTATTTATTTATCTCTCCATACAATTCTTGCTTTTGTAAGATCGTAAGGGGACATTTCAAGTGTAACTTTATCTCCGGGAACTATTTTGATGTAGTTCATACGAAGCTTGCCACTGATATGGGCAATCACAACATGTCCGTTTTCAAGCTCTACTCTGAACATTGCGTTAGGGAGCTTTTCGGTTACTGTTCCTTCAAGTTCGATCAAATCTGTCTTCGACATATTTACCTCATTAATTGTTAAGTGAAAGTATTTCCGGATCACCGTTCGTTATAAGGATGGTGTTCTCGTAATGTGCTGCGATCGATCCGTCTTTTGTTGTTACTGTCCAACCGTCTTCACGGTTGAAATCGACCTCCCAGGTTCCGAGGTTGATCATGGGCTCAACAGCAATCGTCATTCCCGCCCTGAGTCTCATTCCCCGAACAGGCTGTTTGAAATTCGCTATCTGAGGCTCCTCATGCATCTCGGTACCTATGCCGTGTCCGCAAAGGTCACGCACAATACCGTACCCGTGAGGATTTACAAAGTTTTCAATGGTTTCTCCTATTTCGTTAAGATGATGGCCTTCTCTGCAGACCTTAAGGGCTTCAAAGAAGCTTGCTTTTGTTACTTCAATAAGCTTTTGAGCTTCTTCCGAAACTTTACCCACAGCCCACGTTCTGGCCGCATCCGATTGGTAACCCTTTCGGATGACTCCCGCATCAAGGCTGATGATGTCTCCTTCTTTCAGTATCTTGCTTTTTGAAGGAATACCATGTACCACAACCTCGTTTACCGAGCAGCATATGGAAGCGGGATAACCTTCAAAATTCAGGAAGGAAGGTGTGCATCCCTCTTTTTTGATGAGTTCGTACGCCTTTCTGTCTATCTCATAAGTGGATATGCCGGGAACTACCAGTTCCTTAAGTGCCTCATGTACATCAGCAAGCACCTTTCCGGCATCTCGCATGAGTTGAATTTCTCTTTCCGATTTTATTGTTACTGCCATTACTTTCCTATCCTTCCGAAAAGGAATTACTTTTCAAGGATACTTACGATCTCTCTGAAAACTTCTTCCATTTCCTTTGTTCCGTCCACCGTCTTAAGCTTGCCGAATCCTTTGTAGTAATCGATGAGCGGCTGTGTCTGTTTGTGATAGACCGAAAGACGGTTAAGAACTGTCTCAGGCTTATCATCTGCCCGCTGGATCAGTTCAGCGCCGCAGTTATCACATTTTCCTTCAGTCTTGGGAGGATTGAAAACAACATGGTATGTTGCTCCGCAGCTCACACAAGCGCGACGTCCCGACATACGCTTTACGATGTTTTCATCGGGAACATCAACATCGATGGCAAAATCTATGCTGTCATTGTTCTTTTCAAGTGCCTTTGTAAGAGCTTCGGCCTGAGGAATCGTTCTGGGAAATCCGTCAAGGACATATCCGTTTTTGCAGTCATCCGACGCAAAACGATCCATGATGAGATCCAGTGTCAGTTCATCGGGAACAAGAAGTCCCTTATCCATGTATTCCTTTGCTTTTAATCCGAGAGGTGTTCCCTCTTTCAGATTGGCTCTGAAGATGTCACCTGTGGAAATGTGGGGAATGCCGTATTTTGCGGCAATCTGCTTTGCCTGAGTGCCTTTTCCGGCTCCCGGTGCTCCAAGCATAATTATCTTCATTTAAATTCCCTCCCATGTATCAAGAGTCAAAAAACACCATTAGGGTGGAGCATATACGTGCCCCACCCTTAGGTTAGTCATAGTGATCAGTCCTCGGATAAGAAGCCCTTGTAGTGACGTTCTATCATCATGGTTTCAATCTGATTGAGGATTTCAAGAATTACACCGACAACGATGATGAGCGAAGTGCCTCCGAAGTGGATACCGGCATTGAATACCCCGATAAATACGATGGGGATCAAAGCTACGATCGTAAGACCGACAGCTCCCAGAAGGATAACATAGTTGAGAACGCTTGTAAGGTAATCAACTGTGGGTCTTCCGGGTCTGATACCGGGAATGAATCCGCCCTGTTTCTTAAGGTTGTTGGCAACTTCCATCGGGTTGAATGTAATTGCTGTGTAGAAGTACGCGAAGAAGATCAGTAAAGCAACATAAAGGATGAGACCCAATGAGTACTTTCCATATCCTTCGATGGTAAATCTGCACCAGTTACTCTCACTGAGATACTTCAGGATCTCGTCCCATGTAGTAGCGGTAGCCGTAGAACTCCTGAAGAATGATGTGATAATGATAGGTGTTGTCATAAGGCTTGATGCGAAGATTACAGGGATAACACCTGCTGTATTGACACGAAGGGGAATGTTTGTGGACTGGCCGCCAACCATTCTTCTTCCCTGCATTTTCTTTGCATACTGAACCGAAATCTTTCTCTGTGCATCCTGTAAAAGGATGATAAGAACTGTAAGTAAAATAACAACCGCAATGATAACAACTGCAGCAATGATCCCATTAACAACAGTCTTGTTCTTAATGAAGGTCTGATAAAGGCTTGCAAATGTTTCGGGGAATCCTGCAGTAATGTTGATAAGGAGGATAACGGAAATTCCGTTACCGATCCCCTTCTCGGTGATCTGCTCACCGAGCCACATAAGGAATGCGGAACCGCCTGTAAGTGCAAGAACGATTACGATGACCGCAAGGACCTTGTTGTCAGCTGTAATGTAACCGCTGTTGTTGAAACCGATACCGAGAGCAACTGCTTCGAGTACAGCAAGACCGATGGTTACGTATCTTGTGATCTCTGCAATCTTCTTTCTTCCGGTCTCTCCATCCTTCTGCATCTCCTCAAGCTTGGGAATAGCTATTGTAAGGAGCTGCATGATAATGGATGATGTAATGTAAGGTGTGATACCCAGTGCAAAAACCGACATGGATTCAAATGATCCGCCGGTCAGCATTGAGATGAAACCTGCTGCTTCTTTTAATCCGCTGAGGTAAGAAGCAACAAGGGCAGTGTTGATCCCCGGTACAGGGAGCTGACTGCCGATTCTGATAATAATGAGGCAAAAAAATGTAAATAAAAGCTTTGTTCTGATGTCCTTGATCTTAAGTGCATTAACAAAAGTTTTAAACATTAGATCACCTCAGCTTTTCCACCTGCAGCCTGAATCTTCTCTACTGCACTCGCGCTGAATGCATTTAACTTAACGTCAAGCTTTTTGGTAATTTCACCGTTGCCGAGAAGCTTTACGCCGTCTCTGGGATTCTTAATAACGCCTGCGTTAACAAGAGTTTCAACGGTAACCTCTGTGCCATTTTCAAACTGCTCGAGAACGTTGAGATTGATAGTAACGATCTCCTTAGTGTTTCTGCAATTGAAACCTCTCTTAGGCAGTCTTCTGTATAAAGGGTTCTGACCACCTTCGAATCCAAGTCTGGGTCTTCCGGAACGAGCCTTCTGTCCCTTGTGGCCATAACCTGCTGTTTTACCGTTTCCTGAACCGTGACCACGGCCACGTCTAAAATTGTTAGACTGAGTCGAACCATCTGCAGGTCTAATTGTTGTTAAATTCATCGTGAACACCTCCTTGCTACGTATTAGATTTCTTCTACCTTTACCAAATGTCTGATCTTCTGGATCTGTCCCTTTGTAGCATCGTTGTTCTTCTGTTCAACAGACTGTCCAACCTTGTGAAGGCCGAGAGCCTCAACGGTTCTCTTCTGCTTGGGGATTGCTCCGATAGGAGACTTGACTAAGGTAATTTTTAATGTATCTGCCATTTCTTTGTCCTCCTTATTAGCCCAACTGCTCAACGGAGATGCCACGAAGTGCGGCAACCTGCTCAGGAGTCTTTAACTGGCTTAATCCATTTACTGTAGCGAGAACGACGTTCTGCTTGTTATTGGAACCGAGGGACTTTGTACGAATGTTCTTGTAACCTGCAAGTTCGAGAACGATACGTGCGGGACCGCCTGCGATGATACCGGTACCTTCGGGGCTCGTCTTCAGAAGAACTGTTGATGAACCGTAGAAGCCTGTAAAATCATGAGGTGTGCTGCCAAGATCATTCATGGGAACCTCGATCATCTTCTTTGTAGCGTCTTCTTTTGCCTTACGAATAGCTTCGGGAACTTCCGCAGCTTTTCCGAGACCAACGCCGACATGGCCGTTCTTATCGCCCACAACTACAAGAGCTGCGAATCTCATCTTACGACCACCCTTAACGGTCTTAGATACACGCTTGATATCAACGACCTTATCTTCTAACTCCGACTTAGCGGTGTTATCAATGTTTTCTCTCATCGTTTTTCCTCCTACTTAGAAATCGAGTCCTGCTTCTCTTGCGGACTCAGCCAATGCCTTGATCTTGCCCTGATAAAGGAAACCGCCGCGGTCGAAAACGACCTCTTTGATGTTCTTCTCAAGAGCACGCTTAGCAATAACAGTTCCTAAGTAAGCTGCTGCTGCGACATCATCTGTGTTCTCAAGCTCAGCCTTTACTTCCTTCTCAACGGTGGATGCTGCTACAAGTGTCTTCTGTGCAACATCATCGATGATCTGAGCATACATATGCTTGTTGCTTCTGAATACAGCGAGTCTGGGTCTTTCAGGTGTACCGGAGAAACGATTACGGATCTTCAGGTGCTTTTTAGCACGAATTTCACTTCTTGATTCTTTGCTTACCATTTTCTATTTTCTCCTCTCTTACTTCTTACCTGTCTTACCGGCCTTACGTCTGATAACTTCTGTATCATACTTGATTCCCTTGCCCTTATAAGGTTCAGGTCCTCTCTTGCCTCTGATCTCGGCTGCGTACTGACCAACTTTTTCCTTGTCGATACCCTTAACAATGATCTTGTTAGCGCCATCGAGTGTTGTCTCGATGCCTTCGGGATCGATCATGATAACAGGATGAGAATATCCGAGCGTAAGAGTGAGCTCCTTGCCGGACTTTGCTGCTCTATAACCTGTACCGTTAACTTCAAGAGTCTTGGAATAGCCCTCTGTTACGCCAACGATCATGTTGTGGATGAGAGTTCTTGTGAGACCGTGTAAAGACTTCATAAGCTTTAAGTCATTGGGTCTGGAAACGGTAACTTCGTTACCCTCAACCTTGATTATCATTGCTTCATGGAGAACTCTCTCAAGAGTTCCCTTAGGTCCCTTAACGGTAACCTTATTATTTTCTGCCACACTTACAGTAACACCTGCAGGAATGGCGATTGGCATCTTACCTATACGTGACATGCCCGTACCTCCTAATATTCTATGTCTCTGATTACCAGATGAATGCTAAAACTTCGCCGCCTACGTTAAGGGAACGTGCTTCCTTATCGGTGATAACGCCCTTGTTGGTGGAGATGATAGCAGTACCCAGTCCGCCAAGAACCTTAGGAAGCTCGTCCTTACTTGCGTAAACACGAAGACCGGGCTTAGAGATTCTCTTTAATCCGGTAATTACCTTTTCGTTCTTGTCCTTACCATACTTCAATGTGATAACGATGGTCTTTGCAGCACCGTTCTCTGTAACTTCATAGCTCTTAATGTAGCCTTCCTTAACAAGGATGTCAGCGATTGCAAGCTTCATCTTTGAAGAAGGTACATCAACAGTATCGTGCTTTGCAGTGTTTGCGTTACGAATTCTCGTAAGCATATCTGCAATCGGATCGCTCATTGCCATAATGAAATTTCCTCCTTAAATATTGCCTAATTGCGAAGTAAAGACTTTTAGTCTGCTTATCGCAATGCTCTTTGACCAAGGCCTGTATGCCTTTGTCTCCTACCAGGATGCCTTCTTTACACCCGGGATTTCGCCCTTGTATGCAAGCTCACGGAAGCAGATTCTGCAGATTCCGTACTTACGTAAAAATGCATGAGGACGACCGCAAATCTTGCAACGTGTGTAAGCCTGAGTGGAAAACTTGGGCTTGCGCTGCTGTTTTAACTTCATGGAAGTCTTTGCCATTTATTTTTCCTCCTAATGGACCGCCTTATTTTGCAAAAGGCATACCGAACTGTGTAAGTAACTCGCGAGCTTCTTCGTCGCTCTTAGCTGTTGTAACGAAGATGATATCCATACCGCGAACCTTGTCTACCTTATCGTACTCGATTTCGGGGAAGATAAGCTGCTCCTTGATACCAAGTGCATAGTTTCCTCTGCCGTCAAAAGCATTGGGATTTACGCCTCTGAAGTCACGTACTCGAGGAAGAGAGAGGTTGATGAGACGATCTGCGAACTCATACATCTTCTCGCCGCGAAGAGTAACCTTACAACCGATGGCAAGTCCCTCTCTGATCTTGAAGTTAGCGATGGACTTCTTAGCCTTTGTGATAACAGCCTTCTGACCTGAAATGGATTCAAGATCCTTAACGGCTGACTCGAGTGCCTTAGCATTTTCTTTTGCATCACCGACACCCATATTGATGACAATCTTGTCAAGCTTCGGAATCTGCATTACGTTCTTGTAACCAAACTTCTTCTGCATAGCCGGAGCGATCTCTTTTTTGTATGTTTCTTTTAAACGAGCCAAAATTTTTGACCTCCTCTCTTAGAATTAGTCGATTACATCGCCTGTAGACTTTGCAACACGAACCTTCTTGGATCCGTTCTTGCCGTCAACTGTTTTGAAACCGATTCTTGTAGCCTTTCCCTTGTGTACATACATTACGTTGGAAACATCGATAGCTGCTTCCTCGTGAATGATGCCACCCTTAGGATTTGCCTGATTGGCCTTGGAATGCTTTGTAATGTTGTTAACGCCTTCAACGATGACTTTCTTCTCGTCGGCCTTAATAACCTTGCCTTCCTTGCCCTTATCCTTACCGGTGATGACCTTAACGGTATCACCTTTCTTAATCTTTAACATTGACATTTTAGACGTCCTCCTATAATACTTCAGGAGCAAGAGAAACGATCTTCATGAACTGCTTCTCTCTTAACTCTCTGGCTACAGGTCCGAAAATACGGGTTCCCTTGGGGTTGTTGTCGTCCTTGATAATAACTGCTGCATTCTCGTCAAAGCGAATGTAAGAACCGTCCTTACGGCGGATTTCCCTCTTTGTGCGAACTACAACTGCCTTAACAACATCACCCTTCTTAACAACGCCGCCCGGTGTAGCATCCTTGACAGATGCAACGATGATATCGCCAACGCCTGCATATCTTCTGGTTGAGCCGCCCATTACGCGGATGCAAAGTAATTCCTTTGCGCCGGTATTGTCAGCTACCTTGAGTCTGGTCTCTGTCTGTACCATTGTATGATACTCCTTTCCAAATTTCTATGGGCTTGAAGACTAACGAGCCTTCTCAACGATCTCAACAAGTCTCCATCTCTTGTCCTTTGACAGAGGTCTTGTTTCCATAACCTTTACTCTGTCGCCAACCTGGCACTCGTTGTTCTCATCATGAGCCTTGAGCTTATATGTTCTCTTTACGATCTTACCGTAAAGAGGATGCTTTACATTGTCCACAACGGCAACTACGATGGTCTTGTCCATCTTGTCGCTTACTACTTTGCCGATACGAACTTTTCTAAGATTTCTCTCTTCCACAGTATTAACTCCTTTCAATAATAGTTATCCTGCATTAGTTCTGCTTTGAAGAAATAGCAGTCTGGATACGGGCAATGTTCTTTCTTACGTCAGTAATTCTGCTTGTGTTATCCAGCTGGTTAGTTGCATTCTGGAAACGAAGGTTGAAAAGCTCCTTCTTTGCTGCAACAAGCTCTTCATTTAACTCGGCAACGGACTTTGCCTGTAAATCTTTGTTGTACTTACTGCTCTTCATTGTCCGCACCTCCATTTAAATCTGCCTTGGACATGATCTTGCACTTAACAGGAAGCTTGTGGCTTGCAAGTCTGAGTGCTTCCCTGGCTGCTTCTTCGGGAACGCCTGCGATCTCGAACATTACACGACCGGGCTTAACAACTGATACCCAGTACTCAACGGATCCTTTACCGGAACCCATTCTTGTTTCAGCAGGCTTTGCAGTTACGGGCTTGTCAGGGAAGATCTTGATCCAAACCTGACCGCCACGCTTTACGTAACGTGTCATGGCAACACGGGCTGCCTCTATCTGATTACTCTTGATCCAAGCAGGCTCTGTAGCAACAAGTCCATACTCACCGTTGGAGATTGTGTTTCCTCTTAAAGCCTTGCCCTTCATTGAACCGCGCATCTGCTTGCGGTGTTTTACTCTCTTAGGCATTAACATATTACTTGTCTCCTCCTTCCTTCTTGGGAGCCTTGGTAGGAAGAACCTCGCCGTTGTAGATCCAAACCTTTACGCCAAGCTTGCCGTAGGTTGTATCAGCTTCTGCGAATCCATAATCGATGTCTGCGCGAAGTGTCTGAAGAGGAATAGTTCCCTCAATGTAGTGCTCTGATCTTGCGATATCGGCACCGCCAAGACGACCGGAAACAGCTGCCTTAACGCCCTTAACACCGCTCTTCATTGTACGGCTCATGGTAGACTTCATGGCACGACGGAAGGAGATACGGTTCTCAAGCTGCTGAGCAATGTTCTCTGCTACGAGCTGAGCATTTGCTTCGGGCTTCTTGATCTCCTTGATCTCAAGGTTAACCTTCTTGTTTCCGGCAACCTTTGCAACCTGTGTCTTTAAGTTCTCGATTTCAGCACCGCCCTTACCGATTACAAGTCCGGGCTTAGCAGTGTAGATGATAACCTTTACTGCATCCTGTGCTCTTCTTTCGATTTCAATTCTTGAAATTCCGGCTTCGTAAAGCTTCTTCTTTAAGAATTTTCTGATCTTGTGATCTTCAACTAAGTTATCTGCGAAATCAGCCTCGGCATACCATTTGGAATCCCAGTCACTGATGACACCGACTCTTAATCCATGAGGATTAACTTTCTGTCCCATAAAC
>JAEEGK010024192.1_pt1 | contig 12612 bp, 4 predicted proteins | sample 8958771 | NCBI WGS metagenome assembly JAEEGK01 (sample SAMN16246547, study PRJNA631951) | gut metagenome | biome: gut microbiome; feature: rumen; material: SC-attached | host: Bos | place: Iran: Karaj | collected 2018-10 | reverse complement strand
TATTTTTAAATATTAAGAATTAATTAAAAAATTTCATATTATAATAAAATAAATTTTTTATTAAATATTATTTTTTATTATATTAAAAATAATATAAAAGTATGAATGATTAAAAACATTTAAATGTAAATTAATTTTATAATATAAAAAATAAAAATTAATTAAAATTTAATATATAATTCATTTATTAACATAAATGATTTTCATTAATTAATTATTTGAGATTATAATAAATATATATTTTTTTTATAAAAATATATTATTTTTGTTCAGGCTTTTTTAATCTTTTATATCTAACTTGAAGAAAATAATTAATAATTATTCCTATATAATAACATACTTTATTTTTATAATTAATTCCACTATATCTAAATACAACATATACTAATGTTAAAATAAATGGAAAACATAAACTAATTATATAACTTTGAATACTATCTTTAAACCATCTATATTGATATTTTGGATAAACAGCACAAAATGAGGCACAATAATACCAAAAAAAAGCAGATAATAAAAATGTTACTATATAACCAACAATCATTTTAATTTTAATTGTTCTAATATCTTTTAAAATTAAATCACTAAATTTATTTTTATCTGTTTCTAAAATTGTTTTATGAAGTAAACCATCATATGAAAATATTATATCTATTATAGTTAACAATACAATACTTGATATGCAAGATAAAATTATTTTTGGAAATCTACTTAAAAAATTAACTGTTTCATTGCTAAAATATTTATGTTGTTGATTTTGAGTGAAATATAATGCATTAAATCCCCAATTAAATATAACCGTTGTAATTAAAACAGTAATTTTAATGTTCTTTAATTTTTCAACTGAATTAAAACAAAATGCAAAGAAAACTGAATGTTTCCTTAAAATAGAATATTTATACATTTGCCAAAAATTTCTTTCATCATATATTAATGCATTTTTATATTCCAATCTTTCGATTTGATCTTCTGATAAAATAATTTTTTTTTGTTCATTTTTATTTTGATTATCTTTTTTATTTTGTTTATTTTGTTTATTATATTTATATTTTTTGCCTTTTTCAGTGCATAAAATATTTTTATCTTTATATATAACAATATTATTAGTATGATAATTATCTTTTAAATAATCTTCAGTTAAAAATTTACGTTGTTTTGAAGAAATATTATTTTGATTTTTTAAAATTGTTTTTTTAGAACTGTTTGAATAAACTGATAAATTGTTATCAATATTTTTAGTATTATCAAGTGAAATTTCATTGAAATTTAATAATTGTTCAGAACTTTTTATTTTTTCAGTAATTTTTTTATTTTTTGTTTGATCTTCTGTAAATTCAGATTTATTCCCTAAATTTGTACTTTTATCATCAAAATTTTTATTTTTATTTAATCGTTTTTTTGGAGGATTTTTTAAAGAATTTAAAAATTCTATTAAATAATTTATTATAGGATTAATCCAAGAAAACAAAATAAAAAAAGCATAATTTGTAAGTTGGAAAATATAAAAACAAAAATAGAGCCAAAATCCTAAATTTTTTCTAACTCTTTTATTATCAAATACAAGTTTATGACATCTTATTGTAAAAAAATTATTATTATATATACTTTTAACATAGTGCTTTGTTCCTTTTTGTTCTTTTTCTCTTGATGTTGAATTACAATAACAATAAATTGTTACATTGCTTATATCATATACTGAACATCCTTCCATACATAAACTAACATTAATAAATAAAGATGTTCTATCATTAAAAGGCATTCCATTTGATTCATCAAAATCATATGGAATACATAAATCATTAAAAAAATCATCATTTATATCTGTAATATCAATTCCGTTTCCCATAAATTTCTCAATATTAGTTACGTTTATATCTGAAGTGGTATTTGCTTTTATTGGAATTTCAATTTTTATATCTTCACATATAGAGGTATCTAATTTCACTCCTGATGAATTTAATAAAAAATAATTCATTTTATCAGTCAATTGTGAATCATCTGTTTTAGTATCAATTTTAACTACAATAATTTTGTCATTATTAGAAAGATTATAATATTTTCTTAATTTTACTTCACAATCTCCAAAATTAATAAATGATTCATTATTATTTTTTGAAATGTTTTTATATATATCATAAATTTTTATATTAAAATCAGAACCAATTACATGTGTTATATCATCTTCATCATAATATAAAAATAAATTCTTCATAATATCTTCAATATATTCATCTGCTGTTTGAAATTTATCATGTTCTTTTTTATTATCTTCATTTTCTTCTTCCTCTTTTTCATCTTCTTTTTTATCTTCTTCTTTTTTTTCTTCTTCTTCTTCATTATTTTCATTTTCATTTAATAAGAAAATATTTTGTTCATTATCATAATGATATCCTTCAATTTGTGATGTAATTGAAAAACATACAGTTTCCTTATTTATTAAATATGTATATCCGTTATTACAAGATTTATTTAAACATTTTGTATCATATATATTTGATGAATAATTACTGCATGTTAAACATGCCTCATTACACTTTTCAAATATATTCGTTATATTATTGTAATAATAATTTTCTATTATTCTTGTTGTTAATATACAATTATTTTCATTATCTATTAAATAAGTATATCTATCATTACATTGTTTGGCAACACATTTTGTTTCATTTATATCATTTGATCCTTCATTACAATATAAACAAGCAGAATTGCATAAATAAAAAATTGTATTATCAGAATTTATATAATAATGTTGTAATGTTAAATTAATTAAATAGCACTGTTTTGAATTATCTGATAAATATGCGTAATTTTCATTACATTTTTCATTTATGCATAATGTATTATTATCATCATTTAAATTATTTGAACAATATAAACATGCCTTATTACATTTATCAAATAATTTTAAAGTTGAATTAAAATAATAAAATTCAACTAATTGTTCATAATGAAAACAATTTGAATTATCAATTGCATCTATTTTTAAATAATAATTTTCTTCGCATGTCAAACAATTTGTAGAATAAATAGAATCTGAATAACTTGAACAAGTTTTACAAGCTACATTACAAATACGTATATTATAGTTACATTTATTGTAATAATAATTATAACTTTCATTAAATTTGGTTGTGAATAAGAAAAAAGAAGTTAAATAATCAGTGTGATTAGAATCTTTATAAGTAATTATGCTATTATTTTTTTCTTCTTCTGAAGTTAATTCAAAATATATATCTGTTGTTGAAATTCTAATATTTGAGGAGAAAAATTCATTATCTGTTAAATCTAATACATTTTTTGATATTGTTTCATTTTCATGAATATATAATTCATCATCTATACAAGAAATAGGTTGAATTAATAAATAATATTTTGTATAATCTTCACGAAAAAAAATATAAACAAAAATATTACTAATGTATTGAATTACAAAAAATCCTTTAGGTTTCATTGATAAATTCATTTTAATTAAAGAATGACCATCTGAACCAATTGTATAAAAATAAAGATTTTCATTCATACAAAAAAACAAACCTATATTAGTGGAATTAATTTCGGATAAATATAAATTATATCTAATGTCATCAATATTAAAATTAGAAAGATCAAAACTTATATTTCCATGAGAGAGAGTAAATTTATCTGATTCATCAATAATACTTATATATTTAATATAATTAGATTTAATATTCACTCCAGCTAAAAAAAATCCTGTATTATTTGCAATTAATTGAGTCATATATTCATTTAGAAAATCACCATAAATAGCCATTTGATTTTCTTTTTTTAAACTAATTAAAAATGAAACTGAATGCTGTGAATAATCTGTCGAATTATTATAAAGAAAATTTACACATATACAAGAACTATCTGTATTCTTTGTAGAAATAATAATAGGAGTTTTATATATATTATCATTTGTATTTATAAATCTATATGGTAAAACTGAATTATTTTCATTTACATTTAATGCATATGAATTTGTTTCATTATTATTAACAATAGCTGCATTTAAATAACCGTAATTAGATACACTAGAATTTGAAGGATTTTGATATGCAAAAAATACATATATATTACTTTCATTTTCAATATAGGTAATACGGCATCTGGATGTCAGATTATAATCTTTGTATACTGAAGAAGTAATGTTACCATTTTTTACTAAAACTATAAAAAAAAGCGGTGTACATGCATATATATATAAATCTAATGAAGATACATAATATATATCAGTATAATTATTTGTTATAATATCCTGAATTTCAAAAGAATAACCTTTTAATATTAATGATACAAAAAATTTAGTTTCTGTTAAAAGAAAAAATTCTGTATCTGACTTTTTTTTAAGTTCCATAATATTTTCTGGAGAATAATATTCACTAATATTTCTAAGTGGTAAATTAATCTTTTTAAAATAATATAAATTAAAAAGTAAAATAAATAGTAAATAATTAATCATTTATATATTTATATTATTATTATAGAATAATTATTAAAAATTTTATTATAAATCTATTATAATTAAAAAATTTAATTATTTATTATTATAAATAAAGTTAATTTTTTTATAAAAATTATTTAATTTATTAATTCAACTTATAATAAATAAAATATTTTTATTAAATCTTTATAATTAAAAATTATATAGTTATTAAATATAAAAAATGGAAAGCGAAAAAGTTGATTTAAATGATCCTTTAATTCCAAAAGAAGAACAAAAATTAAGCGAAGAAGAACTAGAAAGATTAGAAAGATTACAAACTCGAACTAGAGCATTAGAAAAACATTCCGTTTTATATTATTTAATATTAAATGCTCTTTCCATGATAGCAATGGGAGTAATAAACTTTCACTTTAAATTAATGAAAAGAATAATAGGTCTTCAAAATTATGATGAATATTCATTTTCAATATGGAGAAGTTTTTGGACAATGACAATAGATATAATTGCTATTTATTGTATGAAAGAAACAACAGCCCCATTTTCTAAATTAAAAGGAAATGTTTGGTTTTGGATAAGAAATATAGTTCAATTTGTAACATTAGTAGGTGTACTATTTATTATAATATATTTCAGAGTAAGTACAGCAACATGTTTTTGTTCTATGGCTCCAGTTGTAATAGTAATAATGGCAAGTGGTTTATTAGGAGAGAAATTTTATATGAGATACTTATATGGTATTTTAATATGTGTTGGTGGTCAAATGTTAATAGTTAAAAATGAATATTATAAAAACCCAAATGCAACTCCTGTTGCTCAAGCTCCTCCTCACAGCCCAATTGTTAATTTTATTTTAGGTTGTTTCTGGGGAGTTGTTGAATTAGTTGCTATTGCTTTTCAATCTGTTAGTAGTAAACAATTAATGAAACAAAAATTTGATATGCATGTTCAACTTATTTGGCCTAATGTTATGGCTATTTTAATGAGTATGGTATGTTTACCTTTAGAAGGTAAATATTTTAAATATAATTTTGGATTAGTTTTTCATTCTGCGATAAATAGTATATTATTTTTAATTTCACAAGTTTTATTCCTTGAAAGTGTAAAAGGAGTTGATTTAAATCAAACTGTTGCTCTTACTTATTTACAACCAGTTAGTGTTTTTATTTTAGGTGCTATGTTTTTAGGAGAAAGTTTTTATCCTTCTGATGTTATTGGTTCTTTAATTATTTTAATATATAATATTTGGGATACTTATACTAATAAAGAATAAATAATAATATAACTATTTAAATTAATAAATAAATTATTATATGAAAGTTAGAATTAATTTTAATTTAAATTATATAAATATTTAAATTTAAATTTAATAATTATTTTATTAATATTTTTATATTTTAAATATATAAAATTAATTAATTAAATAATGAAATTTAATATTAAAATATTTAATAATGTTCTGATTTTTTATAAATTAATTTGATATAAATTATTTATAATAAAAGAATTTAATTTTTTTAATTTGCTAAATCCATACTAGTAATAATATTAGTTAAAGTTTTATTTTTATTCATATAAAATTTTAAATCTTCATAAACATTATTATCAATATTAATAACTTCTTTTTTATTTAAATTTAATAAAACAGCAATTTTTTTTCTTTCTTTAGGAACAGTTAATCCATAAATAATAAATAAACTATCACTAACTTTTAAAACGTTTTTATTACATTTTAAATTAGTAGAAGTTCTATTATAATAATTTAATTTTTTCCATCCTTCTTTTAAATAATATAAATCTAAATATTCTATAACATCACTATATTTATAATCACTAATTTTTCCTTCAATTCCAAAAATTGCATATAATCTTCCCATATTTTTATCAAAATTAAAAATAATATTACTTCTAGCTACATTTAAATTAGCTATTTTTATCCACCTACTTAAAACAGGGTCAAAAAATTCAACGGTTTTATTTAATTCTCCTCCAAAAACAATTAAAGATTTAAATAAATCAATATAAAACATAGAATGATATGCTCTAGGAATATTTAAATCCATAATTCTTTTTATTTTATCTTTTTTTATATCATATATCAAAACATTTGAAAATAATTTTATTTGCGATTTTCCTCCTGAAATATATACTTTATCTCCAAGTAAAAGACATCTACTTCCTATTGGAAAAGTTGTATATCCATGAGGATTAATTTGAAGATTGAGTTTTCTTTTAATAATTTTATTTGTTTTTTTATAAAATATTAAAATATTATTTGTATTTTCAATAATTTTTGCATAATCTTCATTATCCTCTTCTGAATTATTACGAATTTTTAAATCTTCATGTGAAGATTGTAATTCAATTGTTTCTGCTTTGAAGTTTTTTTTATATAAAGATAGCATAATTAAATTAAAATATTTTTTAATTATTTTATTATCAAGAGTGATATCTTCGATATTATTAAAAGAAGGAGCATTTTTGAGATTATTATTTGTATTATTTGTATTATTTGTATCATTATTAAATTCTTGATTATTTAAAGAATGATTTGGAGAAATTTGTCTTGTGTTTGTTGAAGTTTTGGAAAATTTTTTCGGGAATAAAGAATCTTCATCATTATTAACATGTTTATTTTCAAACGATTCAATGTCTTTTTTAATATTATTTAAAAATTTTTTATTATTGATTGATTTATCAAAAATAACTTTTTTAAATTTTTCATATTCTTCGCTGTATTTTTTAATTCTATCATTTATTTCATTATAATTTTTTTTATTTAAATTTTCCATTTCTAATTTAAAATGTTTTTCAGGAATGTAAATATTATTTTCATAAATAATATCTTTTTTCATTTTTTCATTTAAACTAAATTTATTTTCTTTTAAAAATGATTTGTAATATTTTTCTTTTTCATTATTAATATCACCTAAACTATTTAAATTATTAATATAATCATTTTGAGATAAATTTTGAACCAATAAATAATTATTAATATCTAAATTTAAATTATTGAAAATATTTTTAAATAAAAAACTTGAATTTTTAATATTATTTATAATATCATAATTTAATAAAAAAGTTGTATTTGATTCATCAAAATTTTCTTCATTATATTTTAAAAAATTTTTATATTTATTATAATAATTAATTAAAATATTTTTTATTTCATTTATTTTTTCAATTGAATCTTTGACGTAATTTTCATATTGTGAAAATAAATTATTAATATTACTAATATTTTCTTTTTTACTTTTTGAAATAATTTCATTTAAATTTTTATAAAAACTTTCATAATTTTTTAAAATTTGATTTTTTCCTTCCATAATTTTAACATTTTCTTTTTCAATAATATTTTCAATTTCTTTAAAATAAAAATTAACATTATTTTTATTTAATTCTGTTTTCTTTTTTGAAACATATACATGATCTTTATGCAATACTTTTTCACATTTATCACAAAAATTTATTTTACAAGGAATGCAATACATCATTTGAATATGTCCACATTTTGAAGCTTTTTGTTTATTTTGAAAATTTAATTTTAAATGTTGATAAATATCAATAAATAAAGGAGAATTTTTATTTTCAACAGAAGACATGAAAATAAAAATATAAAAAATAAATATTTAATTAAATATCATTTTATAAATATTTAATAAATAATTTTTCAAATTTTTTTTATCTAAAAATAAATTCATTATTTATATTTATATAGATTTTTATTTAAATAAATCATTTAAAATTAAAAATTGTCATAAAAAAATGGGTTTATGTGATAGTGTAATAAAACCAAAAACAAATTCAGAAGAAACATCAAATAATAATAATTTAATCTCAAATAAAAAAATTAATAAAAATTACATATCAAAAAAATCGTCATTAACACAATTCACATTAAACAAACAAAAAATAATAATTAATAACGAAATATTATTATCAAGAAACATGTCAAACCCAGATTTAATATATAAAAAAATAAAAAAAATTGGCAATGGAAGTTACAGCGAAGTTTGGTTAGTAAAACATATTACACTTCAAAAAACATGTGCAATGAAAATAATAAATAAAAATAATGAAATTGAAAATCAAGAAGATTTAATATTAAATGAAATAAATATATTAAAAAATTTAGACCATCCAAATATTTTAAAAATTAACGATTTTTTTATAACAGATAAAAATTACATAATAATTACTGATTATTATCCTGAAGGTGAATTATATTCTGAATTAATAAAAAAAAACCGTTTTAACGAAAACGAAGTCGCATTTATAATGTATCAACTTTTCAAAGCAGTAAATTATTATCAATCAATGTGTATAATTCATAGAGATTTGAAACCAGAAAATATAATAATTTCAAACAAAGATGAAAATGGTTATTTTTATATAAAATTAATAGATTTTGGAACGGCTGTAATTTCAGGTAAAAATGTAAGATTAGAAAAATTAATAGGAAGTTCACATTATTTATCACCTGAAGTTATATTATTAAATTATAATGAAAAATGTGACATTTGGTCTTGTGGAATTATTATGTATGTGCTTTTAATAGGTAAATCACCTTTTGAAGGAAAAGAAAATCATGAAATTATTCAAAATATTTTAGATTTTAATTTTGATAATAAAAATAATTATTATTTAAATTTATCTAATGATGCAAAAGATTTAATAAATAAATTATTAATTTATAATAAAGATCAAAGAATTTCTATAAAAGATGCTATTAATCATAAATTTATACAAAATTTTATAAATGAAAATTTTTATAAAATTTATAAAATAAATGATAAAATGATTGAGAATTATTATATTAATATTATTAATTTTAAAAATAATAATATTATAAAAAATTTTGTTAACGCATATTTAGTTCATAATAATATCGAACTTAATGAATGTTTTGAAGCATCAAAATTATTTAATATTATTGATATGAATGGAAATGGAATCATTGAAAAACATGAATTTATTGAAGGTTTTAAAAAATATTATAAAAAAAATTATTCTAATAATAAAATAGAAGAAATTTTTAATTATATTGATTCTGATAATAATGGTTTAATTGAGTTTGAAGAATTTATAAGAGCAACAATAAATTCAAGAATTTTTTTATCAAGAAATTATTTAAAATTTGCTTTTGATTACATTGATTCTGAAAAAAATAATAGTATTTCAATATTAAAATTTAAAGAAATTTTTATGAAAATTAATAAAAATTATAATAAAAATAATGAAATTGAAAATATTATTAAAAATATTTTTAATAAAATAAATGTTCACAAAAATTCAATTAATTTTATGGAATTTTGTCAATTAATGAATAATAAAAGTATTTGAATTTTATAAATAAAAATGGTAATTTATAAATATGTATAAATTATGTATAAATATTATATATTAGTAATTAAATTATTATTATTCTATTTTAATATAAATAAAAATATATTTAATATAATATTTTAATTTATTAAAAAATTATATTAAAATTATATTTAATTATTTTTTAAATTAAATTCATAAAATTTAATTTTTTTTTCAATTTCTTCATTTTTTAATACTAATCTATTTGAAGCTTCTGCTCTTTCTTTTCTAAAAAATTTTTCCATTTTATTTTTTTCTTTTGCTGAATTTAATTTATCTAAAATTATTTTTCTATTTTTTTCTTTTTCTCTTTCACTATTAATCATTGCTAATAATTCTTTATTTAATTCATTTCTATATTCATTAATTTTTTCTTTTATTTCATTTTCAGAAATTCTTGTTTCATTTGCTGAATTATTATAATTTTTACTTGATTTTTTTGAATATTTTGATTTTAATTCATTATTATTATTATTTTGAATATTATTATTAATAGTTTGAGAATTATTATTTTTATTTAAAGATTCAATTAAATCATTATTTTTATTACTTTTTCTTTTATTTATTAAATTACCATCCAAACTTTTTAATTTTTCAGCACTATCAATTTTGTATCTTTTTTTATATTTTTGTTGACTTTTGCTTGTGCTTTTATTATTTTTACTTGATTTTGTTTGATTTTCAATAGTTTCATTTTCATAATTATTATTCATATTTTGAATTAAATCATCTAATCTTTTATTATTAGGAAACATTTTTTTAAGTTGTTTTATAGTTTTATTATTAAATTCTTTTTGATTGAAAATTTTTTCAAATTGTTCAATATAAATTTGTTTTTTTTTTGCAATATCATCAACTACCATTTGTTTTTGTTGAGCAATTTGTTTTTTTTTAATTTTGAATGTTTGTAATCTAAAATCTTTTTCTTGTAAATTTTGCATTAATTTATTTCTTTCATTTTCTTGAATTTTTTGAATAGTTTGAATTTTTTCTTTTTGTAACATTCGATGTTGTTGTAAATCTTCTGCTTTATTAATATTAAAATAATATTTTTGTTCTTGAATTTTTTTTGTGTTTTCTTCTCTTTCAGAAATTTTTTTTAAAATATTATTTTTAAATTCATTTTCTTTTTGTTCTTTTTTTAATAAAGTATCTTTTATGTGTTGTTCTTTATCAATAGAAATTCTTAATTTTTTTTCATTTTCGAGTTTTTCTTTTTTTTCTAATTCCTTTTTTTTTTCCATAATTTTTAATTGTTTTATATTATAATCAAATAATTTTTTCTTTTCTATTTCTTCGTTTCTTTTTAAAACGTTTTTTATTTGTTCTTGTTTTTGAATTGATAATTCTTTTTCTTTCATTAATTGAAGTTCTTTTTCTTTTAAAAATTGTTTTTTTTTCTCTTCTGTTTTTTTTTCTTTTTTTTCAAAATCTTCTTTTATTTTTTGTAATTGAGCTTTTATTTTTTCTTTGTGTTTTTCATAATTTTTTTCAATTTCTTTTTGTTTTTCATAATTTTCTAACATTTTTTGTTTTCGTTTTTCTTCTAATAATTTTTGACGTTCTTTGTCGCGTTGATTTAATAATTCTTGTTTTTTTTCTAATTTAATTTTATTAATTTCTAACATTTTATTTACTTTTTCATGAAATTCTCTTTTTTTTTCTTCTTCTTCTTTTTGTTTTTTTAAATTTTCTATTTTTCTTTCTTTTTCTCTTTTTTCTTCTTCTTTTCTTCTTTTTTTCTCTTTTTCAAAATTTTTCTTTTCAATTTCTATTTGTTTTAATCTTTCTTCTTCTTCTTTTTTTAATTTCTCTTTTTCTCTTTCTAAATGTTTAATTTCTTCTTCTTTTCTTTTTTTTTCTAATTCTCTTCGAAAATTCTCCATTTTCATGTTTTGTTGACGAATTTTATTTTCTGTTTCTTTTTTCATTTTTTCTCTGCTTAATTCATATTGAACTTTATTTAATAATTCTAATTCATTTTTTGCTTTTAAACGCTCTAAAGCTTTTAAATCAGATTTTACTACTCCTGTGTCAATTTGTTCAATTTCTTTTTGTTCTTCTAATAAACGTTGTTGTTCTTCGTTTAAATCAGATTCAATATTATAATTATTATTTTGATTTTCTTTTTCAATTTGAATATATTCTTCATAAATTTTAATAATTTCATTTAATTTTTCTTTTCTATGATTTTCAGCAAAATTAAATCTTTTTTTTTGAATTACTAAAGGCAAAGGAACAATTTCAAAATGTTGATTTTTATATTCATTAAAATTTAAATAATATAAATCTTCAATTACATAACCACTTTCTTCTATTGCATTTAAAGATCTTGGAGAATTTATTTTTGTTTTTGGAGATGGGTCATTTTTAAAATCATAAATATTAATTATTTTTTTTATTGTTGGTTCTTTTTTTTTCTTTATTTTTTTTTTCTTTGGTTTTTCTTTTTTTTCTTCTTCATTTTCTGCTTGATTTAAATTATTATTTTTTTCTTCTTCTTCAAATTCTTTATTTTTTTTCTTTTTTTCTTTTGATTTATTTTTTTTTTGTTTTTTTTCTTCTTTTTGAACTTCAGATTTTTTATTTTCTTCATCTAAATTTTTATTTTCTTCTTCTTTTTTTTCATTTATTTCTTTATTATTTAATTTTTCTTCTTTTTCATTGATATTTAAATTTTCTTCTTTTTTATTTTCTTCATTTTCTAATTGTTTTTTTATTTTTGAATTTTTTTCATTATTTTTATTATCATTATTAATATTTTTTTTATTTATATTTTTATTTTCTTTATTTTTTTT
>JAEEGK010024191.1_pt1 | contig 12612 bp, 7 predicted proteins | sample 8958771 | NCBI WGS metagenome assembly JAEEGK01 (sample SAMN16246547, study PRJNA631951) | gut metagenome | biome: gut microbiome; feature: rumen; material: SC-attached | host: Bos | place: Iran: Karaj | collected 2018-10 | reverse complement strand
TTCTGTTGGAGAAGTAACAAATTCATTTTCATTCAATTTTAAAATATTACACCATGAATTAATATCTTGAAAAGCAATTGTTAACAACAATTCATATTTATTTTCATTATTTAATTGCCATATTTTCATTGTTTTATCATAAGATATTGAAATTAATTCATTTTCTTTTATTTCAATTACTTTACAAACATAACTTGAATGTCCTTGTAATGTTTGTTTAATTTCATATTCATCTTCTCCTATTAATTTAATTACTTTCATTGTTTTATCATAAGAACATGTTATAATTTTTCCATCATTTAATTGAGTAAATGAACAAACAGCACTTGAATGTTCCTTAATTGATAATTGAAGTTCATAAGAATCTTTTTTATATATATTTAAGGATTTATCATACGAACAAGAAATCAATCTTCCATCATTTAATTTAGATAAATGATATACTGAATCTGTGTGATTTTTAAGTGTTTTAAAATTATTTATAAAAGAATGTAATTTATATTTAATATTTTGAAGAAAATTAATAAATTGATTACCTTCTTTATATACATTTTCATATATTTTTTTTTTATTTGGATTAAATTTATTTTCAAAGTTTTTTAAATTTTGAATAATATTATAATTTATATTATTTTGATTTTCTTCACATTGATAAGTATGTAATAATATTTTAATAAATTTCATTTCTAATTCATTTAATTCTTTTAATTTATTAATTTCATTTATTATATTTTGTTTAATAATATCTAAATTTTTGATTTTTATTTCTATATTTTTAATTTCTTCTTCTAATTTATCTTTTGATTCTTTATTATAATTAAATTTAGATAAATTAATTAAATCATGAAATTCATGTTTAGATTTACAATTAATACATAAATTTTTTTTACATTTAATACAATATGAATCATATATGTTTGAATGAATTTTACATATAGAATCATATTTTATAAAATTTACAATATTATGTTTATCTCCATTTGGATGGTTTGATTGACATAAATCACATATAAATTTATTACATTTAGAACAATAAAAAAAATCTCCTTTTATTTCTTTTTTATTTTTTCCACAATCTTTACATTTTTCCTTTAAAAGACTATATTTATTAAATACATTCATATATTCTTTTAAATAAATATTTCCTTTATGTTCATTTTCACATTCATAATCAATTATTGGATTTCCTTCTTTATAATGTAATTTAAGTGAACAAATTAAATTACAATGAGGACATCTTGTAATATCATTTTGATTCAATTTATAAATAACAGATGTTGGTTCATTTGATATATTATTTGTTACACTCATTTAATGAAAGCTTTAAATTTATATAATTAAGTTTTCAATTGTCTGATTTAAATTGATTTAAATAATAACTAACTTATCAAAAAAAATACATTGAATTATTGTAAATTCAAGAATTATAAAAGCAAAATATTTCACTTAAGATATTAGATTCTAGATATTTTAAAAGAAAATTAATAAGTATAAAGTAAAAAGATTTAAATAATAATTGAATTTAAAAATATAATAATTATACATAAAATACATATTTTAATTAAATAGTTTCCCAGAAATTTTTCTGTAAAAACTTTTTTCTTTAAATTAAAGGATCATCATTTTGGATTTTTTTATCTTCTAAAACAAGAATAGTCAATCATAATTTTTGTTTTCTCGATTTTTAATATATAATAAAGAATATTACCCTTTAAATAATTTCTATTAATTTTTAATTACATTCTTTATCAATATCATATTTATTTCCTTTGTTTAATTAAATATTATAAACTTCATTTACATTTAACAAAAATAATTAAATATCAGTTTTACTATGATAAAACATTTATTAAAATGATTATAACAAACATAATAAGTAAAATACTTATCTTTAAATTAATACCTTTAATGAATATTTTAAAATTACCAATAAACAAAATCAATATTATTAAAAAATATTTTCATTTTATCTAGAAAAATATTTCATTATTATTACTTTAGTCTTTTCCCACAAAATTTAAATCTTAATATCTAAATTTATTTTTTTACACACATTTTCTTTTCTTTTTTGAGAAAAAAAATTAAAATAAAATATTTGGTTAAATGATTTATTCTTATTAATTCTTATTCTAAAACTTTAGAATAATTTTCATTAAATTTTCTTTCAAATTTTATTTTTCTTTTTGTTTCTTTGATTTTTCATTTTCATTTTTTTTTTATTTTAAATTGAAAAAAATCTTTCAAAAAGAAAAACACTAATGTTTCTCTGTTATAATGAAAAAAAAGATAAAAAATGTAAAATAATATTTGTATCTGTAATGGTTTACTATCATAAATATCTTAATTCCTTTTTTTAAAATTCAAACAATTATTTTTTAAATGAATTTAATTAAAAAAAATGAATAATCTTGTAGAAGAAAGGGATACAAATGGAAATAATGACAGAGAAATAATATCCCATAAAAATGAAAATTCAAATAGAACCAATCCACTTCAATCAAATTTATTAAGTCAACCAAGAACTTCAAATTCCCAACAAGATAAATTAAACCAACAGGAACAAATAAAAGACCAAATTAAAAAAGAAAAAAAAAGTTATTATGGTCATATTTTAATTTTTGGAGTAATTCTCTTAATAATAGAACAATACATTTCATATGTATTTATAATAGAAATAAACAATATAAAATGTAAGAATAAAAAATATAATATTTTATATAAATAGTATCATCATTAACATTTCCAATAATAAGATTAATCTTCTTTCATATATTATTTATTTTATTAATAAGTGCATTTTATTTAACTTCAAGAACAAATCCAGGAACAATTCCATTATATTGGGGTTTTTATATTGGGGATCAAGATTATAAAAAAAAAAGATATTGTTTACTTTGTCAAGTTTTTAAACCTGATAGAGCTCATCATTGTTCAATTTGTAATACTTGTGTTTTAAATATGGACCATCATTGTCCTTGGGTTAATAATTGTATTGGATTTTATAATAGAAAATTTTTCATTCAATTACTTTTTTATTTCTTTTTATCTATTTTATATTTAGATTTTGTTTATATTCCTTATACTTATAATTCTATCTTGAAATTATATAAAAATAGATTCACAGGAAAAATTTCTTTTATTTTTTATCATTTTTTTATTATTTTAAATCATGGAATTACATTAACTTTAACTTATTTGGATTTTGAATTTTTTAAATTTCATTTAAAATTAATTTTTAAAAATTGTACAACTATAGAAACTTTAGACCCTGAATTTGAAAAGAAAAATAAATTTAATCTTTCTTTTCGAGAAAATTGGGAACAAGTAATGGGAATTGATAAATTATTTTGGTTTATTCCTTTAATTACTGAATCAGGTTATCCTAAAGGAGATGGATTAACTTGGCCTGTTAATGAATTGGGAGATGAATTTAATGAAAATTTAACTAAATCTAATAAAGGTTTAGAAAAAACAAAAAGTGATTCTACTTTTAATACTAATACTAAATTAAAAGGAGGTAATTATGGAAGTAATTCTACTGCTTATGAAAGTAATAATAATGTTATAAGAAAAAATTTAGGAAATAATGTTATTAATGATATTGGCTCTAAGAATATTGAAATGGCTGAGAAAAATGAAAGTAAATAAATTTTGGTTTTTTTTGATTTAATATAATATATGTTTATATTTATTTTATTTTTTTATATTTATTATTAATATGATAACAATAAATATATAAGATGATGTAAAAATTATTCATTATTATTATTTCCAAAACAAGCTACAAAGGCATTTCCAGATTGTTCACAATTTTTTTTAATGTTATTTTTAATAATAATTGGCATTTCAAATAAACCATTAGGAATATTAATATGACTATCTAAATCAGTTTTAATACCAGTATGTTTACCTAAAAAATCATTAATAGGTTCTAATAAATCTTTTTCATAATTAAATTCATTATGTGTCATATTTTCAGGTAAAAAAATTTCATAAGGACATTTACAATTATCTTTTAATTTTAAAGAATGTTCAAAAGGGATTAATTTATCTTTTTGTCCATGAATAAATAAAATAGGGCAAGTAACATCTTTAATATATTCAATAGAAGTAAATCTTTCACAAACTAATAATTGTAATATATTTCCAACTAAACTTCTAGCAGCTTCTTTAATAGAAGTAAATCCAGAGACAGAAATTAAAGCTCCTGGTTTTCTTTTACTTGATAAATATATTGCTGGAGAAGTTCCAATCGATCTTCCAAAAATAAATATATTTTCTTTATATGCATTTAATTTTTCAACAATAAAATCAAAGACAATTAAACTATTTTCTAATATTTTATTTGTATCTGTTTCATAATTATATATAGAATATGTTGGATATTCTACTATTATAATATTCATTTGTAATTTTTCTTTTAGTTTTTCACATATATCTCTTGCTCCAAATATATCTTCCGCGTTTCCATGGAAGAAAATTAGGAATTTTTCACTTATTTTTTTTACTGCGTTTATTAAGAATAAACATGGTATATATGATTCTTTTTCATTTGGTTTTGGAATGAATATTAACTCACCGTCATATTCTAAAGCTATTTCAAAATTAAATTTCGGAGATGGAAATAATATTGAGTTTAATTCCATTTTTTATATTTTTTTAAAAAATTAAAAAATAATAATTTTTAATAATATATCATCTTTTCTAAATATCAATAAAAATATTTTTATTTATTTTTTTCTTTTAAAGCCATTTTTTCCTTTTTATATTTATCAATTCTTTCTTTTAATTCCTTATTAGGTATTAACATTTCTTTAGTTAATGAACTTCTAGTATAAGGATCAATAGGATTAGAAAGTAATTGAGTTTCAATAGTTTGTCTATCACAAGTCATATTAGAAGAAGGAAGAATAACAGGATCTTCCATAATTTCATCAGTTATAGGATCTAAAAATTCTTCTGGACAATCATCATAATTTATTTTTTTAGATTCTGCTAAAAGTTCAGCTTCTTTTAATTGTTTGTTTACAAAATTATCAAAAAATTCTGAATTTTCATAATCTAATTTTGCTTTTGATTTTGATTTTATTATTTGAATTGCTGTCAAAAAATTATCATATTTATAACTTCTTTGATCTGTTACTACATATTCAATAAATTCTTCATATTCTCTAAATGCTACATATATTTTTATTAATGAAGTTAAAATGAAACTTGGATTAAAATTATAATCTAATTTATTTTTTACTTTTAATTGCTTACTTTTTGAAGTAAATTCATCTAAACAATAATTAACTAAATATGCTAATTTTTCAGCAAGTTTTAAATTCATAAAATATTTTTGTAAACAATTACATATAATAACTAAAAAATCAAGAGATGAATTTAATAAACCTGATGATGGTTTTAATAATCTATCATTTTCATTAAATTTATTTTCTTCTAATTGTTTAGTTTCTTCATCTAATTTATCCCAATTTTCTTTATCATCTTTTTTATCTTGATATAATTTAATATCAGTTAATTTTTGAATGACTTCATCAATTAAAAAAGTAACATCACTCATTAACATATTTAACATTTTTGTAGCATCTTCAGAATGTTCATTTGAATAAGAAACAATTTGTTCTTTAAATATATCTTGATGACTTTTAAAAACATTATTTATTAAAGTTAATACTTTATTTCTAACTGCAAATCTTTCATAATATTGATTTGAAGTTCCTAATCTTTCAGCATCAACAAAAACTCTCATAACACAAGCTATCATATTTTTTTTTACAAATTGATCTTTTAATAATCTATTATGAGCTGATTGAATATGATTTTCTCTTTTTTCATGTTCATTTAATAAAAAAGTATATAATAAAATATCAAATATTTGACTTCTTAAATGTGGATTGTGAATTAAATCTAATCTACTTGAATATATTAATGCAAAGTAAATTATATCATTTAATAAATCTAAATTTTGAAAAAATAAATGTGCTGAAAATTGCCTTATTAAAGTACAACTTTCTATTTCATTTGAGATTAACATTTCTGGCATTGAAGATAAAGTTATATTTGATTTTCCTTCTAATATATTATAAATATCTATTTTAAATTCTTTAATATTATTAAAATTTGGAATATTTAAACTCATCAAAAATAAATTTGTTATTCTATTAAATACTAAAATTGATTCTGTGAATTTATCATTTCTTAAATAAATATCTAAACATTTTTTAGTTATGAAAAGTTCTTTTGTTTGTTCATTATTTAATCCAAAAGATTTATAACTGGTTTCTAATCTTTGAATTGTATTTAAATAGGCTTTGTTTAAATGTTGAATGAAATAATTATAAACACAATGAATTAAAAAGAACATTTTAGTAATTTTAGAATAATTAATTTCTTTACTTTCATTTTTCTTTTCTTCTCTGAATTCTTTTGATTTATCAGAATCAATTAAATCAAATTTACTAAAATGAATACAATCATCATTATAAATAAATTTATAATCAATTAACTTAACAATATCAATAATAAAATTAGAATTTTTAAAATTAAAATCTTTAATTTCTTTAACGCATTCATTAAAAAATAATTTAATTAAAACTAAGAATAAATTCATTAAAAAACCATTAGTAGAAGAAATTAAAATATTAGGTTGCATTTTAATCCATTCAACATTAAGATTAACAATATTATATAAAAATTCAAAAGTTAATTTTTCATTATCTTCAATTAAAAATTGAAATAATTTACTAATATCATCAATTAAAGAATTTAATTTTGAAGAATAACTTTTAATATTAGGATCATTATCATTAACTAAATTTCTATTAAAAGATGATTTAATTTGTTCAACTGTACTTTCCCAAGGAATCATACTTAAAAAAGGTCCAAATAAAGAAACTCCCATTAAAGTTTTTCCATTAATATTTTTAGGATTAAATTGTTTATTTTCTAAAAAAACGCTTTTTACTGAAGGATATTTTTCAAAAATTAATATTAATAATTTTATATTTTTCCTTATATTATTATGCTTAAAAAAAGTTTGATTATCTACATTTTGAGTATGAATTATTTCAAATAAATAATCAAAAACTGATGATAAAGAATTTTTATCATTTCCACAATTATTAATAAAATCTCCTAATAAAAAAAATAATTCTTCTTCTTCTGTATTTGAAAAATAATCATTTAAATTTTTTTTAACTTCATTTCTGTTTAAATTTAGAGAAAAATTTTCAGGAGAAGTTATAATTTGACCTAAATAAGTTGCAATAACCCTTCTTACTTCAGAAAATTTTGGACCTAAATCTTTTTTAAATCTAATTTCAATCATTTCAAAAGCTCTATGATAACTTTTAAGTAAATAATTTATTATATCTTTTTTATATGATGTATCATTTATCACTGATAAAATTATATCATCTAAATTTTCTAAACGAAAAACATTTGGTTTTCCAAAAGATAATATTTGAGCACAATACATTTCTAAAAATATATAATTCTTTTTATTTTCTGAATTCAAAGTTATTTGAAATACTTTTTCAACTACTACATTTTCGAAATCTATTTCTTTTTTCTTTTCTTCTTTTTTTTCTTCTTTATTATTGTCGTTGTTGGTTGTATTTGGTATTATTTTTTTTTCATCTTTTTTTTCTTCTTTTTTTTCTTCTTCTTTATTTTCATTTGGGTTTTTGACTAAAGTTAATTCAGATAATTTAAATTTGTTTGATTCATTTTCTTTCTTTTCTTCTGGCTCATCAAATTGAATTAAATTAATTTCTTTTTTTTCAGGTTCTTCATTTAATTTAATAAATTTATATTTTTGTCCTTCTTTATTATTATTATCATTTATTTCATCTTTTGTTTTAAGTGATGTAGTTTCAGCAGTTTTAAAAGTAAGAAAACTTAATTTAGGTCTATCATCATTATTTTCTTTTTTCTCTTCTTTAATATTTTTTATTTGATTATTACTTTCATTATTAATATTAGTATCTTTATTATTATTATTATTTTCATTATTTGATGTAGAACCAGAAAAATTTGCCCATCTATTCATCATCCTTTCTTTAGTTATATCTTCTGCTGATTTTTTATTATTATTATCATTTGAATTTGTATTTGGTTCTTGAGATTGTTTTCCAAAATTTTGACCCATTTAAAGTATTTTTTTAAAATAATAATTCGCTATTAATTAAAAAATATTAGAATAATATTTTTCAAATTTAGAAATTAAATAAAATGCTCACTCACGGAAGATTAAATGCAATCAATCAAAAGCAACAACTTTTAACTACAAATAAATTAAATAGCCCAGTAACGAAACAATTAGAATTAAAAAATTCTATAAAATTGGCTTTAAAATCTAAAATTAAAGTAGATAATTTTGAAGAAGAAACTAATAAAATTTGTAATTGTGGAGGTTCTTTTGTTAAAGGAATATATAATTCTAAAGATATAATAGTTTGTGATAAATGCATTAAAGTTAAATATTTTAAAAGTAAAGTAAATAATAAAAAAAAAAATTTAAAAAGGTCAATAGATAATAAAAGTGAAATTTTAAGAGCTTTAAAAGAAAATAGTCCATTTCAAAAAAATAAAATAATTTCAACTAAAATATATAAAAAAACAAAATTTGAAGGTGAAAAAATTATAAGATAACTTCTTTAAATAATCTTTTTATTCCAATTAACGTTAAAAAATCAAGTTTTGTTCATGATAATTTCAGTCAAAAATTCGAAGATAATAATATAAATAAAGTAAATGATAAATCTAAAAAAAATTTATTAAATTCACTTCCTGATTTTAGAACTCTTCTTAAAAATTATTATACCCATACAATAGTAAATAGTTTAGAAAGGGAAAAAAGTAATTTTGAAGAAGAAAAAGTAAAATCAAATTCAAATTCAATTTCAGATGATTTAAATATAAATTCTTATAAATTAATAAAATTAATTGGTAATGGATCATATGCAAATATTTATTTAGTTCAAGAATATAAAACAAAAAAAAATTATGTATTTAAAAAAATTATAATTGATGGAGAAAGAAAATTAGAAAAAATAAAAAATCAAATAAAAATTATAAAAGCATTAAATGAATTAGATGATAATTCAAAAGAAAATATAATAGAAGTATTTAAATATTGTCTCAAAAAATTAGATTTAACATCATATTCACTTTATTTATTAATGCCATTAGCAATAACAGATTGGTCAAAACAAATACAAAATAAAAATATAATTTTTACTGAAGAAAAATTATTTCAAATTTTAAAAAGTTTATCAAAATCATTAAATATAATGCAATATAAAAATATTGCACATAGAGATATTAAACCACAAAATATTTTATTTATGGAAAATGGAAGATATAAACTGTGTGATTTTGATGAAAGTCTTTTTGTAAAAAAAGCATATAATTATTTTGAAGTTAAAGGAACTGAAATGTTTATGTGTCCAATTCTTCATAATTGTATTTTTACTGGAGTAAAAAAAATTAAAATTAATGTTTATAAAAGCGATATTTATTCTTTAGGTTTATGTTTTGTTTATGCTATTACTAAAAATTTAAATATTTTAAAAAATATAAAAAAGTGTTCTGATGATAAAAAAAATAAAAAGTATATTTTAGATAATATTATTTATGATATAAGTTATAGTGATGATTTTATTAATATAATAATGAAAATGATTGCATTTAATGAAAAAGATAGATTTGATTGTATTGAATTATACTCATTTGTGAATAAAAATGTTTATAGTTAAATATAAGTTTTTTGTTCATTTATTTTTTTGTGATGTTTTTTTGTAAATAAAAAATTTAAAAAATATAATTAATTATTCTATATTTAACATTTATATTAAATTTATTTTATTAATTTTTGATTAATACTTATTTAAGAAATATTATATCCTTTTCTTTTTCAGTTGATTAATAATTATTACCTTTAACTGTTGTTCTTTTATGATTCATTTCTGTGATTTTATTTCTTTAGAAATCAAATTGAGTATCATTTTCTTCATCAAAATAAATTTCTTAATTAACAGCAATATTAAGGCTTTTTCATTATTATTAATATATTATTCTAAATAAAATAAAAATTACCTTTCATACTACTTTTTTCTTTAATAAAACTTTATCATCGTTTTTATCTCCGTCGTAATTATTATTTTTCAATCCATAACCAATTTGTTTATCATCAAGAGTATTATAATAATTATTTTTGTAATTTAGAAAAAATATATTTTAGATTATGAATTATATATTTATTATCCATATCTTTTATCTTCTTATGCAATATTTCTGGTATCAGGAATTGATTACTATTAAAATTTGAATTGAAATACAAAATGGAATTATATGATATTGATATCATTTAAAATTCATTTTATCCTTTTAAACAATTAGAAATCAAATAACTATTTTACTATTTTTAAATATAATATCTAAAAAATGTAAATAAAAGAATCAAAAACTCATCTAATTTTAATCAATAATTATCACAATGATAAGGGTTATGTTACAATAAGCATAATAATAAAAAAGAAAATATTAATTTAAATAAAAATGTTTAATTTGATTGCCTTGTTAAATAACTTTTTCATTTTTAAATTAAAAAATAATTAAATTATAGATTAAAGACATATAAAGTAATAAATAACATTAGAATCAATTTTAATTAAATTTTATAAATTAAATTAAATTATTTTTTTAAAATTTAAAAATTAAAAATTTAAAATCAATTTCATATATTACTATTATAATTAATATATATATAAAATGTCCTCCAAAATTCCATATAGAAAAATACCTCTTTCAAAAATAGATTGGGCAAAAGATGAAATAGAGCCTCCAATTCTTTTAGAAGAAATAGAATCAGAATTAAGAGAAGCATTAGATAATATATCAGAAGGGAAAAAAATAAATCCACATATAATTCAAAGTGGTTTAAGATCAATTAATTTTCATAAAGACCATCCTGAAATTTATAAAGTTATAGAAGAATTATGTTTAGATTATGATATTAAAGGAAAGGATTTATTAACAGATGATATTATTTCATATATAAATTCTCATTTAGGAGATAATAAAACTAGAAATGGAACTAATATTATTTTTGAAAATTTAAAAGATGAAAAAATTGGAAAAATTTCCCCTGAAAGTCTTCAACAAATTATTGAAGAAATTGGAGATAAAATGAATGTTGAAGATGTTAAATATTTAATGCAAACTATTGCTGAACCTTCTAATGATATTAATATTACTTCTGAAGAAACTTATTATATTATGACAAAGAAACCTGCTGATGTTGTTAGAATTACTTCTCTTACTAAAAATATGTAAAATTTTTTATTTAAAGTTTCAAAAATTCTTTTTTTTTTTAATTTTTTATTTGGCTTTTTAAATTAAAATTTATTTATTATATATATAATATGTATTTTATGTATATATATATTAAATTTAAATTAAATAATAACTTTAGTTTATTTAGTTAAAATATTTCTTTTCATTTTATTATTTTTTTCTTTAGAAATTTTAAACACTTATTCGAAAAACATTCTTAAATGTATATTTTTCAATACATATATAAATAAAGTCTCTTCCTTTAATATATTTTGTTCATCATTATATAAAGACGTAAATAAAGTCCAGAGAAAATATCTTTCTGTTTTTTATCAGTTTTTAATGAATGATATTTTAAAAATAAAAGAATAAAAATGCTTATTTTGAGATAATGCAATAAAATAATAATTATAATATAAATTAAAATTCTATTAGAAATATTTATTATCAAATGAGGTTATTGATAATTAACTTTTAGATATTATTTAAATTACATGAATAATTGAAAAATTAAAGGATTAATCATGTTTAAAGAAAAGAAAAATTTTCTACGTGATAATAGAATTAAAAAAGAGTTTCTAATTATATATAAAAAGTAAAATGTAATCTATTATAAAAATCTATACAGTATTTATAAAAAATTTTACATTTTTTTTGAGATTAATATAGAATTATTGTTTTTAATCCTGGTAAATTTCTAATTATGAAGTTTTTAAACCAACTTTTTTTTCATCAATTTTATCATTTAATTAATTTAAAAATGACTATTAATATAAACGTTAAAGCTTTTCTTATATTTTCATTAATATTATTTCCTTTTATAAAAAGTTATTTGAACATTCAAAAATTTGATTCAAAAGTGATTTTTTAATAAATTAATACATATTATTGTGAATCATTCATTATATATGTGAGGAAAAATGTAATTATTTGTTTAATTTATATAAATGAATATAATATATAATATATTAAATGAAGCAACATCTGTTATTTATAAATTGAATCAAAATGATATTACAAGATGTCCTCATTGTAATTTAATTTATTCTCTTAAATTAAATTATAAAGAAGGAAATCCAATAATTGATTATGAATGTGAAAATGAACATAAAGGAAATATTTATTTAAAAGAATATATTTCAATATCATATGATAAAACAATGAAAATATGGCAATTAAATAATGAAAATAAATATGAATTGTTGTTAACAATTGCTTTTCAAGATATTAATTCATGGTGTAATATTTTAAAATTAAATGAAAATGAAT
>JAEEGK010024190.1_pt1 | contig 12613 bp, 8 predicted proteins | sample 8958771 | NCBI WGS metagenome assembly JAEEGK01 (sample SAMN16246547, study PRJNA631951) | gut metagenome | biome: gut microbiome; feature: rumen; material: SC-attached | host: Bos | place: Iran: Karaj | collected 2018-10 | reverse complement strand
CGCCAATGCCTATTGCGCAGACGATTGAGGCCCTTTCCGGTGCGACGGGCGACCGCTCCATTCCGGCGGTGTGCAGACCTGACAACATCGTTACGGTTGTAGACGCGGCCCGCCTTGTTACAGAGTTTGGCAGCGGCAATTCTCTTCTTAAGAAAGACCTTGACGAAGAAGATATTGAGGCTCTTCTTATTCAGCAGATTGAGTTCTGCAACACAATCCTTATTAACAAGACTGACCTTGTTACACCGGAGCAACTTAAGGAAGTAAAAGCTGTTGTAAAGACGCTGCAGCCGACTGCCAAGATGATTGAGACGCAGAAAGGCGTTGTTGAGCTTTCTGATATTCTTGGTACGAACTCATTCGACTTTGAGAAAGTATATGCCTCCGCCGGATGGATAAAGCAGATGGAAGAGCTTGAGGCAGAAGACCACGACGATGATGACGATGATCACGACCACGAGGAACATGAGCATCATCACCACGACCATGACGATGATGACCATGACGAACACGAACACAATCACCATGATGATGACGACGATGATGATGATCACGATGAGCATGAGCACCACGGACATCACCACCACCATCATCACGACCACGAGGGCGGCGAGGTAGAGGAATACGGCATCGGTACGTTCGTTTATTACCGCCGCAAGCCGTTCGTGCGCGAGGAACTGGAGCGTTTCGCAGCAAAATGGCCGTCAACAGTTATCCGTGCGAAAGGTCTTGTTTGGTTCTCTGATGATAACGAAGCGGCTTACGTCATTGAGCAGGCCGGAAAGCAGATAAGCTGCGGTTATTCAGGAGACTGGCTTGCGACGGCTCCGAAAGGACAGATTAAGCGCGTCCTTGAGTCTGATCCAGAAATGGCTAAGAGCTGGGACGAGACAATCGGTGACCGCATGATTAAGCTCGTTTTCATCGGACGGCACATGGACAAAGAGGCGATTTGCGCCGCGCTTGACAAGTGCACGACAGAGCCAGATTTGTAATCAGATAAAGACGGAATTGTTTGTTTTGATAAAGTAGAGTTTACATCAGTGCGTAGCCAACAGGTCCCCTGCAAGCCAGCATTGAAGCACGAAGTGCTGAACTGGCTGAGCTTGTAGGGATAGTTGGCGAGAGCACTGAAAGTAAATGCTGAAATGAAAAAAAAGTATTGCGATCTTTATCTGAATGAAATGCTTATTCTGCCGGAGCCGCACGACATGCGGATGTTGTCAGCCATCGTCTTTCCCGATGTGAGCCTGCTGCTGCCTGAATGGGACGTGCCATCCACGGAGATTTCGCCCATGCCGCTGTCTGCCGTGTATGAATAATTGCTTTTAGAATCAGTAATTGCGACTTCTACAGAACCTGAGCCGCATTTTATTTCCGTTTTTCCGTGAAGGATGCCAGAAACAAAAATGGCACCTGTTTCCGACGTTATTGAAGTTTTTTCCGAATACAGTTCAGAAAGTGAGATTGAGCCGCTTTCCGTTTTTATTGTCGCTTTGCCTGCCCTGAGCGGTACGTCAGAGGCAAGGTAACCCGTGTGTGACACTAGCTCTATGTTGTCGAACGTGAATCCGGCTGGGATCGTAAGCTCAACTGAGCCTCTGTTTATGAACGAACGCCGCCTTAGGATATTGAAAAAGCTGAAGCTGTTCGAGGCGTTGTCTATGACGAGGTTGCCTGTGCGGGTAACCTTGCAGGAAATATCGTCTTTTTTGATGTTGTCAATTCTGACAGAGAAAGCGCTGCCCTCAATAATCGTGATATCCGCGTTCGTAATGTTTATCTGCGCTTTTTTTACGGTTTCGTCGGAGAAATCACAGATGAAAGAGTTGTTCTCAGGCTCGTCCCAGATTATCGCGTCGGAGTCGAGTTCGCTGTTGTCGTTCCGCTTATAGTAGTTTGAGATGTTTCCCATGTTGACTATGGAGAGTGTTTCGTCCCAGTTGCCGCCCATTATAAAGCTGATTCCGACTGCAAGAAGTCCGATAACAAGAAGAACGGCGCCGGCTGTAATAAAAAAGCGTGACGGTCTCATCAGCGGTCCTCCATGTATTCATCGGGTGAGTTTCCTGCGGCGACCTGAATATCGCGAGTGTTAGCTGACCTAGCCGTGTATGCTGGCCGGCGGTGGAAAGGCTTTGTGAAAATACGCTTGACGACGCTGATAAGCCAGGGGAACAGCCTGATGCAAAGGTTTATTCCGGCGGTTCCGACCATGAGTCCGAGTCCTAGCAGAATGCAGCCGCCACCAAGTCCCATAAGGCCAGAAGCGACTGAGTTGCCGATTGCCGCCACGAATATAACGAAAGCCAGAACGCCCGCAATGGCAAGTGCCGCAGCCGCAGCGGTGATTGCGAAGCCTGTAAGCGACACTGCGAGCGCAAATGCAAAGATGACCGCGCTCACGACGGTAATTACGGGGAACCAGACTGGAAATGTTATGATAAGTAAAATCAGTTTGAGCATCGCCATAAAGTAGGCTGTCCGGGAGTTACTGTGCGTTGGCTTCGGGCAGCGACCTTGTTTCTATAATAGCAGAGTAGGCGCGTTTTGTACATGGTACATTTTGCGCATAACTTAACAATTGACAAACCGATTTTTTGATGTGAAAATAAATGATAAGCATTCGCTTTGTTAGGCTTTGCTGCATTGCGATGTCATTTGGGAGGAGCATTGTGAATTTCAATGCAGAAACACATTTAAAAAACATCATTATTCCTTATTGGAACAGCATGAAAGACGATGAGCATGGCGGATTTTACGGATTCCGAACGTACGACCTTGAAATCCTTAAAAAAGCAGATAAAGGCGTGGTTCTTCACAGCCGCATTCTGTGGTTCTATTCCAATGCATACCTGACAGTCGGCGGCGAGGAGAATCTTAAGAACGCGTATCATGCGTATCAGTTTATCCGTGACTATTGCGTGGACAGGCAGTACGGCGGCGTTTATTGGATGATGCATTACGACGGCACTGTTTCTGACGGTACGAAAAACGCTTACAATCAGGCGTTCTGCATTTACGGACTGTCTTCTTTTTACAGGGCGACCGGCGACAAAGAGGCTCTGCGCCTTGCATACTCGCTTTTTGAGTGCATAGAGACATTTTTTTACGACGGAAACGCGTATAACGAAGCGTATACGGCAGACTGGCGCAATGTCGTTGAAAGTGCGATTTGCGACCAGGGTGTCGTCGCCACAAAGACGATGAACACGCTTCTTCACATAATGGAAGCGTATACCGAGCTTTACAATGCAGACCGCCATCCGGCTGTGGCGCAGAAACTTGTTGATATTCTTGAGGTGGCGCGAAACAAGGTTTACAACCCGGAATTCGAGCGGCTTGAGACATTCTTTGATGCTGACATGAGCGCGCTTGCGGATATCCATTCTTACGGACACGATATAGAAGCCACATGGCTTTTGGATAAAGCTGCCGACGCGCTTAAGAGCGGCTTGGAGAAGGGCGCGGTTGGCGCTCAGTACGAGGCTCGCGCTCGCCGGATAATAGAAGAGACGGCGGCATATACGCCTGTCATCGCGCGGAAGATACTGGACTGTGCTTTTGACGGCGAGGCTCTTAACAACGAGAGCAGGGGCGAGGCTGCCGAGAAAGTCGGCGTTGCAAGCGCCGTCGTCAATACGGAGCGCATTTGGTGGGTTCAGGCAGAGGCCGTGGTCGGCTTTGTGAACGCCTGGCAGAAATCCGGAGACGCTGCTTACATGAATGCGGCTTCAAAAATCGCGGATTACATAAAGAACGTTCTTACTGATAAGAGAGCCGGCAGCGAGTGGTTCTGGAGCGTCACGAAAGATGGCGTTGCCTCAGACCACGGAATAACGGAGCCGTGGAAGTGTCCGTATCATAACGGACGAATGTGCATCGAGCTGATTCTGCGCGGAGTAAAGTAAAACAAATAATTAAATAAGGGTGAGCCGGAACTGTTGATTTTGGCAATCCCATAACAGGATGGAAAAATGATAGATAAGAATGAGTTAGGGTTAGTTCCTTCACCGCGTTTCGTAAAGACAGGGGATGGCACTTTCAAAGGAAACGGAGCCGCTTTGGACTCTGTGGACGCGCTTCTTGCCTGCGTTGAGAAAGTCCGCTGCGACTGTCTCCATTTCGCAAGTATTTGGAGTTTTCACAGTGCGCTTATAGATGAGGCGTACATACTCGACGTTTCGGAATCGTCTATTCGTGTTCATGCCGTTTCTGATGCTGGATTCTTCTATGCGGAGATGACGCTCAAGCAGCTTTTTATGACTTTTGGCGGCAATATTCCGTGCCTTTACATTGAGGATATCCCGGAATACGAGTGGCGCGGCTTTATGCTTGATGTTTGCCGCACTTTCTATCCTGTAGAGTTTGTTCTGAAACTGATAGATGCCGCAGCTTTCCATAAGCTGAACCGCTTCCACTGGCATTTGACAGATGATCAGGGCTGGCGTTTCAACGTTCCGGAATATCCCAAGCTTGCGGAGGTTGGTTCGCTCAGGAAGAGCCTGCGTCTGCCGGCGCACGAAGCGCCAAAGGGCGGCTTTTACACCGACGACGAGATTCGGAAAGTAGTGGAGTATGCAGCCGCTCGTCATATAACAGTCGTTCCTGAAGTTGAAACTCCCGGTCACGCTTCTGCTGTTCTTGCTTCTTACCCGGAGCTTGGCTGTACTGGCGGACCTTATGCTGTAGAAGACCGGTTCGGCATTTTTGACGACGTTCTTTGCGCCGGAAACGACGCAGTTTTCACTGTTTTTGAGAAAGTTTTCGACACTGTATGCAGGCTTTTCCCGGGACCATACGTTCATATCGGTGGCGACGAGTGTCCGCGGACACGGTGGAAGGAATGCCCGAAGTGTCAGTTCCGCATGAAGCAGGAAGGGCTTGCGAGCGAGAACCTTTTGCAGAGCTATATGACTGCGAAGTTCGCAAAGATGCTTGAAGCCCGTGGCCGCGTACCAATCGGCTGGGACGAGGTTCTTGACGGCTCTGAAAAGTTCACGCTCCCGAATACGCTTATCGTTCAGTCGTGGCGCGGCATGGAAGGCGGCGAAAAAGCTTCGGCTCTCGGACATAAGACAATAATGTCGCCGAATACAGCCGGATGTTACCTTGACTACAAGCATCTTGACAGCCCGATGGAGCCGGGAAACCTTGGCGTTATTACAGTAAAAGACTCTTACAGTTTCTCGCCTGTGTCCTCCGGAATGAGCGAGGGAGCGCGGAAAAACGTGCTCGGCGGTCAGGGCAACCTTTGGACGGAGCTCATCTATGCCCCGAAGATAGCGGAGTATATGATTTTCCCGCGTCTTTGCGCGCTTTCGGAGTCGTTCTGGCTGCCTGTTGAGGAAAAAGACTTCAAGAGTTTTTCCGCGCGTCTTCCTGTTCACAAGAAGCGCCTTGACGACATGGATTTCCAGTATTACAGGGGTCCGTTGGAGTAACAAAAATTCTTGATAAGTAGCGGAAAAGGTGTATAATTGAAGTGATATAATCTCATGGTGGATATTGACGTGGATGTAAATGATTTCTTTTCTGGCAGTGGAACAGGTTTTTTTACTGCGAAAAATGACAGCAATTTTACTATAACCAGTTCAAACGAAAGTTTTCTGTCAATGACTGGTCTTGCTGACGCGAAAGATGCCAAAAACCGCAGCCTTAAATCATGTCTTACGACGACCTCTTTTGAGCTTGTAAAACACAAGCTTTCATCTTTTTCCGGAAAGTCTTTGGAGCTTGAGCTTGCGTTCAAGAAAATCGGCGGAAGCTCAAGTTACGGATTATTCACATTTTATCTGGACAAAAGCTCCAAGGATGCAGCAATAACTGGCACAATCAGCGATATCTCGGCGATAAAAAAGCGCGAGCTTGCTCTTAAAAACCAGAACGACGGACTTATTATCGGTATGGAGAATATGTCCGCGCTCGTCTGGGAATACGACTTCGAGACAAAATCTATAACATGCAACAGTTCAGCCGTAAAGAGCCGCTTTAAGGACGGCGTTATTCCGAATGTGCCCGAGAGCCTTCTTAGCGGCGGTTTTATCCACCCGGACTCTTTGTTCCCGTATCTTGAGATGCACGAGGCTTTGGAGCGCGGTGAACCGGAATGCAGCTCTGAGGTTCGCGCCAAAGTTGACGGAACGAACTTCAAGTGGCTTAGCATCAAATACACGACAATTTATGACGACGAGACTTGTGAGCCATCTAAGGCAATCGGTATCGCAATCGATATAAACGAGCAGAAAGAACGGCAGCTCCAGTATCTTATGGACATGCAGTACCATGACGCGATGGTTTCCGATGCTATCTACCTTATGGAGATTAACCTTACAAAGAACATCGTCCTTAAGGCGGACAAACGTCTGAAGAACAAGCTGGGCGAGTCTCACTCAATGGCGTACTGGAACCTTGTAACGGTCATGTCGGAGAACCTTGTTTACGATAAGGACAAGGCTTTCTTCATCGATATGCTCTCTAAAGATTATCTTTTGAACCTTTTTAGAAGCCAGATGACGAATTTCACGTTCGAGTACCGGTCTGTCATAACGAAAGGCGAGATTCAGTGGTGCCGCGTGTTCATCAACTTTATTCTTGAGCCGATGCAGGGCGATGTCTGTATGCTCATGTATGCCCGCAACATCAACGACGAGAAGCTTCGCGAGCAGAACCTTAAGGAAGGCGCGGAACGTGATTCTCTGACGAAACTCTACAACAGGGCGACGATGCAGCACAAAATCGATTACGAGCTTGCCGACACCTCGATGATAGGCAAGACGTGCGTTCTTTACATGATGGATTTGGACAACTTCAAGGTTGTAAACGACACTTACGGTCATCTTTACGGTGATGCTGTCCTTTGCGAGATAACTTCCAGAATCAAATCGGTATTCCGTGGCTCGGATATTATTGGAAGGGTAGGCGGCGATGAATTCACCGTGTTCCTGCCGGATGTTCCTTCGTTCGACTTTGTCCTTGAAAAAGCGGAATCTATCTGCCAGGCGCTACGAAATCCGGTGAAATTCGACAAGAAAGGATTCACCGTCTCTTGTTCTGTCGGTATAGCTATTTCTCCGCAGCACGGAATGGTTTTCAAAGATTTGTACGAAGCGGCGGACGAAGCGCTTTACGCAGCAAAGGCAAAAGGAAAAGACTGCTACTGCTGCTATGGCGACAAAGTCTAATCATTTCAGATTCATTTAAGCTTAAGGTGTTTTACTCTTATATATGAGAATTCTACTTGTAGAGGATGAAATCCATCTTGCTCAGGCTTTGACCGAGATACTCAAGAAAAACATGTACGCGGCGGATGCTGTTTACGACGGCAAGTCTGGTTTGGAGTATGCGCTTACAGGCGTGTATGACCTTATTATCCTTGATATAATGCTTCCAAAGATGAGCGGCATCGAGATTCTTAAGAATCTGCGCTCTGAGAAAATGTCTGTTCCTGTTCTTATGCTCACCGCGAAGGACGAGATTGAGGATAAGGTTGCCGGACTTGATTACGGGGCTGACGACTACATGACTAAGCCTTTCTCCACGGACGAGCTTCTTGCGCGTGTTCGTGCGCTGCTTCGCCGCAAGGGCGAGGTTCTGGACGAAGAAGTCGTTTTTGGGGATATTTCGCTCAAGCTTAAGAAGAACGAGCTTGCGTGCGGCGAGAATCAGGTTAAGCTTTCTCTTAAAGAGTTTCAGATTCTTGAGCTTCTTATGTACAACCCGGACCAGATCCTTACGAAAGAACGCATAATCGACAAGATTTGGGGCGGCGACTCCGATGCGGAATACAATAATGTCGAGGTTTATATTTCTTTTTTGCGCAAGAAGATGCAGTTCTTGAACGCAAAAACTGAGATAAAAACTATCCGCGGCGTTGGATATTCTCTGGAGAGCTGAGCATGGACGTAATCAACAAGCTCAGGGTAAAATTCATAGTATCCACGGCGTTTATCCTTACAGTCATTTTCAGCGTAATATTCGGCTTTATAAACATATACTCATCGCGCTCAACGGAAAATCAGATACGCGGGCGGCTCCAGGAGCTTGTCGATACTGATGGCGGGCGATTTACGCAGAATATGCCATACCGCTACAAAGACGTAATGGAGAATAAAATGCGTCCGTGGCGTGGGTCCGATGATATTATGCCCGATGGTGCTATATCTGGCGAAGTTCCGTCAGACGATAAATCGCCCGCGGACGGCGCTTCTTATGGCTTCCCCGGCGAGACTCTGCCTGGCGAGGCTATGCCCGGCGATTTCTCCAAATACGAAAGATATGATCCGGAGTGGGAGATTAATACGCTCAAAAACAGGAAAGACCGTTTCCAGTTTTTTTCGCTTGAGCAGCCTTTCGACATGGCGACCATGAGAAACTATTTTTCTGTAAAGCTCGATTCTGCCGGAAACATAACCGACGTAATCTCGCAGTTCCCGCTTCACTACACTGATGAGGAGATTTCTGAGCTTGCGCATTCCGTAATCCTTAAGGATGCTGATTTCGGTTTTTTGGGCGGAATCGGCTACATGCTCGCGAAAAAAAGCTACGGCTATATCGTTGTTTTTGCTGAGGCTCAGGCAGAGGCGAACCTTCATTCGCGGATTTTCAGAATATCGGTCTACCTCTATTTGCTGAGTTTGGTTGTTTCTCTTGTGATAGCGTGGATTCTGTCTCGCTGGGCGGTAAAGCCTGTGCGCGTCGCGTTCGATAAGCAGAAGCGGTTTGTCGCCGACGCGAGCCACGAGTTAAAAACTCCGCTTGCCGTAATATCGGCGAATCTTGATGTTCTGGCTGGCGAGACAGGCGAAAACAAGTGGATAGGCTATATCCGCGGTGAGATAAAGCGCATGAGCAAGCTCGTCAAAGATTTGCTCTATCTTGCAAAATGCGACAGTGAGGAAGTGAAGTACCAGTTCTACGCGTTCGACCTTAGCCGCGCCGTCATGAGTTCCGTCCTGCCGTTCGAGAGCACTGTGTTCGAGCAGGAAAAAACGCTTGAGACTGATATCGCGGAGAACGTGCAGTACACCGGCGACGAAAGCGCTATAAAGCAGATTGTCGTTATCCTGCTCGATAATGCCGTGAAACACACGGAGAAAGGCGCGCTTATAAAAGTGTCGCTTACTGTCTCCGGCAGCAAGAAAATCGTTTCTGTTCGGAACACCGGTGCGGGAATAAGCGCGGAAGACCAGAAGCGTATTTTTGAGCGGTTCTACAGGACGGACAAGTCGCGTGCGCGCGACACGGGCGGCTACGGTCTTGGGCTTTCAATAGCTAAGTCGATAGCGGACATACACCACGCGAAGCTTTCTGTCAGCAGCGTCGAGGGCGAGTACGCGGAGTTTTCGCTTGTGCTGTAACATTAGGTCTTCCGCATTATAAACAATATCTTCTAAAAATGGCTTACAGTCACGTAGCGGGGAGCCAAAAACGCGCGATATCGCGCTACACGCTGTTTGTGGTATGGGAACTATTAAAAATGCCGTATATGCAACAAGTTGCGTATACGGCACTCCACAAACAGAGTGTTTTTGCACCCACGCTACGCTCCTTCGCGCCAATTCTCATTATATAACTTATAATGCGGAAGCCCTGTCTGTGATCTCGCTATGTGCACTGCCGCAAATCCTATGAGCATAGAAGTTCTGTGGAAAATCAGTGACGACGGGATTTTGGCATTTTGCAATCGATATGTGAAACTAGAATTTTGGGGATTTTCAAGGGGAATCCCCTTGAACGGTGCTGGGAAAGAAAAGGGGCGTGGGGAAAAGAAAACCCACGCTTCCGAAGTAGAGGGTTTTCGTGTCCCAACCTTGGTCATAGGAACTGGTTCCTGAAAACACTCAGTTGCCGTTCGCGCAGTTTCTTTGTTATATTAATACTAGCGAATTTTAACCGCAAAGGTAACAGGAGGGCTTACTTTTGTCAGAACCGAATATCGTACCTGCAGATCAGATACTTTCAAATAAACTTGTTCTTATACCGCTTTCAGGCAGACCCATTTTTCCGGGAATTTTCACGCCTCTTATGATAAACGCGCCCGACGACCTTAAAGCCGTTGAGAAGTCCTGCGCAAGCGACAACCTTTTGGGTATCGTCATGCTAAAGAACGATGCGGAGCGCCCGACAGTCTCCGACCTTCACGATGTAGGCACAGTCGCAAGAATCGTAAAGAAAATAAACCTGCCGGACGGTGGACTCAATATTTTTATTTCCACAATCAAGCGTTTCAAAATAAAGCGCATTCTCAGCGAGCGCGAGCCTATGGCTGCCATCGTCGAGTATCTGGAAGACGTTGAGGACGACACGTTCGAAGTAAAGGCTCTTACACGCGCTCTCATAAGCGAGATGAAGGAAATCTCAGAGAACAACCCGCTTTTCTCCGAGGAAATGCGCCTTAACATGATAAACATCGACCATCCGGGGAAAATCGCCGACTTCATCGCATCAATCCTGAACGTGGACAAAGCCGACCAGCAGCGCGTCTTGGAGATGGAGAACGTCCGGCAGAGAATGGAGACCGTTCTGGTTTTCATCAAGAAAGAGCAGGAGCTTCTGCGCATCCAGAAAAAAATCCAGACGGAGATAAACAACCGCGTGGAGAAAAACCAGCGCGAGTATTTCCTGAAAGAAGAGCTTAAGTCAATAAAAGAAGAGCTTGGCATGACGACCGACGCCAAAAGCTCCGACTACCAGAAATTCAAGGAAAAAATCGATGCTCTGCATTTCACCGGCGAGATAAAAGAAACTGTTGAAAGCGAGCTAGAGAAATTCAGCCTTATGGAGCCGAACTCTTCCGAATACATCGTGTCGCGCAACTATCTTGAGCTTATCGCCAACCTGCCGTGGGAGGAACCCGCGCCGGAAGCGTACGACATCGACACGGCGAAAAAGATTCTTGAGGAAGACCACTACGGCCTTGATGACGTTAAAAAGCGAATTATCGAGTACCTTGCTGTGCGCCGCCTTAAAAAAGACAACAAAGGCTCCATAATCCTTCTTGTAGGACCGCCTGGAGTTGGAAAGACGAGCGTTGGCCGCTCTATTGCACGTGCTATGAACAAGCCGTTCTTCCGGTTTTCCGTGGGCGGAATGCGCGATGAAGCAGAAATTAAGGGACACCGGCGCACGTATGTCGGCGCGATGCCCGGTAAAATTATACAGGGATTAAAGATAGTTAAGACAAAGGCGCCTGTTTTCATGATTGACGAAATTGACAAAATGGGGCAGAGCTATCAGGGCGACCCTGCGAGTGCGCTTCTTGAAGTTTTGGATCCGGAGCAGAATGTCTCTTTCCGCGACCATTACCTTGATTTGCCGTTCGACGTTTCGGACATCCTTTTCATCCTTACGGCTAACACTCTCGACTCAATACCGGAGCCGCTTCTTGACCGCGCGGAAATTATAACGCTTTCCGGCTACATCGACCAGGAGAAGATGGAGATAGGCAAGAAATATCTGCTTCCCAAGAGCCTCGACAAGAACGGCCTTAAAAAAGGTCAGGTAAAATACACAAAAGACGCTTTCCATTTGATAGCAGAATCCTACGCGCGCGAAGCGGGAGTCCGAAACTTCGAGAAGAACCTTGATAAAATCCACCGTAAGTATGCCGCAGAACTTATTGCGTCTGACGAGGTTAGGGAAGCAAATGCCGCGCTCGAAGAAGCAATAGAGCAGGACAATAAAATAAAAGAAGCCTTTAACAAGATTGGGATGTTCGTTGATGCCGGGATTCTTGTGGATAACACGGAAGATAAATCTGCCGACAAATCCTTGAAGAAATTCCTTGCCAAAGACAACAAAAAAGAAGGCGCAGAAGTTAAGGCTGCCCGCGCCGCGCTTGCAAAGGCGCTCGCAAAGCCGCTTACGATTACTGCCGCCGACATAGAGAAATATCTGGGAAAGCCTGTTTTCGACGAAGAAGTCATCCTTAAGGCGGACAAGCCCGGCACCGCAATTGGTCTTGCTTGGACAAGCATGGGCGGCGACACGCTTCTCATAGAGGCAGTTGACATGCCGTCCGGCGCGGGCAGGGAAGGCTTGCAGCTTACAGGCCAGCTTGGCGACGTAATGAAGGAGTCTGCTTCCATCGCAATGAGCTGGGTGCGCATGTACGCGCTCAAGAACAAGCTCTGCAAACCGGAGTGGTTCAACAAAAACTTTATCCATCTTCATGTTCCGGAAGGCGCGACCCCGAAAGACGGCCCGTCCGCCGGCATCACGATGGCAACGGCACTTATGTCGCTCGTCCGCGGAAAGAAGATAAAGCCGAACCTTGCCATGACAGGCGAGCTTTCGCTTACAGGAAAAGTGCTTCCGATCGGTGGCTTGCGCGAGAAAACAGTGGCGGCAAAGCGCAACAAGATAAAGACGATAATTATCCCGAAGCAGAACGTCCGCGACCTTGATGATATTCCGGATATCGTCAAGAAAGACCTGAAGTTCTGCCCGGTATCCACGATGGAGGAAGTTCTTTCGCTCGTGTTCTAGCGTGTTGCGTTGGGCGCGAAAAGGCGCAACAGGCGGCGCACGAAAGCGGAGTAGATAAATAAATGAAAAACACGCCTTTGGAGTTTGAAAAAGAAAAAGCGCTTCAAAAAGCAGAGGAATTTGG
>JAEEGK010024189.1_pt1 | contig 12613 bp, 9 predicted proteins | sample 8958771 | NCBI WGS metagenome assembly JAEEGK01 (sample SAMN16246547, study PRJNA631951) | gut metagenome | biome: gut microbiome; feature: rumen; material: SC-attached | host: Bos | place: Iran: Karaj | collected 2018-10 | reverse complement strand
GGGCTTGTAACCGGGAACCTTGCCGCCGCCATCACCTTTCGTGAGGTGATTGTGACCTGGCTGGTCACCGCCGCCAATGTTGTAACGGAAAATATTGTAGCCGAGGCCCGTATCAGGGTCGGCGACCGCCCCCAGGAACTGGTCGCGATTCGTTTCACTCCAAGCCCCGACGAGTTCGGCCCACCAGCAAAGGCTTGTTCCCCAGCCTTCGAATAGTTGGTATTTCTTGCCCGGATCCACGACGACTTTCGTCTGCGCATGGGCGGCACCGCATGCCAGGCCTGCCGCAATCATCCAAATCAGTTTACTCTTCAATTTCTCAACCCCGTATGTCTCAGCGCATTTCTTGCAGCGCGGTTCATCACTCCTAAAAAATCCATTATTTTAACGAAAAGCGGACACCCCGCCATGAAAAAATATGGATTTATTTTCAATTTTTCCAGATAATTTCGGCACGCTTCATAAAAAAAGCCCGCACATTGGCGGACTTTATCGGTAAATGACTAATCTTTCCTGGACTTTTTGCCACCGTAGTAGCCATAATGACCGTAGTAACCATACCCGTAGCCGGTCCTATGTTCGCAATGGTTCAAAATGAACGCCTTGGGCTTGTCGCAGTAGCGGTTGATGTTCTGCAAGGATTCCTGGATGGATTCCATCGAATGGCGTCCATAGTGCAGGACAATAAGTGCAATATCAACCAACGGGCAAATCATGTAGGTGTCGGCAACAAGGTTTGTCGGCGGCGTATCAATGATAATCTTGTCGTATTTCGAGCGGAGTTCATTGAGCAAGTTCTTGAACATGTCGCCACGTAACAGTTCGAACGCGGCCATTTTGAACTTACCGGATTCCAAGATGTCGAGACCCTTGATGTTATTGCTCCTGTACACCGCATTTTCGAACGTGACTTTTCCCATAAGCACATCAGCAAGGCCGATTTTCGTAAAGCGGCACGTTGCCTTGCGCATGTCGGCATCGATATACAACGTCTTTTTACCGACCATTCCAAACGTCGTGGCAAGGTTCGTCGAAACAAAGCTCTTGCCGACGCCAGGCATGATACCTGTAACCATGATAATCTGATGGTCCTTGTTGACGTTGAACGAGAAATCGATGGCCGTCAAGATGGACCGGATCGATTCGCTGACGGAGTCATCCGGGTTCGTCATCACGAATGTCTTGCGAGTCTTGGTAAACTTGTGGTTCAAGTTCTTGTCGTGATGTTGCGGAATCTTGGCCAAGACGCTGATGTTCGTTTCCCTTTCGATTTCGGTAACGCTACGGACGCCGTTACGCAACATGCGCAGGAGGAACACGAGAATAATGCCGAGCATCAAGAACGCAGCAACGGAACAGATGATGATGTTCATTTTCTTGGGCTTGCTCGGAATGGAATCGATTTGGGCGAAATCGACGATGCGGACGTTGCCCACTTCGCCTGCACGAACAACGCGAAGCTGCTGGACCTTGTTCAACATGTTCGTGTAAACTTCGTTGTTGACGGCGACATCTTCCTTGAGACGCATGACCTCCTGCTGGGTCAAAGGCATCTTTTCGGCATTCTTTTTCAGCTTTGCGATTTCGGCCCTGAGTTTGTTCTGTTGCTTGACAATAGTCTGGACATTCGGGTGCTCTTCCTTGAACAGGCGTGTGACGGCCTGGCGTTGCTGCTCCAACTCCAACAGCTGGCGCTGCAGTTCGTTTTCTTTTTGCAAATGGACCTGCGTTTCACCCGTGATATCGACGGATCCGATTTTATAGCGGTAATCGGCCAAGACTTTTTCCACACTGTCCAGTTTCGACTTCACGCCCGGCAATTGCTTTTCCAAAAATTCAAGCGTCTTTTCAGCTTCGGCGCTGCGCATTTCGACATTCTGGCGCAGGTAAGTTCTTGCAATGGTATTCAAAATGGAAGCCGCCCTGTCAGGGTAACGATGGCTGTAGCTAGCCCCGATAATTCCGGTCTGCTTGCCTTTTTCGCTAACTTTAAGTGCATTCTTCAAAGAGGCAATCGTCCTTAGCGGGCTCATTTGGGTCAGGCGAAACATTTGGCCCGGCACCGCAAGCATCTTCGACACGCGGATATCGAGCGTATCGCCGCCATAACTCGCCCTGCTCATTTCGCCAACTTTTCCTTTCAGGAGCACTTGTTCATCAGGAGCAATCACTTCGAACGAATCGGTCGCAATCGCCCTCGCCATCCATTTTTCGATGCGCGCAACCATCGGGATGTAAAGGGAGTCGAGATCCATGCGCCCTTCGCGATGCAAGAAACGATCACCGGCCCCAACAGGGATTGCATTGAAACACAAATGCTCTGCCTCGACGACATAGCTTAACACCATGCGGCTCTTGATAAGTTCGATTTCGGCATCGGCTGGGCTCGCCATGTCCAACAGGGCACCCATTTCGCCCATCGACTTTCCGGTTTTGCCACCCTTGACGTCAATCTGAAGCAATATATCGCTTGTATACTGCGGTCGAAGCCACGTCGCTATGGCGACACCGACAACTGCACCGACAATGATGAACAGAAATAAAGTAAATTTTTTCTCCCAAAGAATCTGAATAGCTTCAAGCAACGTTATGGTATCATTGCTTTGCGGCATTTGAATTGAGGTTTGGCTAATAACCTTGTTTTCTTCTTTTTCGGACATAGTCGATCCAACTAATTTACTTTTTTATGCCAAAGTTAATTTAATTCTTTTATTTTGTCATTCCTATCTAAAGAACCTAACGCACTATCCGGCAGTCGGACTAGTGCGTTAGGAAATCTTTTTTCAAAGAATATTTTTTGCTTTTTCGTTCAAACTGTTACTTCGAGAACGGAACGAGTTCAACGCGACGGTTTTGTGCCCTGCCATCGGCATCATCGTTGTCGGCAATCGGTTTTTCGCTACCGTAACCAACAGCACGTAAACGATCCCTGGCAATTCCCTTCTTGACAAGGTACTTGACAACCGCTCCGGCTCTCGTTTCGGAGAGCTTGAGGTTCTTCTTTGCAGAACCCCTGTCATCGGTATGGCCCTGAACTTCGAGGTTGGCTTCAGGAATTCGGTTCATGAGGTCCGCAATATCGTCGAGCGTGCCATAGCTGCTCTTGGTGAGTCTTGAAGAACCGGTCCTGAACTTGATGCCCTTCTTGAGTTGATCTAGGTCTTCTTTCTTGTTGACTGGGCAACCTTCGGTATCGACACGGACACCCGGGAGCGTGTTCGGGCACTTGTCAGAAACGTCAGGGACACCATCCTTGTCAAAGTCCGGCATGCATCCAAGAGAATCGACTCCGAAACCAGCCGGAGTTCCCGGACACCTGTCCCTATCATTGGGAATTCCGTCATTATCGTTATCGAGGACGCATCCCGTAGAATCCACTTCGATACCCATCGGTGTGTTCGGGCACTTGTCGAGATAATCAGGCACGCCGTCCTTATCGTAATCAAGCGGGCAACCCGTCACATCGACAGTCACGCCATTCGGTGTATTCGGGCACTTGTCCTGAGCGTCGCCTACGCCATCCTTGTCGAAATCGAGCATGCAACCGAGGGAGTCGACAGAAAGACCTTCAATGGTATTGGGGCATTTGTCCTTAATATCGGAAATGCCGTCCTTGTCGGTATCGACTCTGGCAAGGGAATCCGCGATAGCCTTTTCGCGGGCAAGTCTCTCGATTTCTTCAAGAGGACAGCCTTCTTCGTTGACGGCGGCACCCTTCGGTGTACGTGCGCACTTGTCGTCTTTGTCCAAAACACCATCGCCGTCGGAATCCTTGGGCTTGCTCTTGGCGTCAAGCGCAATGCTCAAGAGAGCTGCACCGGAGAGAAGCGGAGTGGACGCATAACCGTAAGTCGCATTTATGCCACGTTCTCCCTGATAATAAATGGTGTAGTCCCTGCCACCCTTGAGTTCCTCGTCGCGATCGAATCCGTCCTTGAACAGACGGATCGCCACTTCCAGACCGATGGCAAATTCTACGTTATACGGAAGATGGAAACGGAAACCCGGCGTGAGAAGCATGGGATCCACTATCGGGTCGAAATCATAACGGCCGACATCCTGCAAACGCATTTCGGCGGAGAATTCGATGAACGGAGTCAACCACGAGAGCGCATTCCAGTTAAGGCCTGTGCTGTAAACGAGCGTGTTGGTCTCGTTGATATCAATCGGATAGACGTAACTGGCGGCAAGGTTCCACGTAATCGGGGCGCCCAGACTGGTAAAGTCGAACGTAAGGGCAAGACCTGCACCAAACACCCAGTCATCGGCCGTAAACGGATGCGTATTCTTTTTCCCGTTCAAGTACCAGGCATGGCGGGGACGCACACCGGCACTCTGTTCACCCGTCGGAACGTAAAGGTCCAGCATGAGCGCAGTGCTGAAAACTCCGGCCGACGCAAACGGAAGTCCAATCTTTGCAAAGAGATCTAGGTCCCCACGGCTTGTGGTCCACATGTTGGCGGATCCACTCGGGCCGTTGGAATTCGCATGTTCGTAGTAAACAGGAAGCGACGCACCAATATCCAAAAAGTCCAGGATACCCAAACTCACGAAGAAGTTACCGGCCTGAGAATAGTCGGCATCGTTGAACGAATAACGTTTCCCGTTCGATTTATAGATGCCACCGCGTGATAACCCCCATGAACCAAAGGAGAGGTTTCCTCCCGTTCCGAGATTAACCTGCCATTGTCCAAGAGTTTTTGCATTGATTTGATGCAAGCCCTCCGAACCGCCCATGATTCCAGCCTGGGAAAAGGCTAGAGATGCCGTTAGCAAAGCTAACGAAACGACCTTTTTCATAGTTACCCCACTTTTGTGTTTGTTTGGTTGATGGATGTCGATAAATTCATCTGTTCCGATTGCTTTAGAATGGTACTATTAAACTTTTCAGGAGTCGTAAATGTGGGAACGATTTCGTGCAGGGCGCGGATGGCGATGGCCTCGTCATTTTCTGCGGCCGCGTTTTTGAGTTTCCACAGTTCGTTAACGAACTTGGAGGTATCAATATCAATCTGTTTTCCGATGAAGATAAGCTTGTTCTTTGTCTTTTTCAAGCCTTCTTCGTTCATCAAAAGTTCTTCCTTGATTTTTTCACCAGGACGGAGTCCGGTAAACTTGATGGGGACATCCTTGTAGGGAACCTTGCCGTACATACGGATCAAGTTTTCAGCAAGCGTTACGATCTTTACCGGCATGCCCATGTCAAGCACAAAGATTTCACCACCTTGCGCAATACTTGCGGCTTCGAGCACCAGGCTTACCGCTTCCGGGATTGTCATGAAGTAACGGATGATGTCCGGATGCGTTACCGTGACGGGTTTACCTTGCTCGATCTGCCGTTTGAAAAGCGGAATGACACTTCCGTTACTGCCAAGCACGTTCCCGAATCGGGTGACGACAAACTCCGTGTTGCTGTCCTTCTGCATGGACATGAAGCGAACAATCATCTCGCAACAACGTTTGGAAGCTCCCATGACGTTAGTCGGATTCACGGCCTTGTCCGTACTGATCATCACAAATTTCTTTACGTTGTTAAACATGGCCAAGGTTGCCATATTGAACGTTCCGATAACGTTGTTCTTAATCGCTTCCATCGGATTGTTTTCCATCAGCGGGACATGCTTGTGCGCCGCCGCGTGGAATATGATTTCGGGATGGTAAGTCTTGAAAATCTTGTTCATGCGGAAATAGTCGCGAACGCTTGCGATTAGCGTCACAAGATTCAACGACGATCCGTATTCCATCACCAGTTCTTGCTGAATATCGTAAGCGTTATTTTCGTAAATATCGACAATGATGACTTGCTTGGGATTGTACTTGGCTATTTGACGTACAAGTTCACTTCCGATGCTTCCGCCACCGCCAGTCACCATACAAACTTTATTTTCGATATAGGCTCGGATGTCCTTGTTGTCGAACTTGATGGGGTCGCGTCCAAGCAAGTCTTCGACCTTGATATCGCGAATCTGGGTGGCAAAATTAGTGGCTCCGTCCCCTATCGCAGAACTATCCAAAAGGCTCCCGATAAAAGGAAGCACCTTCACCGGTAGTCCGGTTTTGCTGCAAATGTCCAGAATCGTCTGGCGGTCCTTCGGTGGGCAGCTTGGAATGGAAAAAAGAATCTGTTCGATGTTTTCCAGCTTAGCAATTTTGGGAATATCGCTTGTACCGCCTGCGACAAGAACATTTTCAAAAGGTTTGCCAATTTTGTAACGGTCATCGTCAATGAGGCAGACGGGATAAATTTCAGCAGCCGCGGAGGTCGCCACTCCGTTTTCGGCATCTTTCGTGCTGAAACGGATTTCATCGAGCAAAAGTTTTGTTGCATTTCCCGCCCCGATAATCATGGTGCGTTTTTTACGACCTTCGATGAGTCCCGTATTCACAAGCGAAATGAAGGCGTTCCTGAACAAGTAGCGGAAAAGGCATACTCCGATACAAGCGAGAACAGCTTGCATCAAGGCAAACTGCCAATGCAACACCCGGCTGATAAGATAAAAGAACACCTGCGTTGCAAAAATGCCACAAACAACACCCTTCACGCAACTTAAATAATCGCTACGGTTGAGATAACGCCAAAGCTTGTTGTAGGCACCAAAGTAAAGCAAGCTGCTAAAGCAAAGGATAACACTCAATAAAAAGATGGCAAACTGATCCGCACGATCAATGGGGGCCGCAACCAAGGGAAGGACAAAATTCGCAAACAACCCAGCGACAACGACAATAAATGCATCCGCCATGGCTAAAATGCGTTTGCGGACTCTAAAGTTGACAAATAATTTATGGAACTTAGACATGATATTTTTCATATTTTATTGTGTTGTGCCATATACAAATATAGTTATATTATGTTACCAATGAAAGGTGGTACGAACAAAAAAAGCGCGTTCATCACCGAATATCATGTCTATTTCAAAGGATGCATACCTCCCGATATAGCTAACAGAAGGTGAAATCGTATATTGGAGGGGGGCTTTGTGGATAAAACGCTTGCGCACGGTCTTGTACGGGTCATTGATGTCGCTACCGTAATCGACTCCTTTCCAAAGCCATTTGTTGTGAAGTCCCAAGAAGAATTTGGCCGAAGGGCTCCAGTAAAGTTGACCATAAAGAGTCCAGTCAACCGCAAGCGAATTCGGACCGTTCGGGTTTCCGAGCGGAAGGCCCAAGTGTGCAATTTGCGCTTGGGCGGTATCGTAATGGCAGTATGCAAACGGTTCGACGCGGGCGATTTCGGCAATCGTCCCGAACTGAATCATTTTTCCCTTGACTTCGGCATCGTGCGCCACTTGCATACCCAGCATGGCCGCCCAACGATTATTGCTGTAGCGGTTCTGATAAACGGCATAAGGCGATTCCATGTCGTCCAGGAAAAATTCACCGTAGAGGCGAGCCGACTTAAAAAGTTGGACATTCATGTCGAAAGCGATTGCCCCGTTGTTCACGCGTTCGGTATAGTTTCCCTTTTCGATAAAGAGCGGCGCGATTGGGACGAATAGCCAAGGCTTGTTCTCGTTGTAGAGAATTTGAATTTCGGAAATGCCGAAGGTAAAATGGCTGAGAGCGAGTTCGTAGCGGTGGGCGTAAAGATTTCGGTCGTTTAAATTGTCCTTGCTGTAGCTCCAGGAATTGACGCGAAGATCGGCATAGGCGCTAAAGATGCGCAAAGGTCCAAACGTAAGGTCCAACGTGAGCATGTTGTACGGGAGCGCAAACTGATTGAGCGAAAGATTGTTGTAATAGCCCGGTCCCCAGTGCAAAACGTCACGAGCAAGCTGCAGGCGCATCCAGGAGTAATTCAACGCGAAATGCGCACGGTAACGCGCAAAGCTCACATAATCGATACCACCGTCTCCGCGCTCCTTGGACTGGACATCAAAGACCTCATGATCGTAACTTTTGGGTTTCTTCGCGGCATGGCCTTCAGAATAGATTCTCGCATCCAAGTCAAAATCGAGCGAATCGGCGAAACCGCGAATGAACAAGCCACCGTCGAAAGCCGGCCAAATGGTATCGCCCAACGCCGAAGACGACTTGTAATCGATTCCGAGAACCGGGCTTACCGCAATCGCGAACTTGTGGGAAGACGATTCCTCGCTTTTGAAGTACGCCATCGCATTGGAATTGTTTTTCGCGAAGTCCTTGTGGAATGCCGTATCACGACGCGGGTAGGTAAAGAAATGATGCCCCTCGCCCACAGTCTGCATGTGATATTCCATGAGCATCGGCGCGTAGTCCAGGCCGCGCAAATTACGCGTACGCTCCGCTCCAATAACGGGTGAACGTCCTGATTCAGCAAACGATACAATCGTCGCTAACGTTATGCCAACCCAAATTTTTCTCATCCACTCCCTCCAAGAAAACTTTATTCTTCGGCGTCCTTGTCGATGACTTCGGCTGCAGAATCGCCTCGAACAGCAACTAGGCGGACCCCATCAAGCGTCAGATACGGATCGTACGTGTCGATAATCTTGGTGTGACCGACAACCGTGCGCCCCCAGCCACCTGTCGCATAAACAGGAACATCCTTTTTGCCCATCTCCTGTTTAATTTTAGAAACTAATGTTTCAAGTTCCGCCATGAAGCCAAACAAAAGACCCGCACGGATGGCATCATCCGTGTTGTTTGCTATAAGATTCTTGGGCCATTCGATGCTCACCGGCAAGAGACGCGCCGCTTTTTCGGTAAGCACATCCAAGCTAGCACTAATTCCAGGGATGATGATGCCTCCGGCAAACCCGCCGTCTTTCATCACGTCAAAAGTTGTCGCCGTTCCCATGTCGATGACAATTGCGTCGGAAAGTCCGCGTTCCCTGAGCGCAATGACGTTGCAAAGACGATCGGCGCCCAGCATGCTCGGGTTCGGGTAAGCAATCGGGCAATTCAGGCAGTTCGTAGAACTCACCACCTGCACCGGACGCTTGAGAAGTGTCTGCAAAGCTTTAATCCATGGACGTTCAAGAGACGGCACCACAGTAGAAAGACCAACATGCGTAATGGATTCCGGTTTGATTTTCGAAAAATGAATGAGTCCGCCGATGCGGTTCATGACCTCGTCCGAAGTGGTTTCCTTGCGGGTCGTGAGTCTCCAGTGATCGACAACCTTTTCGCCCTTGAAAATGCCAAGAACAGTGTGGGAGTTCCCCACGTCAACAACAAACGATAAAGTGTTCTTTAAAGTTTTTTTCATCGCGGTAAAAGATAGTAAATAGTTGGTAGAACTTAGATAATTCGGAGTTAGGATTTAGGAATATGGAATTGAGATTGTCTTCCTGGAGGGCGTAGCCCGATAGACAACTCAGAAGGCGAGCGTTGCAAAAATGAGTTTACTCATTTTTATAATCGAGTCGAAGAGTTGGGGCTTTAACCCAATCCAGTGAAGATATGGGCTATGGGTTCGGCGCGGCTCGCCTTTGGGGTATGGGCACAGCACTTAAGCCTCAAAGCGAAGCGACCCCACAGCACCGAAGGTGCGACCTCATAGCTCTAAATTCAAAAACGCTTGTTTCAATTCCCGTGTAGCGCGTTCCGGATCCGGGGCCTTCATGATTGCAGAAACGGCGCAGATGCCGGCAATGCCTGAACCTTTGAGAACATCGATATTGTCCTTGTTGAGGCCGCCAATCGCATTGACCTTGACGGGAACCGCTTTGACGATAGCCTTCAAAGTCTCAACACTAGTGAGAATGGTGACAACTTTGGTCGTTGTCGGGTAAATCGCCCCTACACCCAGATAATCCGCGCCCTGTTCGTAAGCTTCGAGCGCCTGAGGAACAGTCTTTGTAGTTGCTCCTACTATTTTATCGGGCCCCATAAGCGCACGCGCGATTTTCACAGGCATGTCCGTTTGCCCCACATGAACGCCTTCAGCGCCAATGGCTAAAGCGACATCGACGCGATCATCGATAATTAGCGGAACTCCGTAGCGTTTGGTGATTTCGTGTGTCGCCAAAGCAAGTTCCATGTATTCTCGTGTCGATTTGTTTTTTTCACGAAGCTGGATGAGCGTGGCTCCGCCTTTGCAAGCGGCTTCGACGGTCGGCAAAAAGCGTTCTGCAAGAACACTCGTGCTATCGGTAATAAAATAGAGTGTGGTGTCAATATTTTTCATCAGGCTAAAACTAGAAAAAATAAACTGCAATGAGGATGAATTTTTAGAGGTGGTAAAAGCCAAATAAATATAAAAACACTAGCAAAACGTGGCGCTTTTATTATATTTTTGTAACGAAAAATCTTAAACTTTTTATAATTCAGAAAAAAATGAGAGGGAGTCCGTAGTAGTGAAAACTTTTGTTTACAATATTGTGACAGATATCAACTAAAAAGCTACGTTTTGACAATATTTGACGAAACAATGTATATTTATCTTTACGAGAATGGAGAAACAAAAAAAGGTAGGTAATATTATGACTACTTTACGTTCACGAAAAGGCGTCACTATTATCGAGCTCATGGTAGTTTTTGCCATCATGGGATTTCTCGCAACGGTTGCCGTGCCAAAATTTTTTGGCGTTGCCGAAAAAACACGAGAAAAGGCCGACTTGATGAAGTTATACTATTTGAGAGATGCTCTGAACAGGGCGTTGATCGAAGATATGGATGCTTTTTCAAAATATACGCCGACCCAAAAAAATGCTAATACAAGTGATTTAGCAACAAGTCTTTCAACAGGTCTCAACTCCAATAAGGGAGCGACGTTATTTGTAATAGAATTGCATAACGAGCTCACATTAAACGTCCAGGGAAGCCATGGTAAAGCCAATGATAAAATTGGCCAGCAATCTATCAACATTTGCCCAATGATAGGCAGTGGAGGAACATGGTTTGAAGCACTCAAGGAAGCTCGGTTTGATGGTGTTGCCGATATCATCAAAGATAGACTTGCCGGTAACAAATTCGATTTTAACAGCAGCACATATTCAGCGACGCCATACGTCAATCAAAATAACAAGATAGATTATCGTACGGCTCCCAAAAATCCAATGTTCCTAAGCAAGGCTCTAAACCATGGCAAAAGTAACGAAAACACTCGTTATACCATGAGCGTCCAGTGGAGTCCAGGAAATGAAGGTTTTTCTGTCGAAGTGTTCCTTTTGCCTAATGGAAAAGATTGGAACCAGGCATACAGATCTGATAACGGAATCTGCTTCTCCACTTACGGACGAAAAGGTTGCGCTAAAAGTAATTAAAAATAGCTGTTAGGTGTTAGTCATTGGTCATTAGATAATGATGCAATTATATTCCTAACACTATACGTACAGATAATCGTTCAACACGGGCTGCATGCCTGCGCCGCTCATGTCGGCGTACATTTTGTCGATGCTGCGACCGTCATTGATTTCGAACTGTTCGTCGCCACCTTCCCCGTCATCGTGACCGCTATATTTGCTTTCGTGATCGCCGATACCGGTCGAGACGCCCGCAGAAATTTTCGTCGCGGCTATTTTCACGATGCCGTTGCGAAACTCCTTGCTTTCGCGGCTCGAGACCGTTATGCCTACGAACGGGAGGAAGATGCGGTAGGCGCAAAGCACCTGGCAAAGTTCTTTTTCGTGAACGTCAAGCGGGCTGATTTTTTCGTTGTTCACGATCGGACGAAGGCGCGGGCAGCTAAGGCTCATTTCGGCATGCGGATACTTCTTTTGTAAATAATACACATGCAGAGCGCTTGCGAGAGCGTCACGGCGGAAGTCCGAAAGTCCGAGAAGTGCCGAGAATCCGCAACCGCGCATGCCGCCCATGAGGGCGCGTTCCTGCGAATCAAAGCGGTACGGGAATACGCGCTTGTGGCCAAGCAAATGAAGTTGTTCATAGCGCTTACGGTCATACGTTTCCTGGAACACAGTCACGTAATCAACGCCACATTCGTGCAAGTACTTGTATTCATCGACATTCACCGGATAGACTTCGACGCCCACGAGCTTGAAATACTTGCGGGCAAGTTTGCAAGCTTCACCGATGTATTCGACACTGCTTTTGGCACGGCTTTCGCCCGTGAGCAACAAGACTTCTTCCATGCCACTGTCGGCAATGACTTTCATTTCGTGCTCAATCTGTTCCATGTTCAGCTGCATACGCTTGATGTGGTTGTAGCAGTTGAATCCGCAATAGACGCAGTAGTTTTCGCAGTAGTTCGCGATGTAGAGCGGCGTAAAGAGATAAACGTTGTTGCCAAAATGGCGGCCCGTTTCAATCTTTGCTTTGGCGGCCATCTGTTCGAGGAACGGCGCTGCTGCCGGAGAAAGCAAAGCCTTGAAATCCTCAATGGAGCAAGTATCGTGTTGCAAAGCGAATTGCACATCGCGCGCCGTGTATTTGGACGCGTCATAGCTATCAAAAGCAGCAAGAACCTTGTCGCGAATGTCGGAGTGAATCACTTCCATTCCCGGCAGGTATTCCATGATGTCCGTGCGAACAGACGGATCCGTTTCAATTCTATGTTTGCGTTCAAGCGCAGCCGGAGAAAGATTCCCAGAATCAAAAAAGTAATTGTTGTCTTTGCGTTCGTTTTCCATGAGTCAATAGCCGTTAGTCAATGGTTTGTAGAATGCGTCATCCTGACGACCAAGGGGAGGAAGGATCCAGTGAAGTTTAAACTCAAAAATAAACACTT
>JAEEGK010024183.1_pt1 | contig 12615 bp, 11 predicted proteins | sample 8958771 | NCBI WGS metagenome assembly JAEEGK01 (sample SAMN16246547, study PRJNA631951) | gut metagenome | biome: gut microbiome; feature: rumen; material: SC-attached | host: Bos | place: Iran: Karaj | collected 2018-10 | reverse complement strand
GTCGTAATCATTGTGACCTGCATCATCATGACGGTGGTCGTCACCTTCGTGGAACTGGGCGAACGCAGGATTCCCCTGCAGATCGCCAAGCAGGTGAAGGGCCGCCGCGTATACGGCGGACAGAGCACCCACATGAGCCTGAAGGTTGTCAGCGTCGGCGTGCTGCCCCTGATCTTCGCGTACAGCTTCCTGGCTTTCCCGGGAACCATCGCGAGCATGATCAACAGCAAGGGCGGATTCGCCGTGTGGTGGGAAAACAACATGACCAAGGGCACCCAGCCCCTGTACCTGATTGTTTCCGCACTGCTGATCATCGCCTTCACGTTCTTCTACTCCTCCATCAGCTTCGACGCGAAGCAGCAGGCGGAGTCCCTGCAGCAGCAGGGCGCGGTGATCCCCGGACAGCGGGGCAAGAACATCCGCCAGTACCTGCAGACGACCGTGAACCGGCTGAACCTGTTCGCCGCGTTCTTCCTGGCGATCCTGTCCGTTATCCCGTCCCTGCTCCTGGCACTGGCGGGCGTACAGATCCCCTTCGCGGCCAGCTCCATCCTGATCGCTGTGAGCGTATCGCTTGAAACCATCCGGACCCTGCAGGGCGAGATGGGCGTGCGCGGCATCGAAATGGATATGGATAATGTAGGATTTATGTGATGAAGTGTTAGAGGCGTCCGCAATCTCAAAGGTCGCAACTGCCCACCGGGCAGATTGCTCCCTTTCGATTGACCTCGGCACCAATGAGATTTCCGCCACCGGCGGTCATTGGTGCCTCGCCCATGCACAGCCGTCCATTGCCGCGAGCTGAAAGCGAAGCGGGAATGGGTAACGGCGATCGCATCGCGGTGCAGTAATGCACACGACGGTTTAAGGAGGACTTCCTATGAATATCATTTTCCTGGGACCTCCCGGTGCCGGCAAGGGCACCCAGGCGCAGCGCATCTGCGACGCGCTGAAAATCCCCCAGATCTCCACGGGAGATATTCTCCGCCGCGCCATGAAGGAAGGCACGGAAACCGGCCTGAAGGCGAAGAGCTTTATCGACGCCGGACAGCTGGTTCCCGATGACGTCATTATCGACATCGTCAAGGAACGCCTCCAGATGGAAGACTGCAAAAACGGCTACATCCTGGACGGTTTCCCGCGGACGGTTCCCCAGGCGGAAGCGCTGGACACCTTCGCGACAATTGACAGCGTGATCGATCTGGACGTGGCCGACCAGGTGCTGGTGGACCGGCTGAGCGGACGGCGCGTCTGCCTGAAATGCGGCGCGACCTACCATATCAGCATGCTGAACGGCGAGACGAAGTGCGCCAAGTGCGGCGACGAGCTCGTCCAGCGGAACGATGACAAGGCCGAAACCGTGCTGAACCGGCTGAAGGTATACCACGCCCAGACAGCGCCCCTGATCGGATATTACGAGCAGAAGGGCCTGCTGAAGAAGGTAGACGGCGCCCAGGGCCTGGAAAACACTTTTTCCGCGATTATGAAGGAACTGGGAGCTTAAGCATGATCAGTCTGAAAAACCCGGGGCAGATTGCCAAAATGCGGGAAGCCGGAAAGATCCTCCGGGAAGTGGAAGACGAGGTGCGGGAACATATCCGCCCCGGCGTTTCCACCGCCGAACTGGACATCCTGGCTGAGAAGCTGATCCGGAAGAACGGTGCGATTCCGTCCTCCCTTCACTACGAGGGTTATCCGTGCTCCATCTGCGCCAGCATCAATGACGAGGTGGTGCACGGGATCCCCAGTGAAAGGCGGATCCTGAAGGACGGCGATGTGGTCAGCATTGACTGTACGCTGCTGAAGGACGGCTGGCAGGCAGACTCCGCGTTTACCGCGGGCGTCGGCCAGATCAGCGAGGAAGCACAGAAGCTGATCCGGGTAACCGAGGAATGCTTCTGGGAAGGCATCCGGCAGTGCATTGCCGGAAACCGGCTGGGAGATGTGGGACACGCGATTGACGCGCATGCCCGGAAAAACGGATTCAGCGTAATCCGTGAGTTTACCGGCCACGGCATCGGCAAGGAAATGCACGAAGACCCATCGGTATTCAACTTCGGGGACCCCGGCAGGGGACTCCGGCTCAGACGCGGCATGACGATCGCGGTGGAGCCGATGATTGCGATGGGCGACTGGCACCTGAGCATTGATGATGACGGATGGTGCGCCAGAACCGTGGATCACAGCATCTGTGCCCATTACGAGCACACGATCGCGATCACGGAAGAAGGCCTCCCCGAAATCCTGACGCTGCCCGGTTTCAGCTGGGAGGCGGAAGCATGAAAGAACCGCTGAGCTTTGAGAAGGGCCGGGTGGTTCAGAGCACTCAGGGCCGCGACCGGGGAAACTTTTTCCTGGTAACGGAAGAAGCCGGAGAAGGACTGGTGATGATTGCCGACGGGGATTTACACCGCCTGGATCATCCAAAGAGGAAGAAGACGAAACATCTTCGCGCGAAACCCGTTCTGATTGATTTCGGAACAATCCGCCCGGAAGGCGGAAAAGTGCAGGACAGCGATATCCGAAACGCGCTGGAAGCACATGGATTCACGCGGGAACGCTCGCTGCGCAAGGAGGGCTGATCTTTTGTCAAAGAGCGACGTAATTGAAATGGAAGGTAAGGTCGTCGAGGCTTTGCCGAACGCCATGTTTCAGGTGGAACTGCAGAACGGACACCAGATTCTGGCTCATATTTCCGGTAAAATGCGGATGAACTTCATCCGGATCTATCCCGGAGACAAGGTCACCATTGAACTTTCGCCCTATGATCTGACCAGAGGCCGGATCACCTGGCGCAGCAAAAACTGATCCTGATAAGGAGGGGAAAGACGATGAAGGTTCGTCCGTCCGTAAAGCCCATTTGCGAAAAGTGCAAGATCATCAAGCGGAAAGGCCGTGTTATGGTCATCTGCGAGAATCCGAAGCACAAGCAGAAGCAGGGCTGAGCACACTGTACGGAAAGCGCCGGGACTTTGCACCCGGCGCTTTGCTTTACGAAAAAGCGGGTGTGTGATAGAATATCCCTGAACGGAGGTACAGGAGATGTACAGACGCTATTCCCAGCGGAACGGTGACGGCCTTTCGCTGACGCAGATGAAACGGAACCGGATCAAGGATATCGTGATCCTGCTGCTGACCGCGGCGGTGATCGCGATGGCTGTATTCCTGGTTCCCACACTCCGGGGACAGAACGAGGAGCGGGAAATCTATATCCACCGTTTCCAGATGGAAGCGGAAGAGGCTTCCCGGCAGACGACCAGCCTGAGCCGCACGGCGGGCGCGGACTCCGCCTCGATCCTCGCAAAGATCCGGAGCAATATATATGCCATCAAAAAGCTGAATGAGCATTATGCCAGCCATCATGGAGTCCCGCTGCTGGCTGAAGCAGACCTCCAGGAAGTGGTCAACATGGTGGACCGGTACATGGCTGCCCTGACGACCGGCACTGTCACGGGACCCTACCAGACTGACCTGCAGGCCACAGTTGACCAGATGATCGAAGTACTGGGCACGCTGGAATAAGCATGAAAAACTGGGGAGAAAAACTGGAAGAAAAAATACGGATGCTGCCGGATTCACCGGGCTGCTACCTGATGAAAAACCGGGAAGGCACCATCATATACGTCGGAAAAGCTGTGAACCTGAAGAACCGGGTCCGCAGTTATTTTCGTGATACCGTCCATACGCCGAAGGTGGACGCGATGATCGCCCACATCGACGATTTCGATATCCTGCTGTGCGAAACCAACCTCGAGGCCCTGATCCTCGAGTGCAACCTGATCAAACTGCATAAGCCCTACTACAACATTCTGCTGAAGGACGACAAGCATTATCCGTACCTGAAGGTGGATATGCGCCAGCCTTTCCCGCGGCTGGAACTGTGCCGGAAGCTGGAGCAGGACGGGGCGAAGTATTTCGGGCCGTACATCGGCGCCGGCGCGGTGCGCCAGGTGCTGGAGGCGGTCCGCGATGTTTTTCCGCTGCGCACCTGCCGGCAGGCGCTGCCGCCGAAGACGGAGAAGCGCCCGTGCGTGAACTATGACATCGGCCGCTGCCTGGCCCCATGCGCCGGGAAGTGTACGGAAGAGCAGTACCGCACGATGATGGAGGGCGTGCTCCGCTTCCTGAACGGCGATTACGAGAGCGTGATCCGCAGCCTGCGGAAGGACATGGAAGAGGCGGCCGCCGCGATGCGCTACGAGAAGGCCGCGAGGATCCGCGACAAGATCAAGGACGTGGAAGGCATGATGGAACGCCAGATCGCCCTGCGGACCGACCGGAGCGAGCAGGACCTGATCGCCATCGCCCAGGACGGGCTGGACGCGATGATCCAGATCCTGTACATCCGGGGCGGGCGGATGATCGGCGGCGACCACTTTGCCCTGCCGCGGGAAGGCGGCGAGAAGCCGGGCGATGTGATCGCGTCCTTCATGACACAGTATTACGAGGCCGAGGCCCTGATTCCGCGGAACGTGCTGTGCCAGGAGCTGCCGGAAGGCGCCGCGGAGCAGCTGGAGCAGTGGCTGCGGCAGAAGAAGGGCGGCGCCGTGACGGTGGCCACCCCGCAGCGCGGGGAAAAGCACGAACTGGTGCTGCTGGCAGCCAAGAACGCGAAGGACGCCCTGGAAAAGCGCAACGCGCGCCGGACCATCCGCGAGGAGCGGACGGTGGGGGCGGCCGAAAACCTCGGGAAGATCCTGGGGATGGACCGTTTTCCGCGCCGGATCGAGGGTTACGATATTTCCAACACCCAGGGCGAGCAGAGCGTTGCCGCGATGGTCGTCTTCATCGACGGCGAACCGGCGAAGAAGGAATACCGCCATTTCCGCATCAAAACCGTGGAAGGCGCGAACGACTTTGAATCCCTGTACGAGACGCTGAGCCGCCGGTACGCCCATGCCGCGAAGGAAGCGCGGGAAGGAACGGCGGACGGGAAATTTAACGACCTGCCGGACCTGATCCTGATTGACGGCGGACCGCAGCAGCTGCGGTTCGCGCGGCAGGCCATCCTGGACCAGGGAATGGAGCCGCCGGCCATGTTCGGCCTGGCGGAAAAGCGCGAGGAAATCTGGCTGCCGGAGGCACAGGAGCCGATCCTGCTGGACCATCGGACGCCGGAGCTGCAGCTGGTGCAGCGGGTGCGCGACGAGGCGCACCGGTTCGGCATCATCCACCACCGGACGCTGCGCGGCAAGGTATCCATCCACTCCCAGCTGGAGGATATTCCGGGCATCGGCCCGGCCCGCCGGAAGGCGCTGCTGAAGGCGTTCGGCAGCCTGAAGGCCATCCGGCAGGCGAGCCGGGAGGAGCTGCTGGCAGTGAAGGGGATGAACGCGGCGGCCGCGGACGCGGTGCTGAACGCCGGGAAGTGAAAACTCAGGCTTGCCACCGCTTCCTGTTCATGCGATAATATATTGTTGGCCCGGATCCGGCAGGAAACCGGGCGGACAGGAAGGAATGAGGACGTATGGCGACCGCTCTTTGGGTGAAGACCATCCGGCATCACCGCACCGACAAGCAGGCGACCGTTCCGTGTACCCGGGGCGACGCGCACGGGGCGCTGCGGGAGGCCTGCCATGAGCTGGACCTGCCGGAACCGATCTGGCTGGACAAGAACGAGCGGGAATGGGACGAATTCGGCATGACGCGGTTCCTGCCGGACGCATTCTTTGAGATCGTACCGTTTGAGCGTATCGAGATTGAATTTATCGATCCGGACGCGCCGAAAAAGAAGAGCCGCGACCCGAGAAACGCATTCTGAGGGAGAAAGATTATGAACGAGACCGTAAGCCGCCTGCTGGACGCGTACCGGGCGGAATTTACCGAAAAGCTGCAGGCCTGGGTGAGGATCCCGTCGGTCCAGGGAGAGCCGGAGGACGGCGCGCCCTTCGGAAGGGAAGTGCGCCACATGCTGGACGCCGCCGAGGCGGACGCGAAGGCGATGGGCTTCCCGGTGCGGGATTTTGACGGATATGCCTGCGATATCACGCTGGGGGACCGGCCGGAGATGATCGCCGTGCTGGGCCACCTGGACGTGGTGCCGGCCGGGGACGGATGGAATTATCCGCCCTTCGGAGCGGAAATGGACGGAACGCGGATATACGGCCGGGGAACCAGCGATGACAAGGGCCCCGCGCTGGCGTCGCTGTACGCGATGCGCGCGATCCGCGAGGCGGGAATCCCGCTGAAGAAGAGCATCCGCCTGATCCTGGGCTGCAACGAGGAAACCGACTGGAAGGATATGGAATGGTATGCCGCCCACGCGGAAATCCCCGCGGTCGGCTTCAGCCCGGACGCTTCCTTCCCGGTGATCAATACGGAAAAAGCGATCATCCACCTGCGCTTTACCGCGCCGGAAACCGGCAGCGGCCTGCAGGTGGCTGAAATGGCCACGGGCGAACGCCCAAACGTGATTCCCGGCGAATGCACCGCCGTGGTGCGGGGCGGGGAAGAGCTGGCGGCCGGGATCCGGGCCTGGGGCGCGGAGAAGAACCTGCCGGTGACCGCGGAAATCGTACCGGAAGGCGTCCGCATCACCGCGGAGGGCATCCCGGGACACTCCGCCTATCCGGAAGGCCGGCGCAACGCGATCGGCATGATGATCTGCCTGCTGCGCGACCTGGGCGCGGAAGGCCCGCTGAAGGTGCTGGCGGACGCCGTGGGAATGACCCATGACGGAAGCGGCCTGGGATGCGCCTGCAGCGACGCGGTTTCCGGACCGCTGACCTGCAACATGGGCATCCTGCACCTGAAGGACGGCGCCTGGACGGGCACGCTGGATATGCGCTGCCCGGTGGACGCGGACCTGCCCGCGCTGCGGGATGCCGCGAAGGCGCACCTGCCCGGGTTCGAGGTGGAAACGCTGGAAATGAAGCCGGCGCATCACGTGCCCGCGGACAGCGAGCTGGTGACCCAGCTGCTGGCGGCGTACGAGGAAGAGACCGGCCTGCCGGGCGAGACGATCGCCACCGGCGGCGGCACCTACGCGAAGGTGCTGAGCCAGGGCGTGGCCTTCGGCGCGACGTTCCCGGACGACGAGGACCTGGCACACCAGGCCAATGAATACGCGGATGTGGACCGCCTGGTTACCGCCGCGAAGATTTACGCAAACGCCCTGATCCGGCTGGCCGGGGAATAAGAACGAACGAATCGGAATGAGGTAGACAGACCATGATCACAGTAAGCAATGTATCCCTGACATTCGGCGGGCAGAAGCTCTTCTCCGGCGCCGACCTGAAGTTCCTGCCGGGCAACTGCTACGGCATTATCGGCGCGAACGGGGCCGGGAAATCCACGTTCCTGAAGATCCTGAGCGGCGAGCTGGAGCCGACCACCGGCTCGGTGACCATTCCGCCCACCGAGCGGATGAGCACCCTGAAGCAGGACCAGTTCATGTATGACGAGTATCCGGTCATGGATACGGTGATCATGGGCAACCAGCGGCTGTATGACATCATGAAGGAAAAGGACGCGCTGTACGCCAAGCCGGACTTCAGCGAAGCCGACGGCGAAAAGGCCGCGGAGCTGGAAGGCGAATTCGCCGAAATGGACGGCTGGAACGCGGAGAGCGACGCCGCGACGCTGCTGACCGGCCTGGGAATCCCCGCGGACGAGCACTACACGCAGATGGCGGACCTGCAGGCGGGCGACAAGTTCAAGGTGCTGCTGGCGCAGGCGCTGTTCGGCAACCCGGACATCCTGCTGCTGGACGAACCGACGAACAACCTGGACAACCGCTCCGTGGCGTGGCTGGAGGAATTCCTGATGGATTTCCCCGGCACCCTGATCGTGGTGAGCCATGACCGGTGGTTCCTGAACAACATCTGCACCCACATCGTGGATATCGACTACAACCAGGTGAAGCTGTACGTCGGCAACTATGACTTCTGGTATGAATCCAGCAAGATCATGCAGGCCCTGATGAACGACCAGAAGAAGCGCCGCGAGGACAAGATCCGCGAGCTGCAGGCCTTCATCCAGCGGTTCTCCAGCAACAAGTCGAAGGCGAAGCAGGCCACCAGCCGCCGCAAGCTGCTGGACCAGCTGACCATCGAGCAGATGCCGGCCTCCAGCCGGCGGTATCCCTGGGTGAGCTTCACGCCTGACCGGGAAGCCGGCAAGGACATCCTGCAGGTGACCGGCCTGAACTACACGCAGGACGGCGTGCAGCTGCTGAAGGACGTTTCCTTCCTGGTGACGAAGGGACAGAAGATCGCCCTGGTCGGCAACGAGCAGGCGCAGACCGCGCTGTTCCGCATCCTGGCGGAGGAAATCCAGCCGGACAGCGGCACCGTGAAGTGGGGCGTGACGATCAGCACCAGCTATTTCCCGAAGGACAACAGCAAGTACTTCGACGGCTGCGACATGACCATGATGCAGTGGTTCGCGCAGTACTCGCCGGAGCAGCTGGAGACCTACATGCGCGGCTTCCTCGGCCGGATGCTCTTCAGCGGCGATGACGTGTACAAGCCCGTGAACGTGCTGTCCGGCGGCGAGAAGGTCCGCTGCATGCTGAGCCGCATGATGCTCTCCGGCGCGAACTTCCTGATGCTGGACCAGCCGACCAACCACCTGGACCTGGAGTCCATCACCGCCGTGAACAACGGCCTGATCAACTTCCCCGGCAACGTGATCTTCACGAGCCAGGACCACCAGTTCATCAGCACGGTGGCGGACCGGATCATCGAGATCCGGAACGACGGCACGATTGCCGACTACCTGTGCAACTATGAGGAATACCTGGAGAAAGTCAAGGAAACGTTTGCGCCCATCAAGTAAGTATGTTATACTTCCCACATATGGCCGCCCGGTTGTCCGGTGCGCGCCGTACGAATGCATGGATGGAGGAATTGCCCATGAAGTTCGGTCATTTTGACGACAAAGCGCGGGAATACGTGATTGAGACGCCCCGGACGCCGTATCCCTGGATCAACTACCTGGGATGCGAGAAATTCTTCGGAATCATCAGCAACACCGCCGGCGGCTACTGCTTCTACCGCGACGCGCGCCTGCGCCGGATTACCCGGTACCGCTACAACAACATGCCGGTGGACAACGGCGGCCGGTATTTCTACATCAATGACAACGGCACCGTCTGGAATCCCGGATGGAAGCCCGTGAAGACCGAGCTGGATGAGTACTCCTGCCGCCACGGCATGGGCTACACGATCATCACCGGCAAAAAGAACGGCCTGAAGGCGAGCCAGAAGAGCTTTGTTCCGATGGGCTTTGACGCGGAAGTGCACCAGGTTTCCCTGGCGAACGAAAGCGACGCGCCCAAGGATGTCATCCTGACCAGCTTTGTGGAGTTCTGCCTGTGGAACGCGCAGGACGATATGCTGAACTTCCAGCGCAACTTCTCCACCGGTGAGGTGGAGGTGGAGGACGGCGTGGTCTACCACAAGACCGAGTACCGCGAGCGCCGGAACCACTATTCCTTCTATGCCGTGAACGTGCCGGTGGACGGCTTTGACACGGACATGGAAACCTTCCTGGGCATGTACAACGGATTTGACGCCCCGCAGGCCGTTTTCAGCGGAAAGATGGGCAATTCCGTCGCGTCCGGCTGGCAGCCCATGGCGGCGCACCAGATTAAGGTGCACCTGGAAAAGGGCGAGGAAAAGAAATTCAACTTCGTGCTGGGCTATGTGGAGCTCCCGGTCGAAGAGAAATGGGAAAAGAAGGGCGTCATCAACAAGAAGCCCGCGAAGGCCATGCTGGCCCAGCTGTCCACGGACGAGCAGATCGACAGGGCTTTCAACGACCTGAAGGCGCACTGGGACAACCTGCTGAGCGCGTATGTGCTGAAGGCGTCCGAGGAGAAGCTGAACCGGATGGTGAACATCTGGAATCCCTACCAGTGCATGGTCACCTTCAACATGAGCCGGAGCACCTCCATGTTTGAAAGCGGCATCGGCCGCGGCATGGGCTTCCGCGATTCCAGCCAGGACCTGCTGGGCTTTGTGCACCAGATTCCGGAGCGCGCCCGCGAACGGATCCTGGACATCGCCGCGACCCAGTTCCGGGACGGCGGATGCTACCACCAGTACCAGCCCCTGACCAAGAAGGGCAACAACGACATCGGCGGCGGCTTCAACGATGACCCGCTGTGGCTGATTGCCGGCACGGCTGCCTATATCAAGGAGACGGGCGATTTCGCCATCCTGGATGAGCCGACCCCCTATGACTGCAATCCGGATGACTGCGGCACGCTGCTGGAGCACCTGGAAGCCAGCTTCATGCACGTGGTGAACAACCGCGGACCGCACAAGCTGCCCCTGATCGGCCGCGCCGACTGGAACGACTGCCTGAACCTGAACTGCTATTCCGATACGCCGGATGAAAGCTTCCAGACCTTCTCGAACCCGAACGCGCCGGACGAGCGCGTGGCGGAATCCGTGCTGATCGCCGGCATGTTCGTCTCCATCGGGCCGGAACTGGTGGCCATCGAGCGCATGAAGGGCAATAACGAAAAGGCCGACAAGTACCAGGCGGACATCAATGAGATGATCCAGGCCGTGGAAAAGGACGGCTGGGACGGCGAATGGTTTGTCCGCGCGTATGACGCCATGGGCCATAAGGTCGGCAGCAACGAGTGCGAGGAAGGCAAGATCTTCATCGAATCCCAGGGCTACTGCGTGATGGCCGGCATCGGCGTGGAAAACGGCAAGGCGGAAAAGGCGCTGCAGAGCGTCCATGAGCGGCTGGAAACGAAGCACGGAATCGTGCTGCAGCAGCCCGCCTACAGCGAGTACCACATCGAGCTGGGCGAAGTGAGCTCCTACCCGCCGGGATACAAGGAAAACGCCGGTATCTTCTGCCACAACAACCCGTGGATCATCGCCGCGGAGACCGTGGTCGGGCACGGCGACCGGGCCTTCGACCTGTACAGCCGCATCGCTCCCGCCTGGCGCGAGGAGATCTCCGAGCTGCACAAGGTGGAGCCCTATGTGTACAGCCAGATGATCGCCGGCAAGGACGCGAAGAACTTCGGCCAGGCCAAGAACAGCTGGCTGACCGGTACGGCCGCGTGGAACTTCTACGTGATCAGCAACTACATCCTGGGCATCAAGCCCGACTGGAACGGCCTGAAGATCGATCCGTGCATCCCGCACACCTGGGACGGATATACGGTCAGCCGCCGGTTCCGCGGCGCGGTCTACGATGTGGAGATCAAAAACCCGCAGCACGTGTGCCGCGGTGTGAAGGAAGTCACTGTGGACGGAAAGAAGACGGAAGGCAATGTGCTGCCGGTCTTCGCCGACGGAAAGAACCACAGGGTGGAAGTCGTCCTCGGATAAACGAAAAACAAGACCCGATCCATTATCAGCGCCTGCCGCGGAAAGCGGCAGGCGCTTTTTGACGGTTCCTGTACAACGGCATGAAGAAAGCCCCGGCAGAACTGCCGGGGCCCCTTTTATAGGAGGTTGCCTCTGGTTGACTTTGAATTATTCGCCGAGGAAAGCCTTCAGCTGGGCGTTGGCTTCGTCCACGACCTTCTGCATTCCGGCACCTTCCAGCTTGGAGAGGAGCTCGGGCAGCTTTTCATCCACGTCCACCGCGCCGGTGCACAGGCTCAGGGAGTAGGCTTCCTTGATGTTGGCGATCTGGGCAATTTCGGTTTCGACGGGCTTGATGTCGAAGGTGAAGCCGTAGATCGGGAGCTTCTTGGAGCCGGCATAGAACTCGGCGAACCGCTGCTGGAAGTCGGCGCCCTGTCCCTTCTGCGGGGGCAGCAGGGTTACGTTGCCCAGGCCGTTGGTCCATGGAGAGTAGGAGGAACGGGCATCGGTGAATTCGACTTCACCCGCGTCGTTCAGGTTGTAGTGGATGCCTTCCACACCGTAGTTCATCAGGGTCATGACATAGGGATCGGTGTTCAGCAGGTTCAGGAACTTCATGGCTTCCACCGGATGCGCGCTGTTGGCGGAGATCGCCATCATGGCGCCCTGCACGGAGGTGTTGTCGATGTAGGGAGCGTCGGTGGTCATCACATAGGCGACCTGGATGCCGCGGGCTTCGGAGGTGGTGTACTCATAGCCGTACAGGGACACTTCGGAGGAAATCAGGTAGTTGGCGGTGTTCTGGGCATTGCGCCAGGTATCCGTGGCGGTTTCGCCGATCGCGATCGCGGGATCGATGTAGCCGGCCAGGTAGTATTCGCGCATCTGGCGGGCGAACTTCTCAAACTCGGGCGTGGCGAACTTGTTGAGGATCACGTTGCCGTAAGCGCCGGGAACGGAAACGTCCTCCGTGTTCATGTAATAGCTCAGGAGGCCGTTGGCGTCGCCGGTGACGATGGGCGTTCCGTCGACATAGCGCTCCACGACAGCGCCTTCAAAGATGAAGGGATAGAATACGTTGCCTTCGGCTTCCTCACCGGCCTTGACGGTAGCGAAGATGTCGCCCCAGCCGTAGAAACCGGCCTTCTCCACGTCTTCGAGGGTGTAGCCGTACTTCTCAAGCAGGGTCACGTTCACGTCCCAGGTGTTCATGGTGGCGAAGTCCTTGAAGCCGGGCACGGCGTAGATGCCTTTTTCACCGTCGGGGCCTTCGGGCTTTGCGCCTTCGAACAGCAGATCCGGCAGGGTCGCGGTCAGGTCCTGGCCATAGGCG
>JAEEGK010024182.1_pt1 | contig 12615 bp, 10 predicted proteins | sample 8958771 | NCBI WGS metagenome assembly JAEEGK01 (sample SAMN16246547, study PRJNA631951) | gut metagenome | biome: gut microbiome; feature: rumen; material: SC-attached | host: Bos | place: Iran: Karaj | collected 2018-10 | reverse complement strand
AATTAGGAACCTTTTTTGGCTGCTTCACAGTTTTTATTTCTATGGCAGGGTCCTTTTCGATATATTCAAACTTTCGTGCATAACTGAAAAGTGTTCTGAATGCAGAAATAAATCTGTTTATGGAAGCAGCGGCTTTTTTCTGTCTGGAAAGCTCACCTATGCAGAGAAGAAGATTTTCTTTTGTAACTGATTTTACATCAAGCTCGGGCGTTAACATAACCTGCAGCTGAGTTAAATCGTTTCTGTAGCCGGCGACTGTATTTTCAGATACATTCCGCACGGCAGAAAGATAAAGCAGAAACTCTTCAACAAGCTCGTTCAAGGTCATAAAGCTTACCCCCCGCTTTCAGCCTATTCTTCACCCTCTTGCGGCATTGTTTCTGCAGCTTCACCCGCAGAGTGCAGATAATGACAATCCGGATTGATACAAGACTTATAGCTGCCGTTTTTCTTGTCGAACTTTTCTACAAGGAACCAGCCGCATTCAGGACAATACTGGTCAATCGGTTTAAAGTGAGTGATAAACTGGCACTTAGGATAATTTGTACAGCCGTAGAATGATTTTCCGCGGCCTTTTGTTTTTCGCTCAACAATTTCGCCGCCGCAATCCTTGCAAGGACATTTAGCAAGCGGTATAGATTTTGTGTTGTGACACTCCGGGAAGCCTGAGCATGCAAGGAAGAAACCGAACCGGCCAAGCTTTTTAACCATAGGTTTACCACATAGCTCACAAACCTTATCTGTTTCTTCATCAAGGAAGCCCTTAACGCTTTCCTGCGTACTCATAACTTCGTCAACATGAGCCTTAAACGAACCGTAGAAATCGCCAATCAGATTGTTCCAGACAATTTCATCCTGCTCCACCTTATCAAGGTCATTTTCAACCTCAGCAGTAAACTCAACGTTTATAACATCCGGGAATGATTCAACAAGGATTTTATTAATCATCCGGCCAAGCTGTGTCGGAACAAGCTGTTTGTTGCTTCTTGTAACATAATATCTGTCCAGAAGAACTGAAATAATCTGTGCATAAGTTGAAGGCCGGCCAATTCCCTTTTCTTCAAGCATTCTTACAATGGAAGCATCTGTGTAGCGTGCAGGGCCCTGTGTAAAATGCTGCTCAGGGTGGAAGTTCAAAACATTAAGGTTTTCGCCCTCTTTCATTGCCGGCAGAGATGATGATTTATCTTCCTTTGAAGTAAGAAGCTTGATTACATTATAAAAGCCTTTTTCGGTAATCTTGCTTGCAGAAACTCTGAACAAAGCATCGCCTGCTTCAATTTCTACACTCGTTGTTACCATTTTTGCATTATTCATCTGTGAAGAAACAAATCTTTCCCAGATGATTGAATAAAGCTTAAACTGGTCATTTGTAATTCCTGGCTGACCAGGCTTTGTAACAATGTACTGCTTTAAGCTTTCAGGTGAATATTCTGTGTATGTCGGGCGGATACCTTCATGTGCATCCTGTGCACTTTTTCCAACTGCATAATGAATTGCTTCTTCCGGTAAATCAGAAGGATAATTTGCTGTAATCCATTTTCGAACATCAGCAAGAGCAGTTTCGGAAATACGAACTGAGTCTGTTCGCATGTAAGTAATAAGACCAACACGGTTTGAACCGATTGTAATACCTTCGTAAAGCTGCTGGGCAATCTGCATTGTTTTTCTTGAAGTAAAACCGAGTCTGTTAGCAGCAGCCTGCTGTAATTTTGATGTTGTAAACGGAGGCTTTGGTCTTACAGTTTTTTCGGTCTTCTTGATTGCAGAAACTACACAAGGCGAACCTTCAATTTCGTTTATGATTTTCTTTACGATTTCTTCTGATTTTAATTCAGGGGTATCGCCCTTATATTTTACAAGCTGTGCAGTAAAGGTTGTTTTACCCTTCTGGAAATCTGCATCAAGGCTCCAGTATTCTTCAGGAAGGAAGGCTTCAACTTCATCCTCACGCTCGCAGATAAGTCTTAAAGCAACCGACTGAACGCGTCCAGCAGAAAGACCGTTTTTTACCTTGCTCCACAAAATCGGGCTGAGATTATAACCTACAAGTCTGTCCAGAACACGGCGTGCCTTCTGTGCATTTACCTTTGCTTCTACAATTTCGCCGGGATTTTTTACTGCCTCTGTAATTGCAGTTGGAGTGATTTCGTTAAATACAATTCGGTTGATTTTAGCTTCTGTTTTATCCTTTATTGCATTGTTCAAATGCCAGGCAATAGCTTCTCCTTCGCGGTCATTATCCGATGCAAGAAGCACAACATCTGATTTTTTTGCTTCCTTCTGTAATTCCTTAAGCAGCTTTGCCTTTCCGCGAACTGTAATGTATTCAGGCTGGAAATTATTATCAACATCAACTGCCAGTCTTGATTTAGGCAAATCAATTAAATGTCCCTGCGAAGCTTTTACCGTATAGCCGGGGCCAAGATATTTTTCTATTGTCTGTGCTTTTGTAGGAGACTCTACGATTACAAGAGTTTTTTGTGCATTTTTCTTCTTTGCTGCCATTTCTCAAAATCCTTCTTTATTTTCCAAGACTTCTTTCCGTTTTTAGATTCCTTCTTTAAGATTAAACAACAACTGCTGTTCGGTTGTGTTTACTCTTTTTCCCGGCTCTTCTGAAAGATACTCACAATAATCTTTATAGTTTTTGACTATCGGAGCACCAGCTTCAAGATACTTGTCCGGTGTATTTTCTACTTTATATTTACTTACTTTTTTTGCCTCATAATCCTTCTGCAGCCTGGCACTAACCCTTTTTGCCACAGAAGCAGCTATCTCTCCAAATGCCGCCTGATGAAAAGCAAGGTCTCTGTTATATTCAAGCGCAAAATCGGCGGTTATTAAAGCCCCGCTTCCTGCTGGAGCTTCTATTACAACGGTTGCCGGAGACAGCCCCGCTATAATTCTATTACGTGCCACAAAATGCCATGTTGCCATTCCAATCTTTGGCTCATACTCACTTATAATGCAGCCGCCTGTTTTTAAAATCTGTTCAGCAAGCCTTTTATTTCCATTCGGCACAATTTCATCTATTGCACTTGGAATTACAGCAATTGTTCTTCCAAGTTTTTCCAGCTGCTCAGTCGGAAGCTTTTTCTCTACCGCATCAAAATAGGCCCCAACCGCTCCCCGGTGTGCAAAACTATCAGCACCTGCAGCAAGTCCCGAAACAATACAGCAGCCGTCATTCACTGCATCGTAAGCAAAGCTGTAAGCAGCATTTTTACCATCCGGAGTAAGCTGCCTTGTTCCTACAACAGAAACACTCCTTTTAGAAAGCAGCCCTGCATCACCCCTGCAAAACAGTAAAAAAGGCGGGTCAGCAATCTGGCGAAGCAGCTCCGGGTAACATTCATCTGAGTGATGAATAAGCTTTACTCCAAGAAGACCACAATAATGGAGTGCAACCTTTGCCATCTTAAGGTTTTCCTGACCATTCCAGACAGCCTTTACTAACGGCCTGTGTATACGCAAAGATATATCATCTATAGACATTAATGCAAGGTCAATGGCACTGTCAAGATTTTTCTCTAAAAAAAGCTTTTCTTCAAAAGAAAGAAAGGTAATTCTTGCCAGAGAAAGCACTAAAAGTTTTTTATCTTCTGAAAAATCGGATGAATTAGTTGCTGTAGGCTGCATCTAGTACTGTTTTTTTATTTTCCTCCGCTGTAGCCTTTGTTTCGGCCGATTTTGTTACAGATATGATTTTATCGTACATATCTGCAGATTTATCAAACTCATAAGATGAATAATATGCTCTTGCAAGCACAAACATTGCATCTATATTTTTTGTATCTATTTCAAGGGAACGCTCAAGGTAAGGAATTGCTTTTTCAGGTTCGTTAAGCTCGAATACATAAAGAACACCCAGACCGTACAAAGCCCTTACATAACGTTCTTCTATTTCTATAGCCCGCAGATAAGCTTCTTCTGCAAGCTTAAGGTAATTGTATTTTACTTCGTTTGTTCCGCTGGCATTATAATCGAGTGCGGTATGAGACATATAACCGGCACAAACGCCAACGTAATAAAAAAGGTTCTGATTGTTTGGATAGTATTTTAATGCTTCTTCAAAGCATTTTAATGCTTCGCCGTACATTTTTGTATCAAGGTAACGTGTACCAAGAATCTTGTACCAGATTCCAATCTGACTCTGGGCAAGTTGAATGTCTGCAACACGTTCTTCGTATTTTGAGATTGCTTCTTTGAGCTCTTCTACTGTTGTAGGACTTTCAACGCCTTCTTCAAGCCGCTGGTATCTCATTATCTTCTTATTAGAAACACTACAGGAAGAGACCCCGAATAATACAGTCACTAAAAATATGCAGGATAAAACAACAGAACTTATTTTTTTCATAATCATCCACCCGCTTTTATTTTTTATCATTATTGGATGATTGTCAATCGGTAAAATATGTTTCGTGTGCTTTTTTCAGCTGGTCATCGGTAACATGGGTGTATATTTGCGTTGTTGCAAGGTCTGAATGGCCTAAAAGCTCCTGTACAGAGCGCAAATCGGCGCCACCGCTTAGAAGATGGGTTGCAAACGAATGGCGGAGTGTATGGACCTTTGCATTTACTCCAGCCAGCTGTTCCAGCTCGTGGAACCGTTTCCACACCCCTTTTCGGGAGATTCTTTCGCCCTTATAGTTTACAAAAACCTCAGGAACAGACTTGCCGTTTACAAGTGACGGTCGCACTTCATTTAAATAGAAAACAAGCTTCTGTTCGGCACGTTCACCAAAGGGGACAATTCTCTCTTTATCACCTTTTCCATGCACCATAATCAAATGCTCGTTTAAATGTACGTTGGATATTTTTAAGTAGCAGGCTTCGCTTATTCGTAGGCCGCAGGAATAAATCAGCTCAAAAAGAGCATCGTCGCGCTTACCGGAAAGTGTTGAAGTATCAATAAAGGAAAGAAGCTTATCAACTTCTTCAACCGTAAGCACTTTAGGAAGGTTTCTTGCCGCACGCGGTTTATCAAGTAAAAGGGCATGGTTTTCTGTCCAGTACCCTTTTCGTACCAGATATTCACCAAATGCCCTTATACCCGAAATATCTTTTGCAATTGTAAGCTCAGAACACTCATTTGTTTTCCTCATCCGGAAATAGTAGATTAAGTTCTGAGCTGTTACATCACGCAGCTTTATTCTTTCGGAAACAAGCCAGTTCAGAAACTCTTCGCTCGAAATCCTGTAGGTTTCAGCAGTCTGTACCGAGCTTCTTCTTACAAGAATTAAATCTGAATAAAACTGTTCCAAAAGAAAATCAATAGTCATTCTATCATTTCTCAAACAAGTGTGCAGTTTTGCTTAATTGCTTAAGTTTATTCCCCTGTCATACTTCTTCTTTTTCCAGATTGCAGGCTGAGAAATATCATCTGTTGAAGTAAAGCCTTCTGGTGGATTAAGTATTTTTCTTGCAGGCTGTGAATCAATAGGACTTTCATCATCAAAAACAAGCAGAGACTGTCCCCATTTGTCATGTTTTTCTTTTTCAATTCCGCTGACAGATGGAACTGAATCATAATTAAACATGCTTCCGCCAGTCTGCATTCCTGTTTCCTGAGGTCTTAAAGAAGGTTGATTTACAGGTTTCTTTGTTCTGAGAAGGCTTGCAAACTCTGATGAACGCATTACATTTTCATCGTATACAGGTGGTTCTTCAACAACAGGAGCTGCTTTTTCTTTTTCAGCACCCTTTTCTGAAGGATCAAATCCTGTAGCAATTACTGTAACGCTTATTTTGTCACCCATCTGAGGAGAAGTAACCTGTCCCCAGTACATGCTGTAATCTGATGATGCATGTGAAGTAACAACAGTACAGATTGCATTTACTTCCTTCATGGAAACTTTTTCTGAAGCACAGATATTTATAAGGATATTCTTTGCACCGTTTATATCAGAATCTTCAATAATTGGATTTTCAATTGCATTTGTAGCAGCTTCTACAGCACGGTTTTCGCCTTCGCTGATTCCAATTCCTAAGATTGCTTTTCCCTGACCGCGCATTGTATTCTTTACATCTGCAAAGTCAGTATTTACAACACCCTTGCTTGTAATGATTGTTGAGATTCCTTCAACACCCTGGCGCAGAACATCATCAGCTTTTCTAAAGGCATCCAGTACAGGTGTGTCCTCAGGTACTACATTCAGAATCTTTTCATTAGGAATTACAATAAGGGAATCTACTTCTGACTGAAGCTTTTCAAGACCAGTTTTAGCCTGTTTCATTCTTACAGGTCCTTCAAAGCTGAAAGGAGTTGTTACAACAGCAACTGTAAGGGCACCAAGCTCGCGTGCAATTTTTGCAACTACAGGAGCAGAACCAGTTCCTGTACCGCCGCCCATACCGGCTGTAACAAAAACCATATCTGCACCGCGCAATACATTAGTAATTAACTCTTTATCTTCTTCTGCTGCCTGTTCGCCAATTTCTGGTTTTCCGCCGGAACCGAGTCCCTTTGTTACCTTCTGGCCAATTGCAAGCTTTATCTGTGCCTTGGAGCCTTCAAGAGCCTGTAAATCTGTATTAATCGATATGAACTCAACTCCATGAATATTGGCATCAATCATACGGTTAACGGCATTACCACCACCGCCACCACATCCAATAACTTTGATTACTGTTGGACTACTCTCATTAGAGGCATTTGTAACAGTAACCTCGTCTTCCATTTCGTCATTAATGACTATTAAATCAGATGAATTCATATCTCCTCCCTTTTATGAATAAACCTTTTACTAGAAAAACATTTTTCTAAGCCTTTTCAGCACATTCTCCTTGCCAGCACTCTTTGTTGTATTTTTCTTTGTTTTCCTTCTGTTATCACGCTTTTGCAGAATACCCTTATTTGCCACAATAAGTCCTATTGCAGTTGCAAACTCAGGATTTCTGTAATTTTCTTCAATTCCACCAAGATTTTCAGGTATACCAATTCTTACAGATGATGTTTTGAAAACGCTTTGAGCAAGTTCAACGACTCCGTCCATATTTGCACCGGCACCGGTAAGAATTATGTTTCCTGCAAGCTGCTTGATAGAATCATTTGTATTTTTAATAATGGCTGCCTTTACCATTGCAAAAATGCCTTCCATTCTTGCCTGTATGATTTCGCAAAGTGCCATTTTTCCTATAACCTCTGGAGCTCTTCCCCCAACTCCAGGTAGAATTACATCTTCATCAACTTCAATTCCAGGAAGCCAGCAGCAGCCCGATTCAATTTTAATTTTTTCCGCAGCAGCAACAGGAATACCGGTTACAATTGCAATATCATTTGTAACAAGGTTTCCGCCAACTTCTACAGAAGCAGTGCTGATTGGAGCTCCCTTATACAGAACAATTACATCTGTAGTACCCGCGCCCAAATCAATAATGATTGAACCAAGCTCCATTTCATCTTCGTGACAAACTGCCTGAACTTCGGCAAGAGTTTTGAGCATTACACCATCAAGCTCATAACCTGCTCTGTTTACACATGAACGCATATTCTGAATTATTGTTCTTGCAGCTGTAACAATATGAACCTCGGCTTCCAGTTTAAAACCAAGCCGGTTTACAGGATCAGGAATACGGCCAATACCGTCAACAAGATAATCCTGTGGAATTACGTGGATAATTTCTCTGTCTGCCGGAAAATTAATTGCTGTTGCAGTTGCTATTACCTTTTCGCGGTCTTCTTCTGTAACCGCACGCACATTATTTTTTACACCTGTAATTGGAACTACACCACGGCAGTTTTCACTTTCTATCTGTTTGCCGCCAACAGAAGCTATTACGGAAGATACAATAACTCCACCTTCCTGCTCTGCAGCCTCAACAGCTTCCTTGATTATGTCCTTTGCATCCTCAATATTGACAATCACACCATTTCTAAGTCCGGCAGATTTTTTTGAAGACGTTGCAACAACACTTAAATTACCATCAATATCAAGTTCACCTACCGCTACACGGATAACGCTTGTTCCAATATCAAGTCCTACAATACATCTTTCATCAGCCATTGTCAGAATCCCCTATTTTTTACAAGATACAGATCCGTATCGTAAATCAACCTCAGAAACCTCAGTGTCGAGCAGATTCACAACATCGAGTACTACCATCATATACTTTAACGAATCCTCATTCAATGTTCGGCCAATTAATACTTTTATTTTAGACTGAGCTGGAATAAGTGCCAGTTCATAAGTACCAATTTCTTTAGGTATTACACAGATTTCAGAAAGTCCTGCAAAATAATTCTGCTTCATTCCCCTGATCTTTGTAACCTGTTCGATAAGCGGTTTATACTTTGTAGAAATACGCATACCGCCTGTCATATGCTCAACCGGTAATCCGGAAATAATCGGGATTCCGCCAGTTTCCAGAACTTCTTTATTTTTTATTGGGAACAGAACACCGCTCTTATCAATCTGCATAGGATTTGAATAGCCTTCTTCGTCAATAAAGGTAACGGCAACAGGTTCTCTTTCCACTACATCTATATAAATCTTATCAGGAAATTTCTTTTCAACACTAACCTTTTCAAAACCAGGCTCTGAAGAAAGAATAGATACTGCACCTTCAACATCAAAATTCAACCAGTTGGAGCTGTTCATAGGCAATAACTTAACGGCAATCTCTTCTCCGGTATAGCTCTTCTGACCGTTAACAGTTACCTTAGGGCTGTCAAAGCAAGGAATAATATACTTATAAATGACAAGTTCTGCCACAAGAAAGAAACAGAGAACACAGAAAACGATTTTGATAATTTTAATCTTTTTTCCATTATCCTCCTCTTCTCTTTCTACAGCGACATCCAGTTTTTCATTGTCAATGTAATTGTACTCATCACTCATAAGCAGACCCATTTTTTTCACCCTTATCCTTTTATTTATTCTTTTTTCCTTATTATCTTTTTTACAACACCGTAAGCGATTCTATTGTGATTTCATCACTAAGATTCACTTCTTCTTCAGCTTCTTCACACCGCGACGCATTCAAAATAAAGCCGCACATCATAAGCGTTACGATGATGGAAGACCCTCCCACAGAAAAGAACGGAAGCGGTATACCGGTTGTCGGCAAAAGTCCGCATACAACCATACAGTTTATGATTGACTGCACCACTATTACCGAAACACAACCAAATGCTCCATACGCTGCAAATCTGTTAGGACACTTATATGCAGTTCTGTAACCACGCCATGCAAAAAAAGCCAGCATCATCAAATACAGAATTACACCAATAAAGCCCATAGCTTCTGTTAAACCTGCAAAAATATAATCAGCCTGAACTTCCGGAATACTGTTCAATTTTGAAAGACCTCTTCCAATTCCAGCACCCCAGATTCCACCGGCACTTATAGCACTCTTAGCTGCATTAGACTGATAGTTAAATGAAGATTCGCCCTGCGACGGACGGAGGAAACCAATGATTCGTTCAATTCTGTACTGTTCAGAAAAAATTAAAAGCAAAGCAAGCGGTATGGCAATTATAACAAAAGGAATGAGCCATTTTAATTTGGCTCCGGAAACAAAGAAAAGGAGCACCCCTATTAAAATCAGGAAAGCACTTGTAGAAAAATCCTTTTGCAGCAGAACAAGAAGTACCATTCCAAGGAAGATTGCTACACAAGGCATAACATCGCGGTCCTCTTCGTTTGTAAGCGAGAACTGCTTGTCAAAATAATTTGCAAGATAAAGAACAAGCGCAAACTTAACAAGCTCTGACGGCTGGAACGTAAACTTAAACGGCATTCTAATCCATCGTCTTGCACCATTCTTTTCAATTGAAAGCGGTTTTATAAAAGTGAGTACACAGAAAATTACAGTGGCCAGCACAATGTAAAACACAAGCTTTTTAAGTGTTTTCATATCAAGGAACAGGAATCCCAGAAAGAAAACAAAACCAACAGCAGAACAGATAAGCTGGCGTTTTACAAAATAGAGAGCATCATTATTAAAGAAGCGGGCTGCATAACTCTGCGAGCACACAAGCATTGTAAACAAGCCTGAGCCCCACAAAAGAATTATAGAAACTAACAGACCTATATCACAGCGGTAATATCCGTCTCCCCCCTGAAGCCGGCGTGCATTAAAACTGTACTGGTTCATTCTGCACCCCCTTCAAGAAGCGGAATTATTGTTTCAAGTGCCATACTGTGAGAGCCTTTCAAAAGAAGGATGTCCCCATTATCAAGCACAGAAAGCAGCTTTTCTGCAATCTGCTTAGAACCTGCTTCATCGTTAGCTTTAAAATATGAATAACTGTGATATTTATTCTCTTCCAGATAATCTGCTGCATTTTTCATTTCAGGGCCGACAAGACAGACATAATCTGCACCCGCAGCAATAACCTTCTGTGCCACTCCCCGGTGTTCGGCGGCAGCTTTATCTCCCAACTCCTTCATATCACCAAGCACAAAAACTTTTCGGGCAGAACCAGTGGCACCAGCACCCTCAGTTTCCAATTCGCCACAGAACTCAATCACCTTGCCCATTGAATCCGGGTTTGCATTATAGCAGTCTGCAATCAGGCGGACAGTTTTTCCGGTAACAGTTTTTATTTCCTTAGTTTCCATTCTGCCGGAAACCGCCGATATTCCTTCCAGCCCAGCCTTAATCTCGTCAGCTGTTACTCCAAGTTCTTTTGCAAGCGCAATAACACCAAGCGCATTCTGGTAATTATATTTACCGCTCAAAGGAAGCTTTACAACAACTCCATCTACAGAGAACACAGTTCCTGCCAGTCCGTCATCCTTAATAAACTCAACACCGGAACCTGCAGCACAGGACGCACCGTATTTTACAACTTTACCCTTTACGTTTTCAGTACAGAAATCTGCAAAATCATCATCAACAGGAATAAAAGCCGCACCATTCTTCGGAATAAAATTAAATGACTTGCGTTTTTCGAGTGCAATATTTTTACGTGAACCCAATATTCCAATATGAGCATTTCCAATATTTGTTATGATTCCGTACTTAGATTTTAATACCTTAGAGATTTCGCCAATTTCATCAACACGGTTCATTCCCATTTCAAATACGCCAACCTTTTCGGTACCTTTGATTTTAAATACAGAAAGTGGAAGTCCTGTTTCTGAATTAAGATTACCCTCTGTACAGATAAGACCTTCTTTTCCAAAATGCTGACGCAAAACAGAGGCTAACATTTCTTTTGTTGTTGTTTTTCCACTTGAACCGGTAATGCTGATTTTGATTAAATCCGGGAACTGAGCTACATACGCTTCTGCAGCATCCTGTAAAGCATGAAGATTATTTTCAACACAATAAAATGCTGCTTCAGGATATTTTTCACAAAGCGAAGAATAATACTCTCCATTTTCCCTAATCTCTTTTTCATCTACAAACACAACAGAAGCACCCTTTTCAAGTGCTTGAGGAATATATTTGTGTCCGTTCTGATTTTCACCACGCAAAGGCACAAATAAAGTGCCAGGTGTAACATTACGGCTGTCCGTCTGAACCGAAGTAAAACAGCATCCTTTTTTATCGTAAACTGGAACTGCACCGGTTGCCATGAGAAGCTGCTCTTTATTCAACAGGGAAGATTTTCTTTCGTTATCTGTCATTTTTTCTCCCCCGTCATTTCTACCCGGATAATATCATCACTTTCAGCCTTATGCATACCGAGTTCATCCACGGCTATCTGTTCAATTCGTTCTGCACTTGAAAGAATGCTTATTTCTCCGACAAGCTTTTTATTATCTTCAATGAGCCGTTCCTGTTTAGATTCAAGCTCCTTTATTTCCTTAGTTAAATCTGTATAGCGTTTTGCCTGGAATGCATAAAGACAGAGCAATGCAGGGATACTTACTGCAAAAATGATGATGAGAAAAACTTCAATTCCTTTTTTTAATCTGTTCTTTTTAATCTGATTCACTTTTAATATCCTATCACTCCGCTTAATCTATATTCAGACGCATTCCTCAACTTTCTCACAACGCGCAATTTAGCACTGCGCGATGGTGAATTATCTTTTATTTCCTCCTGCGACGGACAAACAGGCTTACGCGTAATAATTTCCGCACAAGCTTCTCCACCGCACCTGCAGACAGCAACCTCAGGCGGACAGACACACTGCTTTCCAAGGTTCCTGAAATAATTTTTTACAATTCTATCTTCCAGGGAATGAAAAGTTATCACTCCCATTTTTCCGTTTACCTTTAAGTCGTTGAACGCACTGTGCAACGCAGCCGGAAGCCTTTTAAGCTCTCCGTTTACCGCAATTCTTAAAGCCTGAAAGGTTCTTGTTGCCGGATGAATCGGACCGTACCTGTAATTTGCAGGAACCGCATTCCAGATAATTTCAGCCAGCGCCTTGGAAGATTCAATCTTACCGCCCTTCCGCGCTTCTACAATTGCAGCCGCAATCCTACGACTTAATTTTTCCTCCCCATACAAATAAATCAAATCTGCAAGCTTTTCTTCTGCCAGCTCATTTACCAGATCACCAGCCGAAGGACCTGCATTTTCGTTCAACCTCATATCAAGCTTTTCATCATACCTGAACGAAAAGCCCCTCATCGATTTTTCATAATGAAAAACCGAAATGCCAAGATCAAACAATATAATATCAGGCTTTGGAAAGTTCTCGGGGTAATC
>JAEEGK010024181.1_pt1 | contig 12616 bp, 8 predicted proteins | sample 8958771 | NCBI WGS metagenome assembly JAEEGK01 (sample SAMN16246547, study PRJNA631951) | gut metagenome | biome: gut microbiome; feature: rumen; material: SC-attached | host: Bos | place: Iran: Karaj | collected 2018-10 | reverse complement strand
ATAGATTTAACCAATTTAATTATACTATTTAATTCTTAATTACAAACAAATTATTTATTTATTATACAAAAATTTATTAATTAATAAATATTTTATTATATATATTCATCATTTTTCTTAATTTTATATATTAATGAAAACTTATTTTAATAAAGAAAAAATAGAATTATAAAAAATAGAACAAATTAAAAATTTACATATAATATAAAAATTTTTATTCTCAAAAATATGTGAATATATTTATATAATATTTATCATTATATTTTAATTTTTTTTTTATTTTTCAAAAAAGTACCTTTAGACTTCTCAGAAGATTCATTACTTTTATAACTTTTATTTCCTTTATATTTCTTTTTTTTAATATTAAGATTAGATAATGTATTTTCAATAATAGGAACAGGTTCATTTAATTTTTTTAAACATTCATTTAATAAATTAGTCCAATTTTTTGAATTTCCATATAAAATACTATTAACTAAATCAATTTCTAATTCTTGTCCAATTTCCCAAGTTTTAATTAATTCATTTTCATTTTCAAATTTAATAATTGATTGTTCTGGTTTTTTAAATTCAATATTAACTTTCTTTGTATAAATATCAAACTCCATATATAATTGTTCTTCTTTAATTTCATTATTTAAACTTTTTGATGAAAATTTTTTAATATTATTTAACCAAATATTAATATCAAATTCATCATATTTTTCATAATTAAATGTTAAAGTATGAGTTTCATTATTTATTTCTATAAACTTTATTAAAAAAGGAATTTTTTTTGAATACTTTGATATTTGATACAATTTAACATATTGATAAAAAGTAAAAAAAATATGATAAACTTTTTCACAATCAAAATTAGTATCAAGGTAATTAATAATAATATAAAAAGATTTAAATTTTAAAATTATATTTGTATTAAATTGATCAGTATAAATATTATATAAAACTTCTTCGGAAAAAGTATTAATTTTTGTTTTAGGTTCTTTTAAAAAAAATTTCATATATTTAATTGGTTTTAAAGAACCTAATTTTTGAAATAAATCCCTGAATTTAGTAAAGCCTGATAAATATTTTATAATATAAAAATCCCAATTTATAAAATTTCTTTTATATAAAAAAAATAAAAGTTCAAAATCAATGAATTGTTGTATTAGAATATTATTTTCTACTATTTTTAAAGAAATACAAGGAAGAGTAATTTTAGTAACATAAACTTTAGAATTAGTAGTCCAAAAAAAAATAAAATAATTATATTTTAAAAAATAAATATTCCTTCTTAAAATTGAAGGCCTTAAAGAAATAGGATTTTTTTTTTTTCTTTCACCAGTTAATAATTCTATTTTATCGTTAATATTTCTAATAATATCAATATTAACTTTTTCTTCAGTTTCTTCAGTTTCAAAATCTTTTATATGATTCAAAGCAATATATAAAGCTTCTTCATTAAAAGAAATTTTTTCAAAATTATTTTCTACTTTAATAACTGCAGCAAGTAATTTTTGAAAAGTTTGAATTCCTTTATAATAAAATAAAGGTAATAATGCAAAAGGCAAATCAATTTTTAATTTTTTATTTTGAAATTCTTTAGGAACAGACATATCTTCAAATGTAATTGTTAAAGAATTTATTGTTAAATTCATTTCTTTTTTAAAATTAAATTTTTTTTCTAATATTATTGTTTGATTTTCATTTTTTGTTTTTTTAAAATAATTTATCTTCTCTTTTATTAATTCTTCATATATTTTTTTACCTTTATAAATTTCAAATTCATTATAATTTAAATTTGAATAATTAATTTCAGGAAAAAAATCTTTTTCATAATCATTAAAAAAATTAACGGAAGTATTAGATTTACTTGTTTTAAGATTTAAAGGAAATGAACCTAAAGAATAAGGTAAATTTATTTTTCTTATACTATGATTTCTACTATGATATTTAGGAAAAACAATTAAATCTTCAGAATTATTAATCAAATCAAAAGGATGAATTTTTTGAATTGTTTTGAAATCAAAATGAAATAATTTCATATTTTTTGGTGTAATTGTTGATGACATTTGAAATATTTCTTTTTTTTGTTCCTTTTTATTTCTATGATGACTAAAAGGTGTTAATGAATATTGTGTATTAAGTAATAAAGGTAATTGCTTTCTAAATATTGATTCATTTAATTTTTTATTTCTATAATTTTCTGAAGTTCTAATAAACATTTTCGTATTTTTTAATATTCTATCAGTTAAATTTCCTTCGTTTTGAATTTCCATTATTTAATTATATAACTTAATTTCAATATGAAATAAATATAAAAAATTAATTTATCAGAAAAACAAATTTATTTTAATAAAAATGTCATTTAATTAGAAATAATGATGTTGATAATTTAAGTAAATGACTTATTAATATATATAAAAACATAAAAAATTTTTATTTAATCCTTTTTTAAATAAAATATATTTCTCTTTCTTTATTTTTTTTACATTAATATTTAAAATTAATTTGAACATTCAAATAAAGAAAATAAATCAATTTACAAATTAATATTATCATATCTATCTTTATATTCATTATTAATTTTCATTCTTTTAAAATTAAAAGAAGAATTATTTCTTCTGTAATGATTTTTATTATTTTTTTTTTGAAAAATACTATTTGTAGATCCTTTATCTTTTTTATTATTATTTAAAGATGAAAAAACACTAGAAAAATTACTTCTAAAAGTAGAAAAAGAATCAATATTATCATATTTTAAAACAGTTTTTTCAATTGTTTGATTTTCATCACTATTAAATATTTTATTATAATAATAATTAGAACTAATATTAATTTGTTTATTTCTACTATTTTGTTTTAAATTCCAAATATCTATTTTTCTTTTTATTTTATTATTTATTAATTTAGGACTTCCAGGAACTTCAAGACTATAACCTTCTTTTATATAAACTTTTAAATAATTTTTTTTTTTAGAACATGGTTTTAAAAATAAAGGAAATTCAGGTTTATTTGTTAAATTTCTTTTATGAAATATTTTTCTTCTATTTACATTATTTAAGTCTTCTATTGTTTCAAATAATTTTGAAGGATTTTTACTAAATTCTTTTAAGACATTTTTTAAATTATTTTTTTCTCTTTTTTCTTTTGAATTTAATATAAAATCTTTTGTTTTTCTAAATTTTCTTGTTCTTTCTGTTTTACTTTTAGGAAAATAAATTTTATCACTTATATTTAATTCAGGATTACTTATTAATTGAGTGAAATCAAAAGAAGGTTTTTTCTTTTTATAAAATAATTTATTTATTTTCAATTTATCTTCTTTACTTATAATAACTTTACCACTTAATTTATTAAGATTTTTTTCTTGATAATTTTTTATATAAGTATCTAAATTCTTTTTACTATATCTTTCTTCACTTTGTGGAATTTTATTTATTTCTGGAAAATCTAATTTTTGACTTTTATTTCTTATTGGAATTGGACTATTAAATAAAATAGGAATATCAGAAAATTCTGAAAATTGATTTTTTTTACTTTTTAAATTATTTCTTTCTTCTTTTTCCTTTTCTTTATTTTTTTTATTTTTTTCACAGGTTATAATATTATATATTAATTTAGTTATTTCCTTTGTTGAAATTTCTGATTTATTCTCTTCATTTTCTTCATTATTTATTTTTGATTCTGAATTTTTTTCTTGTTTATTTATATTATTAATTGATTTTTCTAAAAAAAAATTTAAAGAAAAAGAATAATTGTGAATTTGTTTTCTTTCATTTTTTTTTTCTTGATTTTCTATTTTATCAATTAATTTTTGTTTAATAATTAAATAATTACTCATAAAATTATATATAAAAAATCCCATTCCAAGATAAGAAGGATAAATTTTATTTAAGGAATTCATTATTATTCCATAAATATCTATTTTTTTTGAACTTCTAGTAAAATTATAATATTTATAAATAAATTCATGATTATCAATACTTAATAACATTTCTTTAAATCTTCCATGTTGACATGATTTATTATTAAAAATATTATTCATTATTAAATTACAATAAGTTTGATTTGTATCTTTTGAATATTTGACTAATGATTTTTTTATTATTATTAAAAATTTTTGTCTTCTTGATAAAGGTTTTGATTTTTTTTTTCTAACAGTCATATTTTCTTGGACATTTGTTTTTGGAATAAAAATGGATTTTCTTGTTCTTGGAGATATACTTATTTTAGCTTTTACCATTGATATTCTTTGCATTTCTCTTCTTCTTTCTTCATGGTCAAAAAAGATAGAATTTCTTTTTTGCATTTTTTGCATTTAAAAAAATTCATAAAATATTTAACTAATCAATTTATTATATATAATTATTTATATATATTTAAGTTATATTATTTTAAAATTTTATATTTCTTTAAGATTTTTTAAGTATTCAATTTCTAAATAAAGGAATTAATTATCATCTTTAAAATTTATTGATTGTTATCTTTTTGTTATTTTAAATAATTATGTCAATCTATATTTTTCAATTAAATTTAACTTTGTTTATAATTTAATAAAAATAAAAGGGGAAATAGAGTAATGAGGTAAAATTTAAAATAAGAAAGTTAAAAAAATAATAGAAAGAATATTAAGATGTTTGTCTTGCTAAATTTGGGAAGGCGGTATTATGGGTTATATATCACACTACAAATATTCTAAAAGTCTCATTCCCAATTTTTATATCCCTAATATACAATTTCCTAATATTATTGCTTTCCTCTTTTTCTTCTTTTAATTAATTTTTATTTTTTTATTTATTTTTCTTTGTTTTATATTTTTATTTTAATATTTTATAAATTTTTCTTATTTATTTTTATTCTATATTTATTGTTTTTTTAATCTTTATCTTATAATATTTTACATCTATCTATTTTTTATATTTTGTTTATATATATTTATTCTAAATCTTTGAATATTTATAAACTTTTCACTACAAAGCTATAATATGTTATATTTAAAATCTATATTTTCAATTAAAATTGAATGGATAACTATTTTCATTTACATTAAAATAAGGAAAATAAGTCAAAAATAATCTATTTATCTTATCAATATTAGTTAATGAATTTGAAGCAATTATTTTTAAATATTCATTAAACAAATATTCATTAATTTTATTTAAATCATTTTCTTGATAACCAATATATATAGATGATAGATTTTCAATATTATTATAATTTCCATTTAAAGAATTTTCTATAGTATTATCATTTTTATTATGTTTCTTACATAAAAATTGATTAGAATTAAAATTTTGATTTTCTTTATTAATAATCATTTTTCCTAAAGTTGAATAAAATCTATTTTTTACCATATCACCAGTTCTTCCAATTAAATATTTTGCAATTGTTGACCATGAATTCCCAAATTTTTCATATAATTCGATAATTTTATTATCTTCTTCACTTGTAAATTTTTCTTTATTTAATCTAGAATCAAGTACATTTAAATATCTATCTCTAATTTGTTTCCCAGTTCTCCAAGGCATTTCCCTAGAAATACTCGCCCAATTTTTACCATATTTATTAAATAAAGATAATAATTTTTCATCTTCTTCTTTTTTCCAAGTGCCTTTAATTAAACCAGGTTGAATTCTTTTATATCTTGAAGAACATTGAATTGAAGAATGTCCTGGTAAAAAAGAAGCGATTTTTCTCCAATTTTTACAGTTATATTCTTTTCCTTTTTCTAATAATATTTTATCTTCTAATTCTGTCCATTTTACTTTCTTTATTTTTTTATGTTTTTTTTTGGGCTTTCGGTTTTTTTCAACAGATGACATGAAATTTAAAATTTTATTTTAATATATTTAAATTACAAGTAATTTTTAGTTATTTTATTTAAATTTTTAGGTTTTTTAGAACTTATTCAATTTACAATATTTTTCAAAAATACATTTATTACTATTAGTGTGTTTATTTAAAACAAATTGTATAAAAAAAATATATCATATTATAAATACATTATTTCAATCATATGAATGCGTTAATTTTTACTGTAATAAAAATTATTAATATTTGATTGTAAATTATAATTTATTTTTTATTTATTTTTTTCTAAAGAATAAAATGGGATTGTCATCAAATAAAAAAAAATCTAAAGAAATAATTACTTCTGAAAAAAAACCTTTTCTAAACAAGAAAGATTATAATGATTTTATAGAAATTCTTTATAATAGTCCAAAAGCATTTGATTTAACTTTATTTGAATCAAATTTTAAAAAACTAGTGAATATAATAAATTCTTTATCAGAATCTTCAGATCATTATATTTCATTATCATGTATATATGGAGCTTTTATGGGAGATTCAATAGGTCAATATGTAGAATTTAAAAAACCAAATGATTCAAATCATCAATTAATTTATCAAGGATTAAGTCATTTTGGTACTGAACCTGGTTCAGTTACCGATGATTCTTATATGGCTATGTCATTAGCTTTTGGAATAATGGATAACAACATATTAAAAGATTTAAATGAAAATTTAATTTATTTCTATTATGGTGCATGGAATTTAACTAATCCTAGAGATATTGGTATTACAACAAGTAAAGCTTTATCATATTTTACATATAATAATTCTATTTACGGAGATATAATTTTAACTGAAAAAATTAAAGATATGATTTATAAAAGTAATTATAAAAGTAAAGCTAATGGATTTTTAATGAGAATTTCTACTTTTGTTGTTTTTTTTTATTATAGGTTTAAAAATTTTTGTATCCAAAATATAATTAATTGTAAAGATAATTTATTTATTTTATATGATAAAATTAAAAATATTATTAAAAAAGATAATGAAATTACTCATCCTAATGAAGAAAATAATATTGCTTGTGGTATTTTTGTATTTATGTGTATTTGTGCTATGTTTAAAATAAGTGGAAAAGAAATAATTAAAAAAGTAGAATTATTATTAGAAAATAAAATTTTTTCTGAAAAAGAAAATGAAAAAAATGTTAAAAAAATAATATTAGAAAATTTAGAAGATTTTAAAAAAGAAGGATTGAATTATAAAAATTTTAATGTTTATAATAAAATGGGTTATTATGTTCATGCTTATAAATTTACTTTATATTATTTATGGATTTTGGATGATATTAAAGAAAATCAATATGAATATATTATGAATGAAATATGTGATTATGGAGGTGACACTGATACAAATTGTGCTATTGTAGGAACTGCAATAGGACCTTTAATTGGTTTTAAAAATTTTAATAAAAACTTATGGGATATTTTTATCAATTATTATCCTAAAGATGGTCCTCAATTCTCAAGTGCATTAATGTATATTTATGTTAAATATTTAGAATTAAGTAACAAATGGAAAGATAATTCAAAATTGAATTATAATTTCTATCAAATGATTCATTCAATGCTTTATAAAAATATTAATAATTTTAATTCAATATTTGATAAATAATTAAATAATTTAAAAAGTTTATATTAAATAATGAGAAAGAACAAACAACATATATTAATTATTTTTGATGTTGATCAAACAATTACAAAAAAAGACTTTTTTGAATATTTAATGAATGCATTTTTAACAAATGAAGAATCAAAATATATAATATCACAAATGCCAACTTATAAAAATAATTACGTTCCAATTCAAAACATTTTCTATGAAACAATAAATAAAAAAGGAATAACAATTGAAAAAATTAAAGAAATATTAAATACTGTAGAATTAATTGAAGGAATGAAAGAATTATTTTCTTTTTTAGAAGAAAATAAAAATCATTTCGAAAGTATAATAATCTCAGCTGGAAATTCATATAATATTAATTATTTATTAAATAAATATAAAATCCATAATTTATTTAAAGAAATTATTAGTAATAAAGCTTATGAAAAAAATGATTTAATTTTTGTTGATCCATGTGATTTAAATCATGGTTGTGATAAATGTAATCCTTGTCAATGTAAAACTTATGAATTAAACAAATTTTTCAAAAAGAACCCAAAAGAAAATTATGATAAAATAATATTTATCGGTGATGGAAGTGGTGATTGTTGCCTTGCTGCTTTTTTATCTGAAAATGATTGGGTTTTACCAAGAAAAAAATTAATTTTATATGATTCTATTATTAAAGGAAGTTTAAAAAATATAATAAGAAGTAAAGTTTTACCTTGGGAAAATGCTTTTGAGATTATAAAATTTTTACAAAATACATTATAATAGTTTTTTTATTTTATTATTTATTTAAAAGAAATAAAAAAGTCTTTAAATTAATTTTATATAATTAAAAAATATGAAATACATAATAATTTCATTAATATAAATTTTATATATTTTTAACATCATAATATGCTTAAATTGTGATCCAAAGAGAAATTGTTTACGAGCAAATGGTTATTGTATAAATGATATATGTAATTGTCATCCTGGATTTATAACATATCAAATTCATAAAACAAAAGAAATAAAATATTGTACGTATGAACAAACACCAAAGTGGATTCCATTACTATTAGAATTATTATTGCCTTCTACAGGTCATTTTTATATGGGAAAAATTGGATATGGTTTATTTAAATTAAGTCTTTTATTAATTCCGGTTATAATTTTAGGTTTAGGAATGTGTTTTGCTATACCAATTGTAGAATCGCCTTTAAATTTATCTGTTAATGTAAAATTGGAAGCTTTTTGTTTTTATATTCCTATTTTTATTTCTAGGATTTGTTATATAATTTTTGCTTTGATTCATTGTTTTGATATTTTGGCTTATACTTTTAGGTATTATACTGATGAAAATGGAATTGCTCTATATTGATCATATTAATTTAAGTTTGATGATAAATTTCTTTTTTTTATATTTTTATGCTTTTGAAGAATTAATGTAATATTTAAATTGAAAAAATAATCAATTAAATAAATAAAATTCCAATTTATCATATTTCTTCTGATTTTTTAATTTTTTATTTTTCCAATTTTAGAAACTATTATTTTTATTTATTTAATTAAATAATTGATAAAAAAACTAAATAAAATTTTCAAAAAAAATGAAAAAACATAATCGAAAAATAAAGAGTGAAATATCTTTATCTTCTTCAAATTATCATTTAAACAATACAAACAATAACATTCATAAAAAATTAAATAATTTAACAACAATAAACCTAAACAAAGAAAAAAAAATCCAAATTCACAAACGTTCAAAATCATCATCATATAAATCACAATCATCACGTCCAACACTTTTAAGTTTTTTTAACAACAATAACAATTCAAGCATATTAAAAAATAGAATGACAACAAAACCAAATTATTACACAACAAGTAATTTTTTTAAGCAAAATCATTCATTATCACCTAATTCAACAATATTAAAAACTAATTATATTCTTCCTCCTAAAACAACTGAAAAAAAAACCTTAGTTTTAGATTTAGATGAAACTTTAGTTCATTCAGGTTTTATTCCCTTTAACATTCCAAGTGATTTAATAATTCAAATTGAATTAGAAAATGAAATGCATGATATTCATATTTTAATAAGACCTTATGTTAAAGAATTTTTAGAAAAAATGTCAAAAAGATTTGAAATTGTTATTTTCACTGCTTCAATATCAAAATATGCAAATCCACTTTTAGATTTAATTGATAAGAATAAATATTGTAATTTTAGATTGTTTAGAGAACATTGTACTTTAATTAATACTGCTTTTGTTAAAGATTTAAATAGATTAGGTAGGAATTTAAAAGATATTATTATTGTTGATAATACTCCTTCTGCTTATGCTTTAAATCAATATAATGGATTTCCTATTAAAAGTTGGTTTGATGATAAAAATGATTTTGAGTTAATTAAAATTATTCCTATTTTAGAGTTCTTAAGTTATGTTAATGACGTTAGAGTTTATATTAAAAAAATTGTTAGTCAAAATCAAATTAAGTTTGATTTTGTTAGTAAAGTTATTAGTGATTATCATAAATCTTTAAAAAATAGTTCGATGATTATTTTTAATAAAAAAAAAAATTTTAAAACTATTTTATCTAAGAGTAGATCAACAAGAGATAATATTCTTAAAAAAATAAATGGTGATAATTATAATAATGTTGAAAGTATTTTTGGGAAATTAAAATTTAAGAAAAAACAATTGAGTATAACTAATAGTAATTTTTTGAAAAAAAATAATAATTTTTATACTATGAATACTATGAGAAATAATTCTTCAAAGAAAAATATTATTTTAATTACTTTAGATAAAAAATATATTTCAACTGATAATATATGTAAGCAAAGTAATAATAATAAAAATGAAAAAAATAATTTATTAAAAGAAATAAATAATAAAAAGATAAAACCAAATTTAAATATGAATTATTTAAAAAGTTTTTTAACAAAAATTAAAAATTCAAAAGGAAAAAATATACAAATAAATAAAGAAAATAAAAATTAATAATTTAAATTGTAAATTACCTAATTTATATAAGTTAATATATTTAATAAAAAAATATAATTGTAATTTTATTCATTATTACTTTTTATATTCTTTAGTTCCTAAGGTAAAATTATTTTTACGAAAAGGTAAAAAATAAATTTTATTTTGTCTATTTATAATTACTTTTACTTTATTTTCTCTTTCTTCTTTATCAAGTTTATTCTTTTTTTTAATTAAATTTAATCTATTATTTAATATTATCATTTTATATGCTTTTTTATATTCTTCTGGATATTTATTTTTAAAATATTCTTTTTCTTTTATATATTTATTATAATTATTTTCAATTAATTGTAATTTAAGAATATTTATATTTTTATTATCATTCCAATATTTATTTTCAATCTTAATATTTAAATTTTGAAAAATTATTTCAATTTTTTCTTCTAAAATATTACTTATTAATTCAGTTTTATATTCAATATCATTAATTAATTTTTTTTTCATTTTAACTAATTCTTCATATTTATTTTTTAATATTTCAATTTTTTCACTTTTAATATGAATATCTTCATTAATTCTTTTAGAATAAATAGCAATAAATTCTTTTTTTTCTTTTTCCATTTCTTTATACTTAGATTGAATACAACTTAATTTAGTTTCAAGAGAATTATATTTTGTTAAATAATTAGCTAAACTATCATTAATTTCTTTAAATATTCTTTCAAACTCTTCAACGCTTTCAAAAATATTTTTATTTTCAATTGGATAATAATGAAACTCTTTAGTTAAACTGAAATTAATTTTAGTATTTGAAGAACGAATACTTTTACTTTTTGGTGAAACACTTAAGCTTTTTAAAGAACTTTTTTTTGAAATTTTTACAGGTGAAATCACGGAACATTTTCTATTTTTTTTTATTGTATAATTATTAATTATTAATTGCTTTCTTTCTTCATCTTTTCTTATTTCATTCTTACTTTCATTACTTAATTTATCTATAAAAATACATTTTTCTTTAACACATAATAAAAATTTTTTCATATCCATTAAATTTTCAAATTTTTTCATTAATTTATCTTTTTTATTTAAAAGTCTATTGATTTCATTTTTCATTTCATTTTTTCTATATAATAAACTTTCATTTTTTATTTTTTCTTTTTCAACATCAATCACAGTTTTTCTATAATAATTGTTAAATTCATCATAATAATCATTAAATAATTTTTGATTTATTTTATGTTTATATTCAGCAATTCCAACGATTTTAGGTTTAATACCTTTATCAACTTTATTAAAATATAATTCATTTTCTAAAAGGTTATTTATATATTTTTGCTGTCTCATGGTTTTATGTTGTTCTTTAAATAAAGACAGCTTACCATATTTTTGTTTATATATTTCACTATTATTATATGTAAATTTTTTTAAATTCTTTAACTTTGTTTTTGAAGTTTTTATTGGTGTCAAAGTTAAAAAGTAATGATTGTTAATATTATCATATTGTGAAGACGTTAATTTTTTAGGAGAAATAAAATGTTTGTTTAAATTATTTGATGAATGTTGATAATTGCTTAATAAAGTACTTTGATTTGATGATTGTGATTTATTTATTATATACAAATTCTTTTCAGAAATTTTCCTAAGATTATTTTTATGAAAATGTTTCAGGAATAAATTACTCTCTTTTATTTTTTGCTTTTGTTTTTTTCTCAATTTTGAAAAATCTTTATTTATTAAAGCACTATGATTAATTTCATTTTTATAATAACTAATAGTATTTAAATCCTTTAAAATTTCCTGTGAAAAATTTTTAATCTTCTTATAATTAAAACTATCATCATCTTCATATTCAACTTTCATAAAAATAAAAAAATATAAAAAAAAGAATAAAAATAAATAAAATTTTTTGTTTATTTAATAATTGGGATAAGCCGCTCTAAGCTAGAAGTGCAAGGCAAAGGCGACTTTGATAAATTATCAGAGTGCAAGCACCTTAATAAATTATCTCCCTATAAAAATTGTTGTGAAAAAGTTTCCCAAGTATGGGAAATACCAGTTTTCACACTGATAAGAACAGATACTACACTTGATCTTAGCCAAGAGGCCGAGAAGGTATGAAATCCTTTTTTTCTATTTTTTATTTATATACCTTATAAAATTTATTTTATGGGTTAAAATATTTATTTTTTTTGGAA
>JAEEGK010024179.1_pt1 | contig 12617 bp, 6 predicted proteins | sample 8958771 | NCBI WGS metagenome assembly JAEEGK01 (sample SAMN16246547, study PRJNA631951) | gut metagenome | biome: gut microbiome; feature: rumen; material: SC-attached | host: Bos | place: Iran: Karaj | collected 2018-10 | reverse complement strand
ATCTGGGATAATAAGGTACAGGATCTTCAATAGTTTGTCTAACAATTTCTTTCTCAGATTTCTCATCATCAAAAGGTAAACAACCACATAATAATAAATAAGTAATAATACCAATTGACCAAATATCAACTTCTCTTCCATAATATTTTTGTTTTAATACTTCAGGAGCAACATAAGAAATAGTTCCAAATGGTTCACTACATTTTTCAGTTGGTCCTAAAATTTTACTTAAACCAAAATCTAATAATCTAATATCTGCATTATCAGTATTATCAGTCATTATAATATTTTCTGGTTTTAAATCTCTATGAACAATACCATATGAATGTAAATAATAAACAGCAGCACATAATTTATGTATAATTTCACATGCTTTTTTTTCTTCTAATTTATAACCTCTTTTTTCTATATAAGTAAATAAATCACTACCTTGACAATATTCCATTATTAAATATATATTATCTTCATTTTCATGAATATCATATAATTTTATTATATTTGGATGTTGACATATTTTTAAAACATCCATTTCTGTTTTTACTAATTCAAGATCTATTGTATTCATATCTTTTTTATTTAATATTTTTATTGCGACTGTTCTATTTGTTGCTTTATGTTTTCCTTTGTATACTATTGCAAATTTTCCTTTTCCTATTTGTTCTTGGATTTCATATATGTCATTTATATTTGAAAAATTAATTGCTCCTTTTAATTTCTTTAACCATGTTTCATATTCTTCTTTATTTTCACAATAAAATGTTTTTGTCTTTTTTGGAAATATCATTGTAAATGAATAATATATTTTATTATTATATTCATATGTATCATTTTTTTTTATATATACATCTGATAAATTATGCATTCCTTTATACATTGGACTATCTTTTGTTTTATAATAATATATGTCTTTAAATATTAATTTTACCCAATTTGATTTCATTTCTCCTTCTGAATTAATTTCAAAAAGATAATTTTCATATAATGATATTTTATTACCTGTTTCACCTTCATTATCTGAATCATCACTAAAACTATTATTATTATTATTTTCTTTATTTTTATTATCTTCATTTTTATTTTCTTCATTTTTATTTTCTTCATTTTTTTTATTTTCTACTAATCCTTGAAAACTAGTTTTTCTATCAAAATTTTCTAAACTTTGCAATTTTAATAATCCATGTAAATGTTCAACAGATTCTTTATTAATATTAGAAATTTTTTTTTTTCTAGTAGGAAATAAAATTTTACTTTCATCATCTTCTCTCGCACTATCAATTCTTCCTAAAGAAGTTTTAATATCATTTGTATTAGGAATTTTTAATTGAAAAGTTTTTAATTCATTATTATTAGGATTACTAATTTTAGGTTTACCAGAATATAAATCAAGGAAATTTTTACTAGTAATTTTATTTTGAAAAAAATTATTTTTTGCTTTTAATAAAGCAGGTGACTTAAATTTACTTTGTAAAGAAGGAGAAGCAATTTTTCTATCAATAACATTAGGAGAAATACTTTGAGCTTCAGGAGTTTTTGTAATAGATTCAAATAATTTAATAGTTTCATTATTAAATGGTCTTTTATCCATAATATAAACTAAAATTAATATTAAAATATCACTACTAATATTATCAATAACATCAACAAATTCTTCTTCATTTAAAGTTTCTTTTTTACCAAAAGCTTTATTTAAAATATTATATAATTCATCTTGACTTTCAACACGATCTGCATATTCATTTTTTTCATATTTTAATTTTTTTGGATTATAATTTTTACTTTGTAAAGGAACATATGATAAAACTACTCTTACATCTTCTCTTGTTATTAAACCATCTTGATCAAAGTCATAAAATGTAAAAATAAATTTTGTTAATGTACTAAATGATTCTGTAAATAAAATTATCATTCCATTTATAAATTCTTTTCCATCGAGATAACCATTATTATCTCTATCAAATACTTGAAATAATCTTTCATTTATTAATCCTGGTAATTCATAATATTTTGCAAATGTTATTTTATTTATTCCTTTTTTTTTCTCATTTGATCTTTTTGCTAAATCTCTCCATATTTGTGCTAAGTAATTTGCAAATGAATTTAATGAAGGAACTCTGTAACTTCCTACTAATGTTTCAAAATTTATCTTCTCAACATCTTCTTTTTTTTTACTCATTTTTATATAAAGTTATTTATTTTTTTATCTTTTAAGTAATTTTATTTATTTATTATGTAAGTAATAAAATTTATTTATTATTATTATTTGATAATAATATTCATTTCATTTATATAAAAAAAAATAAAATTTTTTTTAAAATTTTTTATTTTTGAAATAATATATTATGTATATTTTATATTTGATATTAAAAAGACATATTTTAAAGTAATTTATAAAAAAATTACTAATTTTGAATCATTTAAAGTTTTTAAAATAGATTTTTTATGAAAAAAATAAATTTTTATATCCATTCATATATAATTTTTTTGTGCATTATATTTTATTCAGAATATATTAATTAAATTAAAACAAATTATATAATAAAAAATAGTAAAATTACAAACCACAACATTTAAAAATAGAATAAGTTTTTTTTTTTTTATTATTAACTTTTTCACATTCTCCTCCAGTTAAAGTTTTTTTAAAAGTTATATTACCTAAAGTATCATTTTTAACTGGTAAAGGTAAATTATTTTCTTTAGTATTTAATCTATAAAATTGCATATTTTTATAATCAATATCATATGTAGTTTTTTCTAATCTACGAAGTATTTTATCAATTTGATTTATATTTTTTTGATTAAAAATATTTTTAATTCCTTTAAAACATAAAAAAATTAAAGAAATTTCATTTTTACTTCCATTTACTAAAGTTTGTTCAAATAAATATATAATTATTTGATTAAGAAATTCTTTAAATGATTCATGATTAATTAAACAAGTTTTCATAATATCATAAACCATATAACATATTTCTATACAATATAAATTTTTAAATATTCCTTTATCCATTAATATTAAAAAATCTAAAGTATCATCATAATTAATTTTTTGTCTATTATTTAATAATTCTATATTACTTGCACCTTTTGAAGAAATAATTGAAATATAATTTTGATTATGTTGTTCATTACATTTTGAATTTGATAAAATTATTAAATAATTATTTAAACTTTTAATAATTAAAATCTCATCATCTATTTTTTCAATAATATTAAATTGTTCTTTTGTTTTTAATTTAAGTAAATTTTTTATAATTTCCTTATTTATTTTTTTATTATATAAAGAAAAATAATTTATATTATTTTCTTCTGCAGTATTTAAATTAATATTAATTGTAATTTTTGTTTTTGTTTCAGCATTATTATCAAAAGTAAAAGCACAAAATCCAAAAATTTTATTATTTTCAGTATTTTCAGAATAAATAACCGGTTTTTTATTTTGAATAAAAATATTAAATAATTTTAAATGATATTGTTGACTATATAAAGGAATTGTTTTAGGATTTAATAAAGTTTTATTTTTATTATTATCAGAATCATTTTCAGATTTTTTTTCTTTAATAGTATTAGTTTTAGAAGAAATTAATGTTGTTTGTAAATTATTTCCTTTCATTTCATTATAATAAACATTATAATTAAATCCTTCTTTTTTAAAACTCATTTGTTCATTAATACTATTTAATTTAGAATAATTTATTTTTTGAGAAACTAAACTATTTTGTAAATTAGAACAATTATTTAAATCTTGAACTGGAAAAGATGAAGTTTGATTTAAATTTGTTATTTTATCACTATTTTCATTTAAATTTTCTATATTTAATTCATTTATTATTGAATTAAAGTGATTTGATTGATGTGATGAATTTAAATGACTTGGATCTTCTACAAAATTAATTACTAAATTGTTTTTTGAAGGAGAGTAAATTTCTTCTACTTTTTCTTCTTCATTTTTTTTAGATAAATTATCTTTATTACTCATTTTTTTTTTCTTAATTTATTTTAATTTTATTTTCATTTCTATTATAATTTAAAGATTTTTAATTTAATTATCAATATTAAATATGATGATAGAAAGATTTATTTATTTATAAAGAATAATAAAATTATTCTTATTAAATTTTTTATTCGAATTTAAAATCATATTTAATCTTATTTTAAATATTATATTAAATATAAATAAAATATATTATTAAAATAAATTGTTTATATTAAATAAAAATAAAAATTTAAAAAATAAATTACATAAAAAAAAAAAATTGCATCAATTAAAAAAAAATTAAATATAAAAAAATAACTTTCTCAAATTGTAGTCTTATAAACCAAATAAGTAAAACCTTTATATTTAAAATTAACAAAAGCATTAGTATCATGAACAGCAAAACAACCAAAATTTTTTCCAACAAAAACATGCCAAGCAGGACCAAATTTCCTATCAAGAGTTTCTCTTAATAATCTCGCAAAAGATGTTCCAACTGTATTAACTTTTAAATTAGAAGTTACATATTCAGCAATTTCATTCATAATATTATCAGCAATTTCAATTGGAGTTTTTACCATTAACTAAAAAAAAAAATAACAAAAATTAAAAAAAAAAAATTTACTCCTCTAACATCTTTATAACTTGGATATTGTTCATAAACAGGTTGTTGTTCACCATCCATTATTTTTAATTTATTTAATTTATATAAAAACTGAAAAATTAAAATTTAAAATTAAAAAAAAAAAATACAAAAAAAAAAAAAAAATTACAAAAAAATAAAAATTATAAAAATATAAAATATAACTTAAAAATGGATCCAGAAAATGATAATCAAGAATCAGAAAATGTTGATGGTGGTGAAGCTGAACAAATAGAAAATGAAGAAGAACATGCAGGAGAAGAACATGAAGATGCAGGAGAAGAACATGAAGATGGAGGAGAAGAACATGAAGGTGAAGAACATGAAGAAGGAGAAGGTGAAGAAATTGAAGGAGAAGAAGAAGAAGGTGAAGAAGTAGAAGGAGAAGAAGAAGGAGATTCACAAAAAAAAGAATCAGTTAATCAAAGTCATGCTGGTGGAGAAGAAGGTGATCAATCAATTCATAGTGAATCAAGATCTAATTTAAATGTTACTGGTTCTAATATGGATTTAGATGAAGATGAAGAAAAAGAAGAAGATGAAGAAGCTGATGAATTATTACCACCTGAAAGGAAAGTTAGATATAAATTATTTAAATTTATTAATAAAATGAGAATTAATTGTCATATGAATCCTTATGCTATGGATCGTATTGGTAATCATCTTGCTATGGATTATGCTAAATATTTATTAAGTAATAAAGAAGATGAAAATGAATTAAATAATTTAGCTAAAAATTTAAATTTTACTGGAAATTTTAAAGTATCTACACTTGATTGTTTTGTTGATACTGATGCTAATAAAGCAGGAGCTGCTGGTGTTAATGCAAGATATACTGATTTTATGAATGAATTCTATGATGTTCAAGCAACTTTAGTTGAATTTGCTCAACATTCAGAAAATATTTTAAGTGATGAATTTAATCATGTTGGTATTGGTATGGCTTATAATGATACTAAAGTAGTAGTTGTTGATATTTTCTGTTTTAGAGAAGCAATAGTTGATGTTTGTAATATTAATACTGATACAGGTATAATTACAGTTAAAGGTAGAATGCTTAATGATCAATATGGTGCTTATGCATTGAGAATTGTTGGTTTTTCTGCACCTACAAAAACACTATTACAAATAACACCACAACATATTACACCATTTACAACACAAGCTAAACAAAGAGGATTTACTGGAGTATTTAATAATGGTAGTCAAATACTTACAGAAGGTGAAGAAACTGTAGCAGAACCAAAAATAATTGAAGTTTATATTAGAGTAAAACCTGAATTAATACCATATAATAAAGCATTTACAGATAAAATAAGATTTGAGGATTTAGTCCTTGGTGCTCGTATACCTATGGAAAACTTTCCAATAGAGCGTCAATTAAAAGAAGAAAAAAAACAAGATTTAAGAGATCAAAGACAAGAACAAGCAAATTTAGATTTAATAGCAGAATACGAAAGGAAAAAAGATGAAGAAAAGAAAAGAAGAATGAAAATAGATTCATATGCTTATGCTCGTGATGGTGAAATGGGTGAAATACAAGAAGAACCAGATGAAGAATCAAAAGATTCTGAAAGAGATGAATCACAATCAAGAAAATCAAGACCACAAGGAAGTAAAGGAGTAAGTAAAATATCAGGAGATACTCAAAGTTATGATGGTTCAGGTTCTGATATTGTTCCTGATTATGAGAAAGAATTAGATGATTTAGAATTAACAAATGAGAGATTAAAAGAAGATAATGAATTAATTCAAAAGAAAATTAAAGTAATTTATGATTTTAGAAAAAAAGAAGGTAGAGAAGAAAGAAATTTTTTTAAAGAATCAAATATTAATGAAAGTACTTATGCTGATTCTTTATCATCAACTGCAGGATTATATAATGATTTAAATAGTCATAAAATGAAATTAGAACAAGATTTAAAAAGATATCAACAATCAATTGAAGAACAAGAAAAAAGAAAACAAGATGTTTATGATATTTTAATGAAATATAAACAAGAATTATTAGAAAATGCAGAAACGAGAAAAGGAACTAAAATTCCTAGAAAAGATATGGAAAATTGGCTTACTCAAGAAAAAAATTTAGAAGATCAAATTAGTAAATTAAGAATTGAATCTTTTACTAAAAGTTTAGAAATGAATAGATTAAAAAAAGAATTAAAAAAAATGGAAGATTATTTTGAAGGATTACATATTATTGATTTTGAACAATTAAAAATTGAAAATAATACTTTAACTGAAAAAATTGAAGATAGAAATGAAGAAATACATAAATTAAAAAATAAAATTAATTATACTGTACAAATTTTAGCTCATTTACAAGAAAAATCTCGTTTTGTTTCTTCTGAAAATTCTGTTAAAAAAAATGAAAATGAAAATTTAAAAAAAGAAATTATTGATATGAAAAAAAGATTAACTGAAAAAAAAGAAGAAAATGATAGAAAAGCATTAAAACAATTAAATGAAAATAAAAAAATTGATCAAATTAATTCAACTCCTCTTAAAAATTATTATAAAAATACATTAAATCATATTCAACAATTAGCAACTGAAATTGATTCAGTAAGTAAACAATTACTTGTTTATAGAAAAAATAGAAGAGCTCCTAAAAAAGATGTTACTGATTTATTACAAAGAAAAGAAAGAATGATGAAAGAATTTAAAACTTTACCTGTTATTGATGATGAAAAATAAAAAAAAAATAAAAAAAAATAAAAAAAAATAAAATATATTTTTAACTTATTAAAATACTTTTTTATTATTATATGCTTTTAAAATATTTTTTTTTTTAATTGGAGACAAAAATAAATTTTTATTCATTTATTTTTTTATCAAATTTTTAATATTAATTTTTTATATTTTTTTAAAATTAAAATTAAAAATTTAATGGCATCAAATACAAAAACAAATTTAACAGATCCAAATAATACAAATTCAAATAATAACATAAATGAAATAAATAATATAGGAAATAATAATAATAATAATATAGATATAACATCAAACTTAGATTTTAATAAAATAATAGATTATAATAATAAAAGTGTAGATTATATCTTTGATGATAAAATAGATATTGCATTAGAAATATTAAAAAAAATAGAAGTTTTTTTAGAAACAAATGCAATAGAATCAAAATTAAATTTAGATGAAAAAATATTAATAATAATTCTTCATAATTTAGCATGTTGTTACCAAAAATTAAAAGATTTTGAAAATTGTATTTCTTATTTAGAAGCAGTAATATATCATTTTGATTCATCATTAGAACCAAAACATCATATTAAAATAAATGAAGAATATTTTTTAAAAAGTAGAAATGAAGATCAATCAAATTATTTATTATTAGGAGATTTTATTTTAGAATTAAGATTTTCTGCAAAATTTCATCTTCAAATGTGTGCAGTTTTATCACAAGCAAATAGACATATTGATGCATTAAAACATGCAAAATTAGCTGCTTTAATGTGTGAAGATAATTTAATTAAAACTCATTATTTATATAATCAAATGAAAGAAAATAATTTTAAAAATAATAGAATTAATAAAGATGATGATGATTATCCTGCATTTACAGATAAAATTAAACAAAGTTTAAAAATTATTCAAGAATTATATAATAGAGTTATTAATTTAAGAAATAATCAAAATGATAATAAAATCAAATTTATAAATAATAATAATAATAATATTTTTATAAATAAAACACCAGAAATTAATAATAAACAAAATCATAATATTCATATTAATAAAACACCAGAAATAAATAATTTAAATAAAAATAATGATATAACAAATATACAAAATTCATATAATTTTACATCATATTTAAATTATACAACATTTGAAATAAATAAATATCTTTCAAATAATTCTTTAATAAATAATATAAGACATATATTTGGAAATACAATAAAAAAAGATGATTGGATTCAATTATTAAATATTGGTAATATAATGTATTTAAGTCCATTAAATTATGATGATTTAGAACTTGATTCAGATCCAAAATATGAATTATTAAGAGATGCAATATTAGAAAAAGTTGTTATGTTAACTGTTGCTTATTTTTGTATTGCTACTGAATTAAGATTTTTATCAATTGATAAAAATAATTATAAAACAAATGGTGAATTTTATCATTATAAAGCAGTTGAATTTTCTTCTATTTTTTTACCTGTTTCTTGTCCTATTGTTAAACATTATATTGTTAGTTATTATAAACATTATGGTAATGATATGGAAATTATTCCAGAAGGTAAAATTGTTGAAATGAAAATTGATTTAATTAGAAGTGAAATTGAACAAGATAAAGATACTTTAACTTTTGTAAGAACTAAAAAAATTAATTATATTAGTAAAGTTATTGTAAATGAAAATAATCAAAATAATAATATTAATAAAATTGAAAATAAAAATGATATAATATCAAATAATAATATTGCAACTAAATCAAAAATTAAAGAAGATAGAGCACCAAAATTTAAATTAAACTTTAATAATTTAAGAGATAGTAATTCAAGTATAAAAGAAAATATAAATAATAATTCAGATAGAATAAAAGTAAAACATATAAATAATAATATAAATAATAATAATAACAATAATAATATTAATAATAATAATAGAAGAATAGAAAAAAATAGTACATCAGGAGCAAAAACAGAAAGAATTCAAATTAATAAAATGCATATTAATAATAATAATTTACCATCAAAAACAAATAGATACATTTCAGCAAATAATAGTAATAATCATAATAATAATATAAATAATAATTCTGGTAGAGGAAGTGGAAGTATGACTGCAAGAATAGGAAGTTCTAATAGATTAAATAATCATAAAAATAATAATAGTACTAATAAAGGAAGTAAAACTCAAAGAGATTATTTTCATTCTAGTGAAAGAATTTTTAGTGCTAATGTTTATAATAATATAAATAAAAAAAATAATAAAGGTAATAATAGAATTTATTCTTCTAAACAACATTCTAATAATAATAATAATAATATTAATAATTATAATAATAATTTAATTAAAAGTTCAACTTTAATTGATAGATTATTAAATAATAGAATTATTCAAAAAAAAGGAATGAATAAACCTGAAAATTCTTCAACTTCTCAATCTTTAAATTCATTAATTAAAGTTTTACAACCTAAGAAAAAGAATATTTCAAATAATTATAATTATGTTGGAAATAATAATAAATATTTAAAAAAAAAGTAAATAATATTGATAAAATATTAATATATTTTTTTATTTATATTTTAATTTTTTTTTAAAAATATTTTTTTATTAATAAAAAAATATGAAATATAATTGATATATTATCCATAAAATACTTTATTATAAATTATATAAATATATATTGTTTAATATTTCAATATATTATAATTCATTATTTTATTGTTTTTACAACATAAAAATTATTTTTTAATAATTTAATGATTATTATTTGACTTTATATTAATAAATATCTATAAAAAATTTAAATGGAATTAAAAAAAAAATTCCTTTTTTTTATTAGTTTAATATTATTTCAATTATTTTCAAAAATAAATTCATTTCAAATAAGAAATTTATTAAATAAAGAAGACATTGGACGAGTGTGTAAAGATACTGATAAAAATTATAAAAAACCAATAACTTCAATTTCACTTAAAGATTATATTAACTCATTATCAATAAATAAAAAAGAATATAATCTTAATTCTGAAAAAGAAAAAACTTTAACAAATTTATTAGTTTTTGGTAAATCAAATGATATTTCAAATTATTATTCAAATTCTCTTATTAAAATAATAATATTTTCATATTTAATAATTTGTTTTTTAACTTGGATAATTTTAATTACTTGTTTACTTAAAAAAAAATGTTTTTTTAATAAAAGAAGTAATTATATAAAATATAATTTTTACTCACCTTTAATTTCAATTATTGCATTTATAATAATAATAATAATCTCAGTATTTTCATTTTTAAAATTAGAAAAATTTTTTAAATATTTTAACGGATCAACATGTTCACTTTTAAATTTTTTTTACAATACCAGATTAGGATTAATAAATAAAAAATATATTTTTAATGATAATAGTGAAACAATTTGGCCTGGATTATTAAATATTGAAAGTTATTTAATTGATACATCAAGTGCAATAGATGAAATTGCAGATAATACAAATTCTTCTTTTATAAATCATAATAAAATATTAAAAGAATCATTTCAATATGAAAAATTATTAAATGAATTTAATAATACAAATTTTAAGTTATCTAATCCAAATTATTTAAATAAAAATAAAATTTATCCTTTATATCTTAAATTATTTTCTGATTCTTCTGAAAAATCTATTAATTCTAAAAGATTTTATTATGAATATAAGAATAATATTAATCAAACAATTAAAATTTTAAATGAATTATATTATTATTTTAATCTTATTTCTGATAAAAAAGATATTTATATATATGATATAAATGAAACTTTAATTAATATGAATAATTTTACTATTTTAATGAATAATATGTCAACAATTGTTTCTGAAAATTTTTTAAATTTACATGATACTTCTGAAATTATTTTATTATATATTTTAGATATTATTCATTTTACTTTTATCTTATTATCTTTTCTTATTATTCTTATTTTAAGTGTATATATTAATAAAAAATATAAAGGTTTAAAAATAATTTTACATTTTTTTTGGAATTTACTAATTCTTTTAATAATTATTTCTGGTTTATTTGGAGTTTTATTAATTTTTATTAGTCAATTATGTAAAGATTTAATTCCTATTTTTAATAAAATTTTTAGTGAAAAATACTTAAATTCTGATAAAAGTTTATTTCCAAAAGTAACTAATGCTGCAAGTTATTTAGATATTTGTTTAAATCAAGATGGCGATTTAAGTAAAATTTTAAATTTAAAAGATACAAGTATAAATGAATTAAATGAATATTTAGGAAAATTTACTGATAGACAATTAAAATTAAAGCAAATAAATTCAGATGAAAATTTTAATATTACATTAAAACAAATAAATAAATATTTAATTGATTTTTCTAAAACAACTGATAATTCATATGGTAAAAGTAATATTATGCTTATATTACAACAAATTACAGAATTAACAAATAAGAATAATATTGAAATATGTGAAACAAATGATTATTGGGTAAGTATAAATAAAAATTGTCCTAAAGATTATATTTATATTTCAAAAAACAATATAACTTCAAAACAAAAAAATTTAAAATATTGTTTAACAATAATTGATGATTATAATGAAACAGAAATTAAAAATTTATATTCTAAAGTTTGTAAAAATCAATATCTAAATCAAATTATTGATTATGTTAAAGGATTAACAATTTATTATAAAGAAAATGAAAAATTAATAAAAAAAATTTCAAATGATTTAATAAAATTAAATGATAAATACAATGAATTAAATAATTTACTGGTTGTAGAAGAAAAAAATGCAAATAATTTAATTAATGTATTTACAGAAATTTATTTACCAATTGTTGGAAGAGGAACAATATTTCAATTATTTAATTGTAAAGTAATAAAAAAAGATATAATATTATTTTATGATCAATTTTTAAATTATTTTTCTAAAATAAGTAAAAATATAGGAATATATATAATAATATGTTGTATTATTGCATATTTTTCAATTTATTTCTTAATAATGTCAATTGTTTGGAATTCAAAAGATTCAAAAAAATCTAAGAAGAATAAAAATAAAGATAATGAAAATAAAATTGAATTATTAGAATATACTAATCATTCAATTATAGAAGATGAAAAAGAAGATGAAGAAAGCACTTTACATAATGATAAATCAAATATGTAATTTAAAACTTATATAAATACAACTTTAATTTAAAAATAAAAATTTTTTTTTATTTATTTTATTAAAATAAAAAAAAAAATTTATAAATAAAAAAAAAAAATGAAATCAAATTCATTAAGAAATAAAATAGATGATT
>JAEEGK010024178.1_pt1 | contig 12617 bp, 4 predicted proteins | sample 8958771 | NCBI WGS metagenome assembly JAEEGK01 (sample SAMN16246547, study PRJNA631951) | gut metagenome | biome: gut microbiome; feature: rumen; material: SC-attached | host: Bos | place: Iran: Karaj | collected 2018-10 | reverse complement strand
CCCAATCCCCAATCCCCAATCCCCAATCCCCAAATTTATGTATTAAAAATTTTTAATAAAATAATTATTAATTAATATAATATTTAAAAATTTTTTTATTTTTTATTTTATGTTAATTAATATATTATTAATATTACTTAATTAATTAAAAAATAATATTATTTAATTTTTTTTATTAAAATGTTCTGGATTATATTCAATATTATAAAAATTTTCTCCAAAATAAGGTTCATTTTGTTTTATATAATCCTTTACATCATATAATATTATAGGAGAATCTTTTTTTTCATCTTCATTATTATTCTTATTTATATTTGATTTTTTTTTAATTTTTTTATTAATTAAATTAGTATTAGTATTTAATAAATATTTTTCAATTTCTTCTGTTTCATTTTTATCATAAACATTTTTAATATAATTTATAAATATCTCTATATTAAAATTTATATTAAATTTATCAACATATTCTTTTAATTTATTAGGAATTTTACAATAAAATTCTTCTATATTATTTCTTTCCTTTATATCTGAAATAAATTTTATTAAAATATTATTTATTAATTCAATATTTTCATTTTGTTTAAAATATTCATTTATAATATTTTTATAACTTAAAATTTTTGTAATTATGCCATCTAATTTATTTTTATATTCAAAATTTAATTTTTCATTTATTTTTAAAATATCATTAAAATTTTTAATATTATTATCAGATAAATTACTCATTAATTGATTAATTAATTTACTTAAAGTTGAAAAAATACCTTCTATTTTACTTTTAAAAATTTCAAAATCAATCAAAACAGAAGAATCTTCAAAAGGAATTTTAAATTTTTCTGAAAAAACTAATTTAAATAAATTTTTATCTTTTTCTAAAATAGGTTTTAAAGGAGGTAAAATTTTTTTTAAGCAATTTTCAATTTCTTTCATATTATTTGGGAATTTATTTCCTATTGAAATATATTCAGTTATTAATTCTAATAAACATTTATTAACAATTTCTTTAGTTATTATTTCAATATTTACATAATTTATATTTTCAGCAAATTTTTTCTTTTTTTTACCATCACCTTCATCAAAATCTTGAGAAATTTTAATAATTGAATTATTATTATCATTTAAATTATTAGGATAAACATTGTATGAATTATTATTTTTATTATTAATATGAATACTTTTTAATTTTTTCTTTTTTTTATTTCTATTTAAATTTTTTATTATTTCTTCTTCTGAATAATTTCCAGGTTTTAAATTAATTTGAAATATTCCATCATCATCCTCTCCTTTATATTCATCTTCATCATCTATAAATGAGTCATTTTTATCATAATAATTTATTTCATTCTCTCCTTTGTAGTCTTTTATATTTATAAATTTTGCTATTTCTTTACTTGGAGCTAATGCTCCATGTTTTTCTAATCTATATGTCATATTATTAATAAAATTTTCTGATTTATAATAATATTTATTTTGTTCGTCAATTTTTTTTTTTAAAAAATCGAAATTTAAACCACTTTTTTGTAGCAAAATTCTATTTTCTATTTGCCAATTTAATATTTGTGGATCGTATAAATTTTTTTCGGTTAAAAAATCACTGTAATCAAATAAATATTTTATTGAATTATTTGAATGAATGTTTGAATATGTTAATGATAGAAGGTCATTTGATATTATTGGTTCGGATAAATTAGAAGATAAATCTTTATTATTAATATTATTAAAATAGGTCATTTATTTAAAAATTTTAATTAAAAAATTTATATTAATTATTTTGTTTATTATTTTTAAAATTTATCCAATAATTTTAAAATATTTTTATATTTATTTTTTATAATTAAAATAAACAAAAAAAATTAAAAAATAAATTAAAAAAAATATTATTAATATTATAATTGAATATTTTAAATATTTAATAATATCCAATATCAGTTAGTTTTTTTAAGATTTTTACAAATTTATATGCATCAACATCAATAAAATTATCAATATTTACTTCATTTGCATTGTTTTTTTTATCTAAAGTAGATTTTTTAATCAATAAAGATAATAAATTCTTATCAATTTTAAAATTCAATATTTTTTTATTATCTTCTCCAGAATCTTTTTCTGAACCACATGTAAATAATCCTCCTTTTGCTTTATTAATATGAACTAAAGTTCCATTAAATTCAAAATCTTCAGTTTTCGTAATTATTATTTTATAATTATTAACATCATTTAAAATTTCTTCTTTATATTTATAAATATTAGTAATAATATGATCATTTGCTAATTTTTTAATATAAAAATCTTTTGAAGGTTTAATATTTTTTTTCATATTTTTAGGTAATTTTTCCATTATTACATCACTTCTGGGTAATTTTGTATTATAATTTACAATATCCATAAATTTAGTATTAATATTTAAACAGTTAGTCATATCATTTATTTCTTCATTACCATAACCTTTAAGTAAATTATTGAAATCTTTCATATAAGCATCATATAAAAAAATATTTACATTTTCTTTTTCCATATCTTCAAAGAAAGTATTTATTGGTTCATCATTATTAATATTTTTTAAAAATTTTTGAGAATTTTTTTCTTTTTCTTTCACTTTATTTTCTATTTCTATTAATGTTTCAAATAAAATATTTTGATATTTTAATTGTTCTATCATTTGATAATATTTATTAATAATATCTTCTGAATATTTTTTATACATTAAATAAGGTGTATTTTGAGTAAACATAATTTGATTTAATTTTTCAACATCATTTATAATTTCTTCAGTTATTAATAAATCTTCTTTTGCATCAACAGCCATTAAAGTAAATAACTTATTAACTAATTCTTTAAATTCATAATTATCTTTTTGTTTTTCATAATAATTTTTCAAAAACGTGGAAAATTTTTCATTTTTTAAATCAATAGTAGGTAAAACTTTTAATAACGAAATAAAATAACCTTTGCTAGAAGTTTCATTAATAAATTCAAATTGTTCAAAAAACATACTTTCATTACCTAAAATATAATCACTTAATAAAATACAATTACAATTTCTACATTTCATTAATGAAATTGGATTTTTAACACATAAAGATTTTGTTTTTAATTTAAACTGAATTATTTTATCATTATCTAAATCAACTTCTAATTTACTTATTCCTCCATCTTTAATTAAATCATTATAATTTAATATTTGTTCTAAAATATCTTCTTTATTATTTAGAACTAATAATTTATTATGATTTTTTAAAATCACTTTTACTAACTCTATTAAATTATTCAAACTAAAATTTATAATATAATTTTTATCTTCTAAACTATGATAAAAAAATTCTTTTAAAAATTCATTATTAAAATTCAATTTCACATCTTCATTAGTATTATTATTTTCTTCAAATCTATTCATTAATATTTGCTTAAAATTAATACAAAATCCGGCATTATTTTTAAAAACTTTTTCAAATTGTTTATTCATTTCATCTTCAGGTAATTCATTACTTTCATTGGCAGTTAAATAATGAAAACAAAAACGAAAAGCATATGCAATTGAATAAAAATTATCATAACAATTATCCATAAATTGCTTATAAATATTTTTATCAATATTCAAACTTGCATCTAAAGCAATATTTTGAGCAGGATTTTCTAAAAATTTTAATAATCTACTAAAAACTATGCATGTAAATTTTTTACTCAACCAATCATAAATTAATTCAGTGTCTTGAGTGATCGTTTTAAAAACTTTAATAATTTCATTTATAAATAAATAATAAATTGGAGGTAGTTTAAATAATGGTTTGTATTTTAATGAATTTTGTATAGTAAATAAATTACTTTTTTCTAATGAACTTAGATGTAATATATCATTAGAAAAATAATCAAAAATTTTCATAATTTTATCAACTCGAGAATTTCTTAAATAATTAGTTAAATTAATTGGTTCTGGACTATCATTTTCAGGATTTCGTTTTAATAAAAAGTCATTTTCACATTCTTGTGGTGTTTCAACACTGGAAAAAATTTGACTAACAATTAACATTCCAGCTATATCTTGTCTTTTAACGAAGTCTCTATCTGATTTGAAGAATAATTTACAAATTCTTCCAAATAAATTAAAATCTTCTGTTTCATTTGTTATTTTATGATAAATTTTATAATCATTTAATGATTTTAATCCGGCTAAATCAAATTCAAGAATTCCTTTACAAACTGTGATTAATAATAATTGAGAGTATCTATCAGTTTTTATATTTATGAAGATTTGTTTGATAATTCGGTAAAGTTCTTGATCTGAAAATAATTTTTTTTTATAAATATTTAATAAATAACAAGGATGTGTATGTAATAATGAAAGTAAAGCACGATAATTTGGTTTAAATTTTATAAATTCATTTGGAAATTTTTGATAGTTTTTCGTAAAAGATTTAAATTTTAAATTTAAAGGTTCACCATGAAATTTAAAAAAAAATAAATTTTTTATTGCTTTGTAACGAATTTTTGCGTTATTTGATTTATCAAGTAAAATTTTATATTCAGCTAAAATATCTTTCATTCTTTTTATAAAAAGATTTTCATTGTCTTGAATTTTAATTTCCATATCTTTAAATTCAGGTCTAATCACAGTTTCTCTCGCTTTTGAAAATACATTTTCATTTTCATCATTTAATTCATCATCATTTTCATTATCATCTTGTTTTCTACTAGATAAAATATTTGGTTTTATTTGAATTGAAGAAGATTTTAATTTTCCATCATTTTTTGATTTTTTAATTCTTGTATCTATTTCAATAATATCTCCATTATGAAGTGAATTATTTAAATCTTGAGTTATATTATTTTCGTTATTTTGATTATTACTATTATCATTTGTTTCTTCGTTTGGATCATTGTGTTTTTTTATTAAATTTTCTATAACATCTAAATCATCTTTATTTTTATTATTTTCAAATATTTCATTAAATTTTACAACGTTGCTTGGATTTTCTACAAAATATTTTTCTATATCAATTTCAACATTTGTGTTTTTTTCTTGAGAATTATTATCCATTTTAAATCCATTTTGCTGAAACTCTTTATTTTGAAAAGCTAATTTATTCATAACATTACTTCCCCAAGTAAATAATTTTCCATTTTTACTAATTGCAGCAGCATGATTCAACCCTAATTTTACTTTTTTAAACTGATCAACAATCATTCCTTTTCCTTTCGCTTTTCTTCCAAAAAATTTCCCAATATTAATTAATTCATTCTTTGGATTTGATATAAAATAACATATTCCTTCACCAACAGCCAAATCTTCAATATTATAATTAGTAATTAATGTCGGAAATATTAAAGGAATCACACTTTCTAATGGATATTCATCTCCGAATTTATGTTTTCGCGACACATCTTTTATATTTGAAAATAATTCATGTTGACATAAACCCCACATATAAAGTTTATATGAATTATTATCTATACTTTCTGATTTATTTGAATAATCCTTTATAAGTGCAGCACTTGTATATTTACTAGCTCTTAGTTTAACATCGGATTTATATTTTATTTCAAAATAAGGGAGCTCTACTCGTATTGGTTCATAATGATTTTTACCTGTTTCATCTCCATCTCCTAATTTTCCAAACATTCCATTACCAACTGCCATAATATTATATAAGTTATTACTATCTTTTTGAAGTAAAAGTAGGTGGGTTGACCCACATGCTATTTTTTCAACATCATCCCAACCCATATCTCTAGGATTTAATTGTTTATTTATATGGTAACTATTTTGAAGAAAGGGTATGTCTCCAAATATCCATACCCTACTTTTTCCTCCCATAGTTAGAACCACTGAATAATTTTCACATGCATATGCTTTTTTAGCTCCAATATGACTAATAGATTCTAATAATTTCGCATTTGATATATCAATAGAATGTGAGGTATATCCTAAACCTAATTGACCCTCTAAATTTCTACCTGCCACATATACTTCTTTTGATGATGTTATCATAACTATGTGATTTGCTCCTAAACCTACTGAAACTACTTTTGTTCCTTTTGGTTGAATAGTATTATAACATAACTCAATGTTTGGTTGAGATACTTGATATATATTTGACCCGAATGTATATAAATCTCCATTTGTTATAACTACTGCTGTATTATTTTGACCACAAAAAATAGATTTTATTTCTTTTATATCTCCTAATTTTGTTTTATATTTTTTTTCCTTATATGCATTTGGTTTAAAACCTTCTGATATATTTTTTAAAAATTCATAAGGGTCATTTGTTATTGAAATTTTATTATCTTTTGCATTTTTATTTTTTTTTAATTTGGTATTTATTATATTTTCATCAAATTCATTTTGTTCTTCTGAATCGGAATTTTCTTCTTTTTGTAATTTTAAATTATGTTCATCTATCACAGCTTGAAAAATATTTTTTAATCTTAAATCAATATTACTTTTCAATTCATATTCACCTGCTTTATAAAAATTAACTTCATTATTTTTTAAAGTACATATTCCAAAAAATCTACTACCTACACAAAAACCTAAACATTTATCATTCAAAAGATTAATTTTAAATTTAACTAATTTACTTATATTTAAATCAACTTTATAATCTGAAACATCTTTATTATTTAAATCATTATTATTATTATTATTAACAAACTCATTCGAAAATATTTCACCTAAAGTTTGTATACCAAATCCATATAATGTATTTTTATTAGTTAAAACAAGCAACGTAAAATATCCACATTTAATATGAACTACTTTAACTCTTTTTGGAAAAACATCTTTAACTTTATTAGGAATTTTAGTATTAACTCCTTCATTTTGTCCTAATCTATTAAATTGAGGGTTCCCCCATGTAAATAAATTCCCATCAACAGTACAAAAAGCACTATAATTATCTCCTGCATCGATTTGAATAATTTGTTCAATTGCATCTTTAATAATTATATTTTTTGGTTCAAAAGCATCTATTGTATTATCTAATCCCAAACAACCATTTGAATTACATCCCCAAGAATATAATGTGTTTGTATTATCTAATGCTAAACTATGTCTTGCTCCGCAACATATTTTAGTAATAATTGTGTTTGGATAAGGAAAATTAACTTTCATTAAATTACATACAAATTTTCTTAAACGATTTCCTGTTGCTCCTTTTGTTCCATCTCCTATTGCATAAATTTCTCCTTCAATTGTTAATAATAACATGTGGTTATTTCCTATTGCGATTTGTTGTAATGGAAGAATCAAATTTGGTAATTCAAATGATAATGTTTTGTTATAAAAGGTTTGAAAAGATTTTTTTGATTCGAGATTTAAATTTCTGTAAAATTGTTTTGCAAAATCACCTAAAACAATTAATTTATTTGTATAAATACTATCGAGATTATGTAAAATTTGATAAAATTTAAAAATATTTATTTTATTTCCTATAATAATATCATCTAATTTTAAATTATTAATTAAATCTTTATATGTTTTTTCATTTTTTTTTTCGAGTAAATCTAAAATTTTTTCTTCAAAATCCATGAATAACATTAAGCAACCAAAATAAATTCTTTCTTTTTTATCATTTTCATTGTTGTATAAATTTTCTGGAATAATTAATAATTTATCATCATAACTTCTTAAAAATTCATTTTGGAAATTTTTTAAAAAATAACTTTGAAATGTTTCTTTTTTATTTTTTAGATTTGTTTTTATTTCATTAAAAATGTTTTTAAATTCTAAATATCTTCCTGCTAATTTTTTATCATCTTCACTTTTTAATAAAATAGCACAAGAATTTTTATAAGAAGTTATTTGAACTGGTTGATAATATTTTAAAAAAGGATAATATGAAATAGTAAGATCATTATTTATTTTTTCTTTAATTAAATTATGTAAATTAAGTTGTTTCAACTCAATTTCAGTTGATTTGTGATTAATAACTAAATTATGTTCTATAGATAAATCAAAAGGAGATTCATCACAAGGAATTAAGTTATTTAACATTGAACCATGAAAATAAACTTCGTTTTCAGGAGGTAAATCAGGGTCAGGAGAAGAACTAGTAGAAAAAAATCCAATATATGAATTTCCTGCAGTCATTTTTTCTAAATCATTTTCAAAATTAGAATTTTCATTTTCTTTTGGAAATGACATTTTTTTGTTTATTATGTATTTAATTATTAATATTAATAATAAATATTAAAATAATTATTTTTTTATATTTTATTTTAAGGTGATTTATATAAAATTAAAAATATTTTTTAAATATAATAGGTTCATATAAAAATATAATATTATCGAAATAAATTCTTTAGAAAGAAATTAATTAATAATCGAAATAAAAAAATAATTATTATTTTATAAAATTTCCAAGCAAAAATTACAATTTCATATATGAAAGATGGAATGGAGAAGGAATAGGTATAAAAAAAATTAAAAGGATATATATAGTTCTTTACCTATAGTTCAATTAATTAAAATATGAGAAGAATTTTTAAACAATTGAAATAATCATCATAATATTAATTTTATTTGAAAATAATAAATCAAGCTTAAGTTTAGAATTTAGAGCAAATATGTTTTTTGAAGAATATTAATTAATATACTGTTGAAGTAAGTATTATTCATATTATAGATACTAAAGGAAATTATTATTTTATCCCTTATTATTTTATTAATTTGTGTATCAAAAATTTGATGATAATAGTAATAAATTAGAAAATAATAATAACAATTTAACAAATAAAAATAATGATAATTAAGTAAAAAAGAAAAAATTAGATATATTTGAAGTATTAAAAAATTTTTTGAATATAAATGTTTTTATAGTGTTTAAATATATAAGTCAATTATAATTTTTAGCTTATTAAATAAAATATAATTAATATAAATAATTTTATTAATATCATGTATATATAACATATAAAAAAAAATAAATTAACTAATATTAATTAAATAAATATTATCATTATTTTTTTTTAAAGCAAAATTATTATGTAATAAAACACTGTTACTTCTTGTTATAGCTCCACTACATGTTATTTCAATAGAATTTTTAGAATCGTAAATGTTTTTAATTGGAATTTTATTTATAAATCTCGAATTATAACTTTGTTCATTTGAATTTCTGACACTTTTTGAATTTCTATATCTAATACTATTCGAATTATTATTATAATTAATATTTAAAACATTTATTTTATTTTTTAAATTGATAATATCTTTTTGCATTTCCATATTCTTAATTTTAATTTCAATTAAATTAATTCTTTTATTTTGAGAATTAATAATATTATTACTTATTGAGTTATCATACAATTTATTATCAATTGATTTATTTAATTTTTCATTAAATTCTTCTAATTGTTTATATTTTTGTTTTAATATATTTATTTTTTTTTCAATTTTATTTTCATTTTCAAGGAAATTTTTTAGACCATTGTTTAATTCGCTTAATTTTTCTTGATAAATTAACTTTAATTTTTCTAATTTATTTGTGTTATTATTTACTTTTATATTGAATTTATCAAATTCTTTTTTTAATAAAAAAGAATCTTCCTTTTTATATTTTAAATTTTTTTCAATTTTTTTTCTTTCAATTTTTAGTTCATTTAAAGTATTTTGTTTTGAATCAACTAATTTTAAGAAATCATGAAATTCATTAGTAAAAGTACTACAATATTTTTCAATTTTATTTTTATTTAATAAAAAGCTATCCTTTAAATTTTTTATATAAATTAAATAATCTTTTAAAAATGTATTATATTGTTTATGATACTTTAATTCTTTTTTTAAATCAAATATTAAACTTTTATATATTATATCAGTAGATAAACTCTTAACCAATTTTTTTGATTCTAATTTTGTTAATTTTTTCTTTTTAAGCATCTGATATAATAAAATATTAATAACATTATTTTTTATTGGTTTTTTATTATTTTTTTCATTAACATTTAATTTACACTTTTTATTTTTTTTATAAATAATATCTGAACTATTACTTTTATTCATATTTTAATTTTTTCTCTATAAATAAATTAAATAATATTTATTATATTAATAAAAATTTTTATTAAAATAAAATTAATAATTAATATAAAAATTTAATAAAATAAATTAAAATTATTTTTATAAATTTAATTTATTATATTAATCCGAATCCTTCACTATAATTAATAGCTATAGTTAAACATTTTTTTAATTTTTCTTTATTTTGATAATCAGGAATTAATAAAACATTAAAACAAGTATGAGATGTTGGTAATTTATCACTATCTGGGCCCATTCTTCCAATAGTAATTTCTAAATATCCTAAGCCATTTATAGGAGCTCTATCACAACCTGTTACAAAAAATAAAAATTTTTTTTTCTCTTCCTCAGTAAATTGAAATGCAATTTCCCAAAAATCAACTATTGTTTTACTATCTTTTGTAAAACCATCTTCATATTTAACTGCTTTTTTAAGTTCATGAAAATCTAAAATTTGATTTCCACATATAATTAATTCCAACTCTTCAGGTGATAAAAAAGAATTATATTCTTCTAAACATACTTTATAAAATCCGTTTTTAAAGTATACAAAAAATTCATCTATAGATAAATTAAAATACCAATTTAAATATAAATCAATATATTCTTTTTTATTTGAATTATCAATAAAAATATTTTCACCATTTGGTTTTAACGGGATTATTATTTTTTCTCCAAATTTTTCAGTTGTAACTGTAAAATTCATATAAATATTTTTTATTACATTATCATCATCAGTGGATAATAAAAATTTTAAATTTTTATAAATATCTGGTTCAACTTCTTTTAAATCTTCTAAATCATAACTTCTTCCTAATAATTTTTTATATATAATTAAAGGAAATTTAACATCTAAAATAGTATTATTGAACATAGCTAAACCTAAAATTACTCCAATTAATTCAAATTTAATTTTTGGTTCAAATGAATACATATTAAACCAAAATAATCTTGTTTCATTATTATATTTGAACATTCCATAATTTGGATCAAATAATTTTCTAACTAATAACATAAAAAATTCCTTACGAACTCCACCTTCATCAACTCCTTGTTCTCCAATAAACTTTACTTTTAATGGTTTACGTAAATTTTTTTCTTCTCTTGAAACTGTGTTCATTGTATCTTCAATAATATTTTCTCTATGAATTTTAATTTCAAAAAACATTTTTTTTTCAAAAAATGAAATATCAAATAAATTTGAAATAATTTCTTCATTTTGTTTGAAAGAATTAAAATGTTGTAAAATATCGTTTTTTGCTGCTGGGTCAAAAAGCCATAAATAATCAATTAAGCAAAATTTTTTATTTTTGAATTTCATTTTTTTATTACTTATATAAATTTTACATTCTCTTTTGAAATTTAAATACTTACTCATTCCATCATTATAAAAACATCTATATGAAATAATATTTAATTTATCATTAAAGTAAAAAAATATTTTAAATATTTTAACAAAATTTTGTAAAAGATTTTCCATTTGTTTATTTAATTTATAATCCTCATCATCACTAACACTTCCAATATTAAATAAAATTAAAGTTAAAAAATTTTGACAATTACTTACTATATCTTTAAATTTTTCTGGAAAATTTTTTAAATTTGAAAAAGAGTTTAATAAATTGTTTTTAAAATAATTATTTTTAATTTTTAAATTATTATTATCAGTGAAAATAATTTTAAATTTATTATTAAAAATTTCTTTGAGTTTTTTTTTAATTAACATAAAATTATCAAAAAAAATTAAAAATTCACTTGCATTTGTTTCAGTAAAATAAAAATTTGGATGTGATATTATATAAATAAGTTCATTAATTAAATATGAATATAAATATAAAATAATATTTTCATTTTGATTATATTCATCGAATTCCTTTTTTTTATTTAATAAATCAAAGAAAGTTTTATTATATTTATTAAAATTTTTTAAATCATTTTCTATAGAAATATTTTGATTATTTGCTTTGGTAAAAAAATCAGATATTTTTTTTAGATTCAATGTTAATTTAGGAAAAACATTTTCATTTTCATTTATATTAATTTTATCATCAAAAAAATTAAAATTATGATTAATATTTTCATCTTCAAATTCTTTAAAAAAATTTTCTATTTTTTCTGTTTCATCAAAATTTATACATTGAAAATTTTCAACTCCATTTTTAACTAATTTTAATACTTCTGTTAAAATACTTTTTTTATCTGAGTTTTTATATTTTAACTTACAATATATATTTTTACCACAATAAATATTATAACAAAAATTTCTTTTGCATCCTAAATTTATTTGATTAAAAAGATTAATGGTATCTTGTTTTAATTTTTTTTGAATTTCTTCTTTATTTATTTGAATATTTGAATTATTTTTTTGTTGATTTGATTCTTTATTTGACTGATTATTATTATCAGGTTCAATTTCCATTTTTTAAAAAATTTTTAATTTTAAATAAAAATAAATTAAAAATAGAAGAGAATTAATACTATTTAAATAATAATTTAATAATTTTTTTATTAATATTTAAATAAAATTTATATTTATAATATAATTTGATTATATTAAAATTGGGGATTGGGGATTGGGGATTGGGGATTGGGGATTGGG
>JAEEGK010024176.1_pt1 | contig 12618 bp, 8 predicted proteins | sample 8958771 | NCBI WGS metagenome assembly JAEEGK01 (sample SAMN16246547, study PRJNA631951) | gut metagenome | biome: gut microbiome; feature: rumen; material: SC-attached | host: Bos | place: Iran: Karaj | collected 2018-10 | reverse complement strand
TAACGGTTCTTCGATTTTTGCCTCATAACAAGACTATACAAAACAGGGATTATCAACAGAGTAACAAAGGTACTCGAAATCAAACCGCCTACTACCGCAATTGCAATCGGGCGAACCATGCTTGCCTGACCTTCTGTTGCAAAACACATCGGGAGCATACCAAGAATTGTTGTGAGTGTTGTCATCAATACCGGGCGGAAGCGGCTCTTACCGGCTTCAAAGCAGGCCTTCTTAAGCTCGAGGCCGCGGCCAACAAGAATGTTCGTATAGTCTACGAGGATAATACCGTTGTTTACTACAATACCAATCAGCATGATAACGCCGACAGCAGTCATGAACGACAGGGCTTCCCCAATAATCTTATGAATCAAAATTACACCAATGATGATAAACGGCATTGTTGCAAGGTTGATTAGCGGCGCTTTGAACGACTCGTAAGTTGCGGCCATTACACCGAATACCAGAAGAATTGCCATAATCGCAATCTTTGCATAGAAGCCGTACTGACTCATTGTGTCCTGCCATGCGCCCTTGTAATTTACGATTACTGAATCAGGAACGATAATATTTTCCTGAATCATTGTTCTGATTTCTTCTTCAATTACGTTGTCGTTTTCTTCGGTGAGGTTGCTTGCACGAACGTGAATGATTCTCTTCTGGCTTTCGCGGTTGATAGAAACCGGACCGAGCCCCTTCTTAATCGAAGCGAAGTTTGCAACACTTACCATGCCGCCGTTGCCACGCACATAAATTGATTCAAGGTCATTAATTGACTTGCGGTCTTCCGGACGGTAAACAACAACTACGTTCAGGTTCTTTCCGTTGGTCTTGTAAGTACAGGCAGTTGAACCGTTAATCGCGTAGTTGATTTCGCGTGCGACGGTGGCGATGTCTACGCCCATACTGTAGGCGCGCTCACGATCAATCACAATTTCAACCTGAGGCAAACCTTTATCCATACTTACAGAAGGTTCACTGATTTTTTTATTCTGGGCAATTACATCCCGGATTTCTTCTGCAGTATCGAGGGCTGCATCAAGATCATCAGAAAGAAGAACAATATCAACACTGCTTCCCATCCATTGGCCGCGGAAGCCTTCACTGAAAGAAAGGCGGGCACTAGGAAATTCTGCAAAATGCTTACGAAGCTTGTTCTGCATAACCTCGGCAGAATCAATCTGCTTTGCAGTTTCAGGAAGGGCAATTGTGATGGAACCACGATTTGTATTTCTACCACCGATAGAAGTTGTAATTGTTTTTACACCCTTACACTCTTCTTTTGCATAAGCTTCAAGCGCCATTACAACTTCTTTGGTTTCTTCAAAAGGAGTTGCTGTTGCCATATTGATATTAAGTTGAACCTGATCATCACGGCCCGCAGGAATCTGATTAATCTGCATTGTTGGAATAAATGCAAAAGAAATAAAAAGAACACATACTGCAGCAATAATTGTTATCAGGCGGTTATCCAGAGCCTTCTGCAAAAGTTTTGTGTATAAACGAGTAAAGTACTGAATAACGCCTTCAAAAAATCCATAGATAGTTTTTAAAACAGGATTTCTCACAGGCTTTTCTTTACGGTTAGAAAGAGGAAGGAACTTTCCGGCCAGAACCGGTACCAGGAAGATGGCAACAAGCAGAGAAGAAACAAGGGCAATTACAATTGTAAAGATTGCAGCCTTGAACATCTGGCCCATAAAGCCAAGATCCTTGATAAAGAAAATAAATGGAAGGAATACACAGATTGTTGTGAGGTTTCCTGAAATTACCGACATGAGCATTTCCTGAGAACCAAGAACAGCAGAAGTACGAGGCTTGGCACCTCGCTGCCGGTAAGCGTAGATATTATCAATCATTACGATTGAGGCATCTACAATCATACCAACTCCCAGAATCAAACCTGTAAGAGTCATCATGTTCAAAGTTAGTCCGAACATACTCATTGCAAAAAGTGTAATGATGATAGAAAGCGGAATAGAAATTGAAATGATGATTGTAGACTTAAAGTTCTGCAGGAAGATAAAGAGAATGATTACCGCGAGAATAAGTCCCTGCCAGGCAGAATTAATAAGGGTACTGATTGTTTCGCGGATGGCATCAGTAGAATCCTGAATAATCTGCAGAGTTACATCCGGCGGAAGATTATTTTCTGCCTGCTCAATTTTTTTGTAAACATTATTTGCAACAGTAACAGAGTTTGCATCAGACTGCTTTGAAACACTTATGTAAACACCCTTTTCACCGTTGATAAAGGATTCCTGGGTTGTGTCTCCATATCCGATTGAAGCCTCGCCAATATCACGAAGACGGATACTGTAACCGTTTATTGTTGCAATAACTGTATCATTAATTTCATCAAGACTGGTATATTCACCGGTTGTGCGGACAATATAATTTTTATGACCTTCCTGAACCTTACCGCCACCCAGTTCCATGTTCTGACGGGAAAGAGCACCTGTAACGGTTGGCACAGTAAAGCCATAGGCTGCCATGCGGTTCTGGTCCAGTTTTACGTTTACCTGGGCGGCACGTCCACCGTAAACTTCAGCCTCACCTACACCATCAGCCTGCTCAAGAATACTTACAACATTGCTTTCGGCAATTGATTTAAGGTCATCTACAGAGCGGTTACCGCGGATAAGGATTCGCATGATTTCGCCGTTGTCTCCGGAAAAGCGGAAAATTGTCGGAGTTCCAGCATTGTCCGGCAGGGCTCGTTTTACACGGTCCAGCTTATCGCGGACATCGTTCATTGCGGCGGTAAGGTCTGTACCATATTCAAATTCAAGAGAAACGTTTGAAGAACCTTCGTTGGAAGTTGAAGTAAGATTCTTAAGTCCGTTTACGCTCATTACGGCACTTTCAATCAGCCTGGTTATAGATTTTTCTACAGACTCCGGGTCTGCATTCGGATAAGAAGTATTAATAGAAAGAGACGGATTTTCCATTTCCGGCAAAAGGGCTGTTGCAACATTGCTCAAAGTAAAGAGACCGACCATGCCGAAAAGTGCAAATACAATAAGAATGAGAACCGGATGTTCAAGGGTTTTGCGACTTAAACTCATTATTTTTTACCCTCTGGCTTTGGGCCTTTTTCACCACCTTTGTCTGCAGGTGGAGCGGCTTCTACAAACTCAACGTTACCGCTGATATCTCTTACCTTAGCGCCTTCGTACAAAGAAAGCATACCTTCGAGTACTACAACCTCACCGGCAGCAAGGCCATCAACAACCTGATTGTAGCCGTCTATACTCTTGCCTCGGGTAACCTTACGCTTTGTAACAGTAGAGTCGTCTTTTACAATGTAGAGATAATATTCATCGCTGTTTTCAACAAAGGCATCCTGCTGAATTACAGGGTAGCCGCCAAAATCAAGAGTAAAGAGTTTAACACGAGCAAACATACCGGCATTAACCTTGTCGTAGTGCTTGTCAAAATTCAAAATGATTTCTTTTGTACGGGTAGAAGGATCAACTACAGGAGAAATGCGCACAACCGAAGCCATAAACTTTTCTTCGCCGTAAGCCTGCAGGGTAATTACTGCTTTCTGGCCGATTGCGATGTCTGCTACATAGCGCTCCGGAACTTTTGCGGTAATCTGAAGGTTATTGATATCACCAATCTTTGTTATTACAGAGCTCATACTAACTTTCTGGCCGATTTTTACAGGAGAGGTAATAATACTTCCGTCGATAGGAGCGGTAACCGGGCTCTTTGCATAATAGCTTCCAGGTTCTGAAGGGTCGATATAGGCAATTACATCGCCGGCCTTTACAGAAGATCCGAGAGATACCAGCATATCAACAACCTTGCCCCCGATTGAAGGAAAAACTTCTATAGATTTCTGAGTTTCAATTTCGCCGTTTGTTAATACAAAATCAGTAATGGTCTGATTCTTAGCCACAACAGTACGAACTGCAGTTGCTGTCTGAGGACCACGACCTCCGCCCCAGCCCATGGCTCCACCGCCGCCATTTTTATTTCTTCCAAACTTCAAGATTGCAAAAATAATAACTGCAGTAACCGCAAGTATTGCAAGAACAATTATCAGGGTAGAAGCCGTCTTTTTACTTCCCTGATTCTCTTTTTCTACTTCCTTTACATAATCATTTTCGTTTTCTTTACTCATTTTATCATTCTGCTCCTAATTTACAAAAGAAATTATTCTATTCCTGATTTCTCCCCAGAGTTCCAAAAGGAAGACCAAGTGTGTTTTCAAGATCAAGCACAGCACTAATCAGATTATAAAGACCATATTCTCTGTCTGTTTTTGCCTTTAAAAGAGAATCAGATGTGCTCTGCAATGTAAGAAGGTCGCTTGAACCATGATTATAAGAAGTAAGAGTCATATCATAAGTTCTCTGAGCAAGATCCACATTGCGTTCCAGAAGTTCCAGTTGATTCTGTTTCTGCTGAATATTTTTAATACTGTTCTGAAGATTCAAAGATGCTGAAGTTTTTTCATTTTCCAGTTGAAGTTCAAGTTCTTTAATGCCTGCTTTAAGCTCAGCTATATTCGAAGCCCGGGTTGACCATGGAATAAGGCCATCCAGAGGAAGACTAACTGAAAGACTGATTGAATTTCCTGTAGTGCCCAGTTCATTAAAGCTTTTTTTTGTACTGTCTCCCGACTTTCCATAAGAATAGCTTGCACCAATGCTTGGACCATAGGCTGTAAATCTTTGAGCAAGCAGAGTGTTTTTCTGAAGTTCAAGACTGGCCTTACTTTTTTTGATAGAAGGCAGTTCTTCTACAGTCTGCGAAACAGAAATCTCGCCCTTTGGAACTGCAGCAGAAAGAGAGCCTTCCAACTGGATTTCTTCATCCTGCGGGATTCCAAGAGCCTGCTTAAATGAAGCAAAATTATTCTGATATGCTATTTCATCAGATTCAATAGTCGGGCGCTGGCTTTCGTAATTGTACTGAGACTGCAAAAGAGCCAGTTCAGAAAGCTGACCTCGATTATATTTATCGCGATTGTTTTCATATCTGATTCTGGCAGTCTCCATATTTCTGCGGGAAAGATTTATTTTTTCCTGGGTATAAAGCAGATTATAAAAAAGCTTACGAACACTTACTTCAACTTCCCGAACTGCATCTTCATAAGAGGTTTTACCATTTTCGTATCTAAGCTTTGCATCTTTTATTGAAGTATAAAGGGCTGGAGTTAGTGTAAGTCCAAGTCTAACCTCTGCATTATATGTAAAATCAGGTGAACTTGCCATCTTTTTTTCCAGAGGAATCTGCATACCGCCACTCAAACTTGCAGAAGGTCCTACGCTGCCCCAAGAAAAAGTATTTTTTCTTTTAAGGGTATTCAGTTTACTTTTCTGTATTTTTATTGAAATATTGTTATCTGTAGCAAGAAGAACTGCTTCGTCTACTGTAATTTTTCTGATTTTTGCTTCGTTCTGCTGGGCAGAAAGTTGAAAAACAAAAAATATTGCTGTAAGAGTTACTAAAATACGTTTCATATAATTTCCTGTTTTAATTATACTAAAATAACAAGCATTTTTATAGAAAATTACTGTAAATTTTTAGAATTATCTGTTATTTTTTATATAGGGTGAAAGTATGAGCAGCGATAAAACATTTGAATCTGACATGAAAAATCCGGCTGCCCTTCTGGAAGAGTTCTTTTCTAAACACGAATACCTTTCTCCGGAAGAAAAAGAGGCAGTTTCAAAGGCATGGACTCTCCTTGTTTCAAAAGCAGGCGACAGAGTGCGCGAATGCGGAAAGCCTTACTATCTCCACCCCCTCAGAGTTGCAAACATTCTTGCAGAAAGCAAGCTGGACAGCCCTACCCTGGTAGCAGCAATTCTTCATTCAATTAAAGATTTTGATGTAAGTGATGAAGAGATTGCTAAAGAGTTCGGCGAAAACATCAGTAAAATCGTTCTTACAGTAAATAAGATTCTCAACCTGCCAATAAACACAAAGACAATGCATCAGTCAGACGCCATCCGTAACATGCTTTTTGCAATGTGCGATGACGCCCGCATTATTCTGATTACTCTTGCAGACCGCCTCGACCGAATCCGCAATATCAAGAGCTTTACTGCGGCAGACCAGCATATGATTGCCCAGGCGGTAATTGAAATCTGGGCTCCTCTGGCAGACCGTCTTGGAATGCAGGCAGAAAAAAATGAGTTTGAAGATTTGAGCCTTAAATATACTAACCCTTCTGTTTTCCAGCAGATAAAGGCTATTGTTTCTCAGAAAAAGGATGAACGCGCAAGCTATCTTGAAAAGGCCGTAAACAGTATTTATAAATCTGCAGATAAGATGGGCATGAAGATTGAGATTCAAAGCCGAGCGAAACACTTTTATTCAATCTATCAGAAAATGAGAAAGCGCAATAAGGAAGCAGGTGAACTCTTTGATCTCCTGGCCCTGCGTATTCTCTGTAATACTCCCGCTGAATGTTACACCCTCGTAGGAATTGTACATGGCCTTTGGAAGCCGCTGGATGGTCGTTTTAAGGACTACATCGCTATGCCTAAGGCAAACGGCTATCAGTCTCTGCATACCACTGTTATGTGCGAAGGAAAACCTCTTGAGATTCAGATCCGTACCCATGACATGCACAATATGGCAGAACACGGAATTGCGTCTCACTGGCTCTACAAAAAGGGAAGCTCACGTGAGCTGGTAGAAGAAGACCGCCTTGCCATTTACAACAAACTCCAGCAGTTTAAAGACAGCCTCACAGAAGGCAACAATTTTGAAACTCTCAAGAATGAACTCCTTGGAGATGAGATTTATGTTTTCACTCCAAAGGGCGATGTAAAAAAACTTCCTATGGGAGCGACTGCAATTGACTTTGCCTACTCTGTTCACTCAGCTGTAGGTGAAAAAATTATTGCGGCTAAGGCTGATGGAAAAATTATTCCGTTGTCGCGCCCGCTGCAGAATACTCATATTATCGAAGTAATTACAAATCCGCAGGCTCATCCTACAGAGTCTCAGCTTAAGCTTGTCAAAACAACTAAGGCTCACCAGAAAATTCACAGCTGGCTTATGGCAAACGATCCTACCTTCAGTGAACGACTTGCGCTTAAGGCAGAAGAGCAGGCAAATGCCGCTGGAATAGAAGGAACTGTAGGACTGGCAGGCGGCGGTGCTACACACTTTAACCGCGTAAAAAAATCTCGTCCTAAAAAGGGAAAGCAGGAAGCGTCTCTCGAGCAGAAGCCTCGCAAAAAATGTGGTGTGCTTGTACAGGGAGAACGCCGCGTACTTTACAACCTTGCTCAGTGCTGTAAGCCTGAATATCCGGATTTGATTGCAGGTTATGTTACAAGAACTAAGGGTGTTTCTATTCACCGAGCCGACTGTCTCATCTACCAGCGCATTCCTCACAAAGAAGAACGCAGTGTAGAAGTTGCCTGGGATTCAAAAGAAAACCAATAGACTTTTCTCAGGGCTCTGGGCTTAAGCCCTAGTCCATAAAGGTGCCGTTTGCTTTTCCCGCATCCTCATCTATATGAAGAACAACCCAGGCTTTATTGTAACGAAGAGACGGACAGACATATTCATTAAAGCCTATAAAATTATTTCTGCTGTAATGATTATGTCCTGCCAGATAAGCTTTTACATTATTTTTTGCAAACATATCAATTAAAAGATTTCTTTCTGTTGTCTCACCAAGACCTATACCAAGCACACGGAATTCTGTAAGCGGATAATGTGTAAATACAACCTTTGGATTCGGGTCCTTTGAAATTTCTTCTTCAATAAGATTATACTGATTTGGACAGATTCTTCCCGAAGCAGTATCTAACGCATACCAGGAAAAGCCTGAAGTCTGAAATTTATAAAATGAAGTATGAGGATAACAGGCATCTTTCCAGTTATCCCAATGCCCCTGATACAAATCATGATTTCCACAGACATTAAAAATCATTTTTAAGCCATACTGATTTTCAAGTATTTCACAAAAGGCAAGATATTCTTCATATTCCTCAGGCTTTCCAAAATCTGCCGCATCGCCAAGGCTGAGTACAAACTTTGGTGCTTCCCCCGTTCCTTTTACAGTATCAAGCCAGTAATATAAAGAATCAAATGGGGCTTTTTCTCTGGTTGAACCAAAATGCAAATCGGTAAGAACCAGAACATTATAACGGCCGCTAAGACTTGAAATGTTTGCATCCTTAAAATCTGAATCACTTGAATCTGTGATCTGCAATAATGTCTTAGCTCTAAAATCAACATCATTTCCATCATAAAATGGGTTCCAGCTTCCATAGCAGGAAACCATCAAAAGTGAAAAACTTAATATCAGAAATACACGTAACTTTTTCATCAGAAATAAACCTTCGTACCAATATCCAGAATACATTCATTCAGACTGACTGCACTTACAACCATATCTATAAACTTAAATGTAAGGGCAATATCAAAATCAAATTCTTTACGAGGCCGGTAAGTAACCCCACCCTTAAAGAAAGCTGTTCCAAAAAGAGGATAATCAAAATAATCAACTGTAGAAAAACCTGCAAAGAGAGAAAGCTTTTCTGTAAAATTCCATCTGGCCTTATAATCCAGAAATAAACATGGATTTACAATAGCCGGCTTTTTATCTTTAATTGAATCGATGGTTGCAATTTTCAGCTGCAGACCAAAAGCAAGGTCCATATTAAAAAAATCTGTGCTGCACCATTTGAACTTAGTTGAAAAAAGAAAATCATTTTCAGAAAAGGTTTCATAATATCTGTAAAAATGGTGGGTAACTCCAACTCCAAGCCTGAAGCGGTTAAACAAAAGCGGCATATAGCTTATCTTATTTGTAAAATCAAATTTAGAATCCTGAAAGGCATAACCGGTATCAAAACACAGTTCCTTCATATCAACACACACATTCTGACTGAAGCGTACCGGACCAGACCTCATATCCTGCTTAATAGCTCCGGCAATTACGGCAGATATTGTGACTTCAGGTTTTTCAGGCGTAAAGAAGATTACTGTCTGACAAAAGCTGTAAAATGCTGCAAAAAAAATCAGGTATAAACTAAGTAACACTCTCTTCATTTTATTTTATCTTCCTGTATCGCGGATTTTTCCTTCTACATAATCCGGATCAAGGGTACGTAAAAGGGTTGCCTGTGGCAGTATGTGATTTACATAAATTACAGTAGGATGTCCATCGCAGGTCCAGTTGAGTTTTAAGCCAGTCTCGCTGCTTATGATTTCCCATTCTTCAGGGGCAAGTGTAAGGCTGCAGAATTCCGGAGAAACAAACTCAATGGAGTCGCCGGCTTTTATCATGTTCATGGCTGTAATTGTATACATATGCCAGCCATCTTTCTTTTCAAAGCTGATGATACGGCGGTCCGGATGAACTTCGTAATCTTTCAGGCGGGCTTCGCGGGCCTGAGGGTGCATTTCTTCCAGTTCTTTTTGAGAAGCTTCGAAGCGTTTGCTGCCTTCTGCAAGAAGGGCGTCAAACTCAGCAGGGCTAAGTTCTTCGCCAATTTCTGCAGCAAGCTGATATTTACTGTCACTGGCACCTGTTGTAGTTTCGTCGGCATTTGCCTTGTTATAGTAAAAGCCCGTTGTACTTTCGCGGTGGGCAACATTATCAAGTTCTGCAATATATGGAGCAGCCTCTTCCTGACTGAGTTTACCTTCCAGGGCATCCAGTGCTTTACGGTAAGCGCGGGTAACCATTGCCACGTAGTAAACGCTCTTCATACGGCCTTCAATTTTAAGGGAATCAACTCCTGCGTCACGAAGGTCTGCCAGATGTTCAATCATGCGAAGGTCTTTAGAAGAAAGAATTGCGGTAAAACCGTCACCTTCAAAAACAGGGAACTTTTCGCCGGGGCGCTGTTCCTCTTCAAGAGTAAGAAGTCCGCTCTGAGCAAGAGCTCGAGCTGCTTCAAGATTTTCATTTCCAGCTTTTCCGTCCACCTTAAAGTTCCAGCGGCAGGTATGAGAGCAGAAACCGCTCTGAGCTGAACGCCCGGTAAGGTAAGCACTCATAAGGCAGCGGCCTGCATAAGCAATACACATTGCACCGTGAACAAAAGTTTCCAGCTCCATATCAGGAACAGCGTCCTTTATGCGGCGAATCTGTTCTATTGAGATTTCGCGGCCAAGAACTATGCGGCTAAAGCCAAGGCTCTTGTACATCTTAACAGCTTCACTGTTTACGCAGCTTGCCTGTGTACTCAAGTGCAGCTGGGCATTCGGAAACTCCTTCTGCAAAAGAGGAACTATACCAATATCCTGAACAATAAAAGCGTCTATAGGATACTGGCGGAAATAATCGATATTCTGTTTAAGGGCATCAATTTCTTCATCGTGAAAAGAAATATTGAGGGCACAGTGAAGGCGGCGGCCAGGAAACTGTTCTTTAAGAGCCTGAACCTTTTTATATTCGTCCTCATAAAAATTGTCTGCTTTTACACGAAGGGAAAATTTCTTTAAGCCGATATAAGAAGCATCTGCTCCGTAAGCATAAGCATAATATAATTTTTCAACATTGCCGGCTGGCGATAAAAGTTCCATAAGACACCTCCGTCATCCTGAACTTGTTTCAGGATCTACGCCTCCGATCTCAGACTATGTTCAAGTCTTGGTTTATTTTCTATCTGCACTGCAGAAGCCGCTTCAGTACCTTCTGTTACAACCTTACCAACTTTATCCAGAGCAAGGTGTGACTCGTGAAGATATTCATCTGCCATCTGGAACATAAACATCATATCCGGCCAGATATCAAGCACACATTCATTTCCCGAAGCTCGCAGGTTGTCACAAAACTCTTTTGCATCATCCAGAAGAATTTCTTTTCCACCCATCTGAATAAACACCGGAGGAAAATTCTGAAGGGCATCATCTCCTGCAAGCAGAGGAGAAACCATAGGACTTTTTGTATTTGATTCGTAAGTATAAATTGAAGAGCTCTTGCGCAAAACGTCGCCACTCATTACTTCATCGCTGATTTTCTTTGTCTGAATCAGCTTTGAACATTCAGACACATCAAGCCATGGAGAAAATAAAATCACCTGTTTTATGCAGGTACGGTAGCGCTCACGTAAATTAAAAATAAGTGAACAGGCTATTGGAGCGGCAGAAGAGTCGGCTGCAACAATGATTTCAGGCAGCTGAGGCTTTGCTCCCTTTTCTGCATTTAAAGAGCAGGCAATCTGTTCTTCTGTAAAAAGTGATTTGAATACGTTCTGAATGTCTTCGTTTGCAGCAGGAAATGGAAAAGCAGGAGCAAGACGATACTCAGGCACAACTACACGGCAGTAACATTTTGTTGCAAGGGAAGCACAGAAGCTTGCATAAGCCGCACGTGAACCGCCTACAAAAGAGCCTCCGTGAATGTAAAGCATTACTCTGTTTGAAGAATAGATCTCCGGTGCCAGAACATCGCATTCTACATTGCCGTATTTATATTCAGTGCGCTCAACTCCGTTTGGAAGGAATACAGTTTTAAAGCCTTCGTCGAGTTTTGCGCGGAAAGTGTCTACATTTGATTTTGATCCAAAGGTAAGCAGCTTAAGCTTTTTTATTGCGCCTTTGCGGTCGTTTTTGTTTTCCATAGCTGATTATTATAGCAAAAAGTCTCGTCTTCTGCTACAATGTCGCAAAATAAGAAAACTCAGGAGGATATTCTATGCCAATTAAAATTCAGTCAGATTTACCAGCATGTTCAATACTTGAAAAAGAGAATATCTTCGTCATGACCGAAAAACGCGCTATGGAGCAGGACATCCGTCCTCTTAAGATTGCAATTGTAAATCTTATGCCTAACAAGGAAGTTACCGAAACCCAGCTTCTGCGCCTTTTGGGAAACACTCCCCTTCAGATTGAAATCTCCCTTGTTCACATGGAAAATCACACAAGCAAAAATACTGATGAAAGTTACCTGGACCGTTTTTACATTCCTTCCAGCGAGCTTTATAACCAGAAGTTCGACGGCATGCTGATTACCGGCGCCCCTCTTGAACAGATTGATTTTGAAGAAGTTGATTACTGGGACGAGCTTTGCAAAATCATGGACTACGCAAGACAGAATGTTTTTTCTACCCTTTATTTGTGCTGGGGCTGCTTTGCGGGTCTTTATCATCATTATGGAATACCAAAACACGGGCTTGAAAGAAAGATGTCCGGCATTTTTATGAATGAACGCTGTGTAGAAGGCGATCCTCTGCTGCGAGGTTTTGATGACACCTTCCCTATTCCACAGAGCCGTCATACAACTCTTGTAAAAGAAGATATTTTAAAACATCCGGAATTGATTATTCTTGCAGAAAGTGCAGAAGCTGGTGTTACAATTTTGAAATCAAAAGACAACCGCGAAATCTTTATGACCGGCCATCTTGAATATGATACTATGACTCTGGCTCAGGAGTATTACCGCGACACCGACAAAGGAATGAAGGTGCCGCTGCCAAAGAACTACTTCCCGACCAATAACGTAAACCGAATGCCTACAAGTTACTGGCGGGCAACGGCGCACCTTTTCTATTCAAACTGGTTGAATTATTACGTTTATCAGGCTACGCCGTTTAATCTTTCGTCTATTAAATAAACAAAAGCCAATAACACGTCCGAAAAAAAGCCCATTATCTACGCGGCTGTGACTACGCTGACAGCCAGTCA
>JAEEGK010024174.1_pt1 | contig 12619 bp, 11 predicted proteins | sample 8958771 | NCBI WGS metagenome assembly JAEEGK01 (sample SAMN16246547, study PRJNA631951) | gut metagenome | biome: gut microbiome; feature: rumen; material: SC-attached | host: Bos | place: Iran: Karaj | collected 2018-10 | reverse complement strand
TTCTTTTTTTGCGCATTTCAATTACACATTATTAGATGTTCACTCTTGTTCTTTTTTATACAACTGACAAATGCTTTGCTTTGCAGTGTGAAAAGACTTCTTGCGCGGCGGATCTGGGTCTGTTTTTTCGGAGACTCCGGACTGAGGGGGTAAAAAGGACTTGTGAAAGAGAGACATGAACATTATACTGTATCAGGGAAATAATGAAGCAAAAGGGAGCTTTTTTAATGGCAAACAATATGAAAAACCGCATTATCGCGCTTCTTTTGACGATCGTGGCAGTCCTTTGCTGCGCCTGCTCTTCGGAGGAGACCGCTGCTCCTGTGGAACCCGTGACGGATGAAGAAACGGTCGAAGATACAAAGCATGAGGAGATTACGATCCTGTTTACCGGCAATCTCATGGGAGAAGCCAAAACAGAAGCGGATCTGAAAGCGGTATCGGAACGTGCGGAAGAGCTTAAAAAGTCAGACATACTTGTGGATATCGTTGACTGCGGAAACCATGTGAGTGCGGACGGGTCGGCTTCTTTGGAGACGGCTCTGGGGACGTTAAAGGCCATGCGTTCGGCAGGATACAGTCATGTCGTTCTTAACGGTCATGAGTTTGATTTCGGGATCGACGGTATCAGGCAGATGCTCGCTGCAGAGGGACCCCGCAGCATGTCCTGCAATTTCCGTTACAGCGGTTTCTCGGATGACATCACAAAGGAAGTGGCTCGATTTGATGTGACCGAGATCGGAAGTGTCAGGATCGGATATGTGGCCGTTACGGACATAGCGGTGCAGAACAGCCACAGCGATTTCTTTATTGAGGACGGACGTATCGCCTACAGTTTCTGCGGCAGATCGAGCTCGTTCCTCGCAGATACGATTCAGAACAGTATCAATGCCTGCAAAAGCGAAGGTGCCGATATAGTCGTGGTCATCTCCGGACTTCGCTCGGGTGAGACCGCCAACATTGTAGACCTGGCACAGCAGACCACGGATGCGGATGCTTTTATCTGCTCCTACGAAGGCGAAACCGAGCCGATGGACAGTGTAGTCCTTAACGGTCGGAGCAAGGAAGTGCCGATAGGAGTAGTTAAGGGCGGTTTGGGTACATACGGTGAACTGCGAGTATCACCGGAGGGAAAGATCACATTTGCGTTCAAATGACAGAAAGGCTTTAAAAGTGATTGACATATGCAGATATGATGAGAGCTTTTCGGACGAAGTAAAGAAGCGCTTTCGTTCGCTTTGGGAAGAGATCGTCGGTCACGGCGACGTGATGGCGGGCACCATAAGCGTTGCGCTCGAAAAAGGACATCCCGTGGGAGTATGCTTCCTTATGGCTACCTCGACTTTTCAGAGCGCCGACCTGCAGCATCCGGGATATCTGAACATGGAGTATCAGGCCGTTTCGGGTGAGGACGAGATTGAAATCTGCGCGCTCCTTATCGACACGCTGATCGAGGATTACAGGCGGATCTGTGAAGAAGAGCCGGACAAGAGGATCATCCTCAGGACGTTTGCTTCGCCTTCGTCGACGGAATATATGAGCTTCCTGGCGTCGTTCGGCTTCAGGGCGCAGTACTTTATGTACCGCATGCGCAAGGATCTGACGGAGGTCGTCCCGGAGGACGGTGACGGAAGCTTTTCTTTTGAGATCAAAAACAGAAAAGGCGTCTCAGAGCGGATCGATGTCAAAGCGGTCAGAATAGGCTCTGACGGTTCGGCTGACGGACTTGAAGGATACTTTGAGGCCAACGGGAGCGTGTTCGGTGTTCCGGACAGCGAGAATGAGCTGATCTACAGGCTCAGAGAACAGAACGGGATCCAGTTCATCGCGGGAGTGAAGGGCAGGGTCGTTGCGGCGGTTTCAACCTGGGAGAACGGACCTCTGAGCGTTTCGACCGAGAACATCTTCTGTATCGAAGAGTACCGCAGGCTCGGTGTCACGGAAGAGCTCTTAAGAGGAGTGTGTGCATTCCTCGCGGGGAAAGGCTACAAAGAGGCGACGCTTTTTGTGTACGGTGTGAACACCTACGCGGTCGGGCTTTACACAAAGCTCGGCTACAATATCTTCGGAGGCACGATGCACATGCTCTTTGAGGACGGGTACGTGCCGGAGCTGATATAACAAAACCGTGAAGTAATGTTTTGTCACAGAGGAAACGCCGAGTGCTTTCCCGCTGTGGCACTGACAAAGAAAAAGAATACCCGGTAAAACCGGGAAGAAAAGAGTTTAAAAATGAGCTTGGGAAAGAGATTTACTTACATCGGGATCGGCCTTATGGCGGCAGCGGTTCTTTTTACGATCATGGTCGCAGGGATAGACGTCAGGCCGATCGGACCGAATGAATCGTCAGTCGGCTTGGCAGGTCTTAACATAGCATTCGCGGAAGCGTTCTTTTCGGACGTTCCGGGAGTGTACACGATCAATCGTGTGCTTTACGGGATCTCGGAGTTCGGCGGCATACTGGCTATCGTGACGGCGGTTTGCTTTGCGGTACTCGGGGTTTACCAGCTCATCAAGAGAAAGAAGATCTTCAGGGTTGACTACTGCGTGCTCAGTATGGGTGTTCTCTATGTGATCGTAGGGATACTTTATGTTGTTTTCGATAAGTTTGCTGTCAATATGCGACCGGTGCTGGAGGCGGACGGAACACTTGAGTCTTCCTTCCCTTCTTCGCACACGCTTCTTGCGGTATGCATCTTTGTTCCCGCAATCTTTGCGATCGGCAGGGTGATCGAAGACAGGAGGATCTCCTTCGTACTTTCGACGATACTGGCGTTCCTTGCGGTGGTCGTTGTGATCTGCAGGCTGTTCTGCGGAGTTCACTGGCTTACCGACATGATCGGAGGAGCTCTTTACAGCGCTGCGCTTGTGTGTGTTTATATCGGAGCCAACCTGATATACGAACTTAAGTAAGAGAGGACATGGATGAACAAAAACGATAAAGAAAAAAAGATCATGCACCCATCGTGTGACGGGTGCATGTACTATGAATATGATGACGAATACGGCGAGTATTACTGCGTCGAAAGCTTTATCGACGAGGACGATTACGCGCGCATGGCCGGTGACTCACGGACGGGATGTCCGTACTACCGTGCCGGAAACGAGTACACCATAGTCAGAAAACAAATCTGACTATCTCATAGTCAGAAAGCAGATCTGACCGAAAATTTAACCGTGTACTTTATCTCTTGCTTCCTGAAGCTGCGTCTTATCTATATGACCGTTCGCGATCGTCTGGTCAACCCAGAGCCTGAGAGAACGTACCGAAAGCGAGATGTCATCAAGATGTTTTTCGATCAGGGCAAATTCATCATACTCTTCTTCGGTGATCTCACCGTCCACTGAGATGTTGATGAGTTTGTCCTTTTCTTTATCAAAATGATTAAGAGACGAGATTATCTCAAGGACGATCTGCGAGAGATCCTTGAGTCTGACCTCGGGAACGTTTTTCATGCCGATCGGGCATTCGTGAGAGCAGAAATAATTGCACAGACCGGGAGCCTTGTATGCTTCGGCCATCGCGAGGATCTCGTCGGGATGAGGGAGCGATTTCTCACTCTCAATCTTCTCAATCCTGTCTGCGGACATGAATACCATGAGATCCGAGGCTTTTTCCCTCGTCAGCTCCAGATTCTCACGACTTACCTGATAAATGTTTTTGTTTTCTTTGACAGATCTTTTTCCCATAGCTTGACCCCTTTTTCTTCCTTATTTCGTTAGAAGCGGTTTTTTAACCGCTTCTGATTCCTCGCCCAATACATGACTATGTATCAGGCTCTACTTTATTTCGCGGAAAACGCAAAATATGAGCCGTTAATTTTCGTTGTGAGTAAAATAAACACAGCATAAGTATTCTACTATATATCATCTGTGGATTTCAACCCAAAACAAAAACTCGACATGACGAAGCCTCTTTGATAAGATGGAGGAGCGGAACCGAAAAAACACATGATGGGAGGAGGTGCCGGCTTGGCTAATTTTACAAAAAATGCCATAAAGCAGACATTTGTCACTTTGCTCGAAGAAAAGCCTTATAACGAGATCACGGTCAAGGAAATCGTTTCGAGATGCGGGATAAACAGGAATTCGTTTTATTATCATTACCAGGACCTTCCCACACTTCTCGAGGAACTGATAAAGGAAAGCCTCGACAAAATCATAGAAGAGTATCCTTCTTTTTCTTCTCTCGAAGACAGCCTGCTTGCGGTAGTTGCTTTTGCGGAAAGTTATAAAAGCGCGATACTTCATATCTTCAGATCGGTAGACCGTGGAATATATGAGCATTATCTTTGGGAAGCCTGTGATTATGCGATAACAAAGTACTGCGAGACGGTTTTCGGAGAAGTTCAGGTTAACGAAAACGACAGAAGGATCATTTTTCAGTATTATAAATGCGAGTGCTTCGGGCAGGTCATGGCCTGGATGGAAAACGGAATGAAAGATGACATCAGAGTATCATTTAAACGCTTATGTGAGTTGAAACGCGGTCATGCGGAAGAGATGATCGCGAGGTGCGAGAAATGACAAAATGAAATACAATCCCTGTCTCTTACTGTAACGCGAGGGAGAACAATTAAATATCGATAATAAAAACAAAGCACCCTGTTTACCTTATTGGGCAGACAGGGTGTTTTTTGCTGCAAATTTAGACAGATGCCCCACGCGTGTCGCATTTTCAGACACGTGCACGGAATGTGACCGTTTATAAAAACACAATGCGGGATTATTACTGTATTCGAAAAAGAAATCAAACAACAATCACTTCCAAGAGGAGGTCTTAACGTGAAACTATCAAGATTTATCGTAAGATTCCGTATTCCGATACTGATAATAACGGTACTTCTCATGGTGCCTTCGGTGCTCGGTTATGCGGCAACAAGAGTTAATTATGACATGCTTGATTACCTTCCGGAAAACATGGATACGGTAAAAGGGCAGAAGGAACTCATGGATGAGTTCGGAAAAGGAGCGTTCTCTTTCATAATCGTTGAGGATATGGCTCCGAATGATGTTGCCAAACTTAAGGCGAAGATAGAAAAGGTTGATCATGTGGAGAGTGTTGTATGGTACGACACATTTGCAGATCTGTCGGTTCCGATGGAGATGCTCCCTGAAAAGTTATACCGCGCATTTAACACGGATAATTCCACAATGATGGCAGTCTTCTTTGACAGCTCGACATCCGCTGATATAACAATGGATGCGATCAAAGAGATCAGGGCTCTCGCAGGAAAACAATGCTTTGTCTCGGGTATGTCGGCGCTTGTTACCGATCTGAGAGAACTCTGCGAAAGAGAAGAGCCTATCTATGTCGGCATCGCGGTTGTACTTGCACTTCTTGCAATGATGCTCTTGCTCGACAACTGGATCATTCCTTTCGTTTTCCTTGCTTCGATCGGAATGATGATACTTCTCAATCTCGGAACGAATTATTTTCTCGGTGAGATCTCGTACATTACGAAAGCTTTGTCCGCAGTTCTCCAGCTTGCGGTGACAATGGACTATTCGATATTCCTTTGGCACAGCTACAACGAATCGCTTAAAACCTGTGAAGACAGAAAAGAAGCAATGGCCATTGCTGTACATAACACTTTTACAAGTGTTCTCGGAAGTTCGATCACAACAGTTGCCGGTTTTATCGCGCTTTGCTTTATGTCGTTCACGATGGGACGCGATCTCGGAATCGTAATGGCGAAGGGAGTTATCCTCGGTGTCATCGGATGTGTTACGGTTCTTCCCGCACTTATCCTTGTGTTTGACAAGGTGCTTGCAAAAACCGGTCATCGCTCGATAATTCCCCATATGGACGGATTTGTGGGCGGACTCTTGAAGCTCTTCCCTGTTTTTATTGCTGTTTTTGCAGTGCTTATGGTTCCCGCATACTACGGATACAGCAAAACTAACGACGAAGTATATTACGATATGGGAGATTCGCTTCCGAAAGACATGGAATATGTTATTGCGAACAGCAAGCTGAGCGAAGACTTTGATATCGCGTCAACGCACATGTTACTTGTGGACAGCAGCGTTCCCGACAGCGATGTCCGCTCAATGATAAAAGAAATGGAAGACGTTGACGGCGTAAGATATGTTCTCGGGCTTGAATCGGTTCTCGGATCAAAGGTCCCCGAAGAGATCCTTCCTAAGTCGGTAAGATCGTTGCTTAAAGGAGATAAATGGCAGATGCTCCTTATCAACTCCGAGTACAGGGTTGCGAGTGATGAAGTCAACCGTGAGATCGACAGTCTCGGTCAGATTCTAAAAAAATATGACAAGAACGGAATGCTCATCGGTGAAGCTCCCTGTATGAAGGATATGATCGAGACTACAGATCATGATTTCAGGGTTGTAAATATTATATCGATCGCTGCTATCTTCCTGATAATCGCTCTTGTTGAAAAGAGCGTCATCCTTCCGTTCGTACTTATAGCTGTAATAGAGCTCGCTATCTTCATCAATCTCGGATTGCCTCACTATTTCGGAGAGAGCCTGCCTTTCATTGCACCTATCTGTATAAGCACGATACAGCTCGGAGCAACGGTTGATTATGCGATACTCATGACTACACGTTACAAGACGGAGAGGATCGGCGGAGCGAACAAAAAGAACGCGGTTCATACGGCGCTTGCTACTTCGATCCCTTCGATCATAGTATCGGGAATGGGACTTTTTGCGGCAACCTTCGGAGTTGCGGTTTACTCTGATATCGACATTATCAGTTCGATGTGTATGCTTCTTGCCCGCGGTGCGGTCATAAGCATGTTGATGGTAATCTTCATCCTTCCGGCACTGCTTATGCTTTTCGACAGGGTAGTTTGTAAGACAACCGTCGGAATGACGCACATAAGCGGCAATAAGGAACAAAAAGCATCATATAACGAACGTACGGTTTGATAACACAAGGAGGTTCTTATCATGAAGAAGAATAAAGCAAAAATCACAGCTGTAACACTGGCAGCTGTTATACTCTTACTCGGAGCCGGCACAGCTGTTTATGCATTCGCCGAAAACAGGTCCGAAACCGGAAAGCTTGACCCGACGGGAACTGTTGTGAATGCGGAAAAAAACGCAAATAACAAAAAGGAAGACATTACGGTAACAGCAGGAAGTGAAGGCATTTTGACATCCGCTCTTACCGGAACTGTCGGTGAAAGTGAAACGGTTTATGTAATATCAGGTGCCGACGGAACCGTAAATAAAGTGATCTCTGACGGACAGGATTGTACCGGACGTGAGCTTCCCGTATCGATCAAAGTGGGATATACACTTGACGGACAGCCCGTATCACCGCAGGAGATCGCCGGAAAGAGCGGACATGTAGTCATAAGATATGATTACAGAAACGATGAGTATACGGATGTGGTAATAGGAGGAAAAGAGGAAAGAATAAACGTTCCTTACGCAGTCCTTACCGGAATGGTACTCGAAAACGATGTGTTCGAAAATGTAACAGTTACAAACGGAAAGCTTTTTGATGACGGCAGCCGCTATATTGCGGCCGGAATTGCATTCCCGGGTCTTTCGGATGCACTCGGAGTCGGAAGCGATCTGATCGAAATTCCCGATCACTTCGAGATAAGTGCGGATGTTAAGAATTTTGAGCTTAACATGACGCTTTCCCTTGTGACAAACGACATGCTTGACAGCCTGAATTCTTCCGAGCTTTCATCACTCGATCTTCCCACAGACCAGATCTATGTGCTTTCTAAAGCTGCAGATCAGCTTTCGGACGGATCAAAGACACTTTATGACGGCCTTTGCACGCTGCTTGAAAAAACATCGGCTCTCTCTGACGGAGTGGCAACTCTTTCCGCAGGTGCAAAAGACCTTAAAGATGGTGCAAAAGAGCTTGATGAGGGTGCGGGAGCTTTGAAGAAGGGTGCAGCGGATCTTGAGTCGGGTCTTTCGACACTCACTTCAAACAACGAAACCTTAAACAACGGAGCCAAGCAGGTTTTTGAAAGCCTTCTCGCGACAGCTCAGAACGAGCTTGCGGCAGCAGGTCTTGATATTCCCGCGATGACAGTCGACAATTTCGGTGAAGTTCTTGATTCGGTCATCGCTTCACTCGATGAAACAAATGTTTATGCACAGGCTCAGAGCGCTGTTGCCGCAGCCGTTGAAGCCAATCGCGAATACATCACCGCTCAGGTAACCGAGGGTGTTAAAGCTCAGATAACGGCTGCTGTAATGAAAAACTTTGAAGGCATGGATCCGGAGCTCGCAGCGGGACTTGCTGAAGCTGCAGTCGAAGAAAAAATGAAGACTGATGAGATACAGCTTATGATCGCGCAGAAGACTGACGAGCAGATCGAAGCTCTGATAGCACAGAATATGGCCGGCGATGAGGTTCAGGGTAAGCTTGCGGCTGCTTCGGAAGGAGCAAAGAAAGTGATCGGACTCAAAGCATCTCTCGATAATTACAATACGTTCTACTTGGGACTCAAAACCTATACGGCAGGTGTTGCGAAAGCCGCTAAGGGTGCAGATTCGTTAAAGAGCGGGGCTGCAACGTTAAAGGACGGTACAAAAGCTCTTTCATCGGGTGCGGGTGATCTCTGTACAGGTGTAGGTACGCTCGAAAAAGGTGTTGAAGCATTCGGTACCGGCGTAACACAGCTTAAGGACGGTTCCAAGACACTGGCTGACGGAATGAATGGTTTTAACGAACAGGGAGTACAGAAGATCGTCTCTGTACTTGACGGAGACGTAAGCGACCTGATGGAACGTGTTAAGGTTCTTGAGGGCGTCACCGATACATCCGGTGACGGGTCGGAAGCTTCCGAAAAGAAGGGAGTTAAGTATATTTACCGCACAGAGGAGATCATGCCCTGATCGGATACTGAATATTAAATAAATCCCCTAATCGCTCATTTCTGATAAAAGGTCGGAAATGAGCGATTTACGGTATCGTATTTCGCAGATCCTAAGGTTTTTGATCGTCTTTTGTGTAAGCATGTTTATATTGCGTTAAGCACGGAAAAAACATATAATAATGATTGGTGCCGGCGTTGACGGCATCTTTAAAAGGACAATCGAAAGGAGTTTACACATGGGACTTATTAAAGCAGCTCTCGGAGCAGCCGGCGGCGTTCTTGCCGATCAGTGGAAAGAATTCTTTTATTGCGAGGCAATAGACAAGGACATTCTTGTTGTTAAGGGACAGAAGATGATCGGATCCCGTTCTTCGAACACTAAGGGAAGCGACAACATCATCAGCAACGGCAGCGGTATCTGTGTAGCAGACGGACAGTGCATGATCATCGTTGATCAGGGCAAGGTGGTTGAATTCTGCGCAGAGCCCGGCGAGTTCACATACGACACATCAACCGAGCCCAGCATCTTTGCAGGCAGCCTCGGAAAGAGCATCATCGAGTCGTTTAAGACATTCGGAAAGCGTTTTGCGTACGGCGGTGACACAGGCAAGGATCAGAGAGTTTACTACTTCAACACCAAGGAGATCATCGACAATAAGGTCGGAACTCCCAGCCCTGTTCCTTTCAGAGTCGTTGACACCAACATCGGTCTTGATATCGACATCAGGATGAGATGTAACGCAGTTTATTCTTACAAGATCACCGATCCGCTTCTTTTCTACACAAACGTTTGCGGTAACGTGACCAATACATATGATCGTTCCGAGATCGACGCTCAGTTAAAGAGTGAGCTCCTTGCGGCACTTCAGCCCGCATTCAGCAAGATCTCCGATCAGGGCATCCGTTACAGCTCGATCGCAGGTCATACACTTGAGCTTGAGAAGGCTCTTCGTGAAGTACTTGTTGAGAAGTGGACCAACAACCGTGGTATCACACTCCATACCTTCAACATCAATTCAATCAATGCGGATCCTCAGGACGAGGAGATGATCCGTCAGGCACAGAGGAATGCTATCTACCGCGATCCTACCATGGCAGCCGCTACACTTGTCGGTGCACAGAGCCAGGCTATGCAGGATGCAGCCAAGAACTCTGCAGGTGCTATGACAGGCTTTATGGGCATGGGCATGGCAGCTCAGGCCGGCGGAGTGAACGCTCAGAACCTCTTCGCAATGGGTCAGCAGCAACAGGCAGCAGCACCCGCAGCACCCGCTGCAGGTTCCTGGACATGCCAGTGCGGCACGGTAAATACAGGCAAGTTCTGCAGCAACTGCGGATCACCTGCTCCCGCGCCCGCAGGAAACTGGACATGCAAGTGCGGAACTGTCAACACAGGCAAGTTCTGCAGTAACTGCGGTTCACCCAGAGCATAATTATTTACAACGCATATTGTTACCCCAAGTGTTCCTTTGCGGAGCACTCGGGGTAATATGAGGTTGAGTGGGAGTAATCCTGCTCGATTTGATAAGGAGATAACCATGGCATTACTTGAATACAAGTGTCCATGCTGTTCGGGTGCGATAGAGTACAACAGTACGGTCGGCAAGATGAAGTGCCCCTATTGCGATACCGAATTTGAGATGGAGACTCTTAAGGAAATGGATGAAGCCATTTCCGAAGATACCGTGAACGATGATCTCTCATGGGATACCAAAGCCGGTTCGGAATGGTCCGACAGTGAGGCTTCGGGTGTTGTGAGCTATGAGTGCAAGTCCTGTGGAGCAAAGATCACATTTGACGCTACAACAACAGCTTCTTCTTGTCCTTTCTGCGACAACCCGATCGTTATGACGGCGGGATTCGTGGGCGGACTCAAACCCGACTTCGTCATTCCTTTCAAGCTTGACAAAAAGGCTGCAAAGGAAGGCTTCTTAAAGCATCTTACGGGCAAGAAGCTCTTACCCAGAGTATTTAAAGATCAGAATCATATCGATGAGATCAAGGGTGTCTACGTTCCTTTCTGGATCTTTGATTCGGATGCGGACGCCAACATGGTTTTCAAAGGAACCAAGGTTCATCGTTATACTTCGGGATCTTACGATGTTACCGAGACGAGTTACTACAGAGTTCTTCGCTCCGGTAATATGTCGTTCGCCAACATCCCCGTTGACGGATCCGAGAAGATGGATGATGCCCTCATGGATTCGGTTGAGCCTTTCGATGTTTCGCAGGGCGTAGAGTTCCAGTCGGCCTATCTTGCGGGATATTGTGCCGATAAGTACGATGTCTCCGCCGAGGAGTCTATTGAGCGCGCCAACAAGAGAATCCGTAACAGTACAGAGGCGGCATTCAAGGCTACGGCTTCCGAGTTTACGACTCTTACCACTGAAGCCAACAACATTAAACTCAGCAACGGTAAAACTCGTTACGCACTTCTTCCTCTGTGGATCCTCAACACCACATATAACGGAGAGAAGTATGTGTTTGCCATGAACGGACAGACAGGCAAGTTCGTTGGAAATCTTCCGTGCGACAAGGGTCTTTACAAGAAGTACCTTTTCTCGACTGCAGGTATCGGAACACTAATTGTCGCCGGAGTGTGGTTCTTACTGCATCTGATTGGATTATTGTAGAAGGGAGGACAAGACATTGAAAAAATACATTTCAAAAATAATGCTTGCCGCCCTTTGGACGGTGATCACAGGTCTGTTCCTGTTTACGGGAGAGGCTAAAGCCGGTGATTCCTTGATTGGAAAGGGATCTACCAATGAATATAAATGCTATGACTACGCTGATCTGGTGGACGACAGTGCTGAGGCGGAAATAGAAGATCGTCTTCAGGAGATAAGCGATAAGTACGGCGTCGATGTGGTTGTTGTTACCGATGTTGATCGCCCTTCGGGCTCTCGCTACGAAATATCGGATGAGCTTGAAGCTACCGAGCGTTATGCGGTAGATTTTTATGCCGATGAACAGTACTATCATAGCAGATTGGCTGATGATGGTATGATCCTTATGATCTGTACCGTTGACAGATCCATAACGATCCAATCGACAGGAAAGCTTGAAAGTTACATCGATAACAGTAAGAGAGACTCAATACTCGATGAGATGACGACGTCTCTTCGTAACAATGACTACGAATCAGCTATCAGAACGTTTGCAAAAGAAACAGATAATTATTTGGCTGATTATTCCTCGAGTGTTGTCAGAGGTTGGATATTCAGAATAATCATTTTTGTTGTGATCGGATTTATCATCGGTCTTATCAGAGCAAGTGCGTTGAAGAGTCAGCTCAAGAGTGTTGCTGTAAAGACCGAGGCTTCGGATTATATCGTACCGGGAAGCTTCAATCTGAGAAACTCGCGTGACTTCTTCCTCTACAAGACTGTTACGAGGGTAAAGAGAGAATCATCGTCCGGTGGCGGATCGCATCATTCGTCCGGCGGAAGGTCCTTCTCCGGATCGTCACGACATTATTGATCATTTGGCAATTCAAGTAGAACGTATCTGCGGCTTGCACCCTATCGTGCGGGCCGCAGTTCTGTCTCCGTGAGGATCCGCAGGGACCGGGCTTGGAAGACGCCGGCTTACACCTATCCGGATCCCACGTCATGAATCGGGACAAGATTTGATGATAGGATATAATTAAATAAATAGATGACTTTTTTCAGAGGATATAATATAATGATTGGTGTTTACAATGATAATTAGAGGAGGCAGTTATGGGTTTTTTCAAAGATATTAACGGAGACGCCGAAAACAATGTCGACGATCTTGTGAATGTTTTCAAAGATGAG